>ENA-OQCO01001057-OQCO01001057.1-human-gut-metagenome-genome-assembly--contig:-NODE-1057-length-11827-cov-1.237265_pt1 | contig 11827 bp, 13 predicted proteins | sample MGYA00242500_ERZ504582 | MGnify/ENA primary metagenome ERZ504582 (study PRJEB26092, sample SAMD00036346) | human gut metagenome | host: Homo sapiens | study: EMG produced TPA metagenomics assembly of...
TGACCGTCTGCCGGAGGGCATTGAAATTCCGAAAGGACGGACGAAGCCGTGGGGGACCGGTCGACGCGCTGGCCTGCTGCAAGGGCGTGGTAAACGGCCCGTTCGCCGTCATCAACGCGGACGATTTCTATGGCCGTACGGCCTTTTCGGAGATTTACAGCTTTCTGGAGGCGCAGACCGACGCAAGCAAGTACGCCATGGTTGGCTACCGCCTGAAAAACACGGTGACGGAGTTCGGTTCCGTGGCCCGCGGCGTGTGTGAGATCGAAAACGGGATGCTGACCGGCGTGACAGAGCGCACGAAGATCTACAAAAAGGGCGCGGATGCCGAATATACCGAGGATGGCGTACAGTTCTTCCCGCTGGCGGGCGATACAATTGTGTCGATGAACCTCTGGGGATTCTCGGCGCGCGTGCTGGATGAGCTCTGGAACCGTATGGGGGCGTTTTTGAACGACGCCATTCCGGCCAATCCGCTCAAGTGTGAATATTTCCTGCCGTTTGTGGTGAACGCACAATTGGCGGACAAGTCTGCAAGCGTGCAGGTGCTGCCGTGCGAAGAAGCGTGGTACGGCGTGACCTACCGCGAGGATCTGGATTCGGTCCGGGAGGCTGTGGCGAGGATGAAGACGGAGGGCATTTATACGCAGGCGCTTTGGACATGACGAACAGCTTCCTGTGCGCATATCAATGACCCTTATAACAATACACAACGTAAAGCACCCGGTCAGCACAATTGCTGGCCGGGTGCGAATTTCAGCCTGTGTTCCGGAAGGATGCCGGGAACCGGCGGCTTCGGGTATATGACCTGCGGTTACGCCGTTTCCTTTCTGAACGTCACAACAAACGCGCCCTTTATCTGTGTTGACGTTCCCATGTAATCGTATGCCGCAAGCTCCCAGCCCTCGGCAGCTCTTTCATTCAACAGCTGATCCAGCATCGAAATGTCCGCTGCATTCGCCTTGTCCGAAAACCATTTTGTGCTGACCGTTAAAATTTCTGTTTTGTAAGTATACATGAAAAACCTCTCCTTTTAAAATACTGTGACTTCAGGTTCTTTCCGTTTTGTTTTCCGGGGCCGGCGCTGCACGATATGCGCGGCTTTCCACATACGCCATCATACGGTTATACAGTACCACGTAGAAAAGTATGGCAAGCATACCGCCTAATGTCATGCTGATACCCTCCGTTTTGGAATTCCAGTGTTCCTTCATGATACTGATTCATGCTGCGAAATACCACCATTTTGCACGTTCTAACTGTAAACTGCAGGTTGCATTTTCTGTTTTCGTGACGGTTCCCCGAAATATTCCGGGCGATGAAGCGCCGGGGGATCGATGCCGGGACGGTTCTGCGCAGGATGAAGCGTCTGTCAGAACGCAAAAAACACGGATGCGCCTTGTAAGGAACGCGTTTCGTATCAGTCTTTTTTGGTCATTTCGTAAAATAGTGCTTTGCTTTTCCTGCGGGATATTGTACAATAAAACAGGGCATTCCCCACCGGAGCCTATCCGGTATCCCCGAACATGGAGTGATTCAATTTGCACAGCACACTACTGGCATTCGATATCGGAACCAGCGGCCTGAGGCCTCGCTGGTCGATGAAAATCTCAATATTATCCGCAACGTCACAACATCCTATCCCACGCACCACTACCCGAACGGCGGCTGCGAACAGGAGGCCGCCGACTGGTGGATGAGCGCCGTGCGCGCCATGATGATGCTGCGGGAGCTTGCGCCCGAATACGTCAAGCGTGTCGACGCCATCGGCGTTTCCGGCCATATGCTCGGCTGCCTGCCCATGGACAAGGACGGGCAGACGCTGCGCCCCGCCATGATCCACGCCGATACCCGCGCGCTGGCCATTTCCAACGCCCTGCGCGCCAGATTTGGCCGGGATTATTTCTATGAGATCTGCGGCAACGTCCTTTCGCCCGCATCCACCCTCTGCAAGACGCTCTGGCTGAAGGAGAACGAGCCGGGGCTCTACGCCCGTACATACCGCATCCTGCAGTCGAAGGATTATCTTGTCTACCGCCTCACGGGCCACATGGAGACGACCGATATGTCCGACGCGTCCCACGGGCTGCTCATGAATCTGGAAACGCGGCAGTACGATACGGAGATGTTCCATAACGTGGGCGTCGATCTGGATAAATTCCCGCAGATCCACACCAGCTGCGAGATCGCGGGCCGGTTGTCGGAGGAAGCGGCGGGCTGCCTCGGTCTGCGTGCGGGCATTCCCGTGTCCGTCGGCGGCGGAGACGGGGCCTGCGCCAATGTCGGCGCAGGCGTGGCAAAGCCGGGCGATTTCTATCTCAGCCTCGGAACCACCGCATGGATCGCCGGTCAGATGGACGCGCCGTTCATCGACCCGCAGCACCGCGTATTCCATATTTACGCGCTCGACGGCCACGGCTGCAACGTCTTCGGCACCGAGCAGTGCGCCGGACGCTCTGTCTCATGGGCCATGGACCTGTTCGAGGTCGCCTCCGCGCGTGCGTTTGATTCCGCTGCGGCGACCGCTCCGGCAGGCGCGGGCGGCCTTATCTACCTGCCGTATCTGGAGGGCGAGCGCTCTCCCGTCTTCGACGCGCAGGCGCAGGGCGTTTTCTTCGGTATGAACACCACGCACAAGCGGGAGCATTTCCTCCGCGCCGTTCTGGAGGGCACGGCCTGCGGCCTGAGCCAGATCCTGGACGTCATGCGCGAAAAGCAGCAGATCGAGGAGCTGCGCATCATCGGCGGCGGGGCCAAGTCGAAGCTCTGGAAGCAGATCCTTGCCGATGTGTGCAATGTGACGCTCCACGATGTATCGACGTTCTCCGACAGCGCCACGAGCCTTGGCGCGGCGGCAGCCGCAGGCGTTGCCATCGGCCTGTTCAAGAACCTGCCGGAAGCGTGCAGCCACATCCGCATGAGCGGCGACATTGAACCCGACCTGGCGGTTCAGGAAGCCTACGCCCTCACCAAAAAACGCTACGCCATGCTCTACCCCAGCCTCAAGGAGGCGTTCCACACCAGAGCGTGACACCACTCGTTGTAGGGGCGGACGACTCTGTCCGCCCGCAGAACACAGTGCTTTTTCTGTAATCCACGGCGAATTCGCAACATTTTGGGGCCGACAGAGTCGTCGGCCCCTACAGGACAGCGTTTTTCAAGCGGAGAATTTTAAATCTGCTTCGCCACCCACAGCGTCTTCGCCAGCCCTTCCGCCGCTTCCAGCAGGCCGATGCAGCTTTCCATGGAAGCGCTCACACATACAACGCCGTGTCCGCCGAGCAGGCAGAGCGGGCTGTGCGCCAGCGCGGCCTCGATGCCCTTGTGGATCTCGTGCGTCCCGTTTTTGCCGTAGGGCAGGCACACGAACCGCTGAAATACAACGTGCAGCGAGCAGTCCTCCGGGACGATAAAGTCCCGGTACCGCAGCGCATATGCCGTCAGATACGGGCAGTGGCAGTGCACGACGGCGTTCACATCCGGCCTCGCCCGGTAGACAGCCTCGTGCAGCAGATACTCGCTCGATCGCTTCCCGCGCCCGCCGATCTGCGCGCCGCTTTCGTCCATGACGCTGATATCCTCCCTCTGAAGCAGCAGCTTCATCCGGCCGGACGGTGTGATATACGTCAATCCGGTTTCCCGGTCTATGATGGAGGCGTTGCCCTCCAGCGCGGTCACGAGGCGCTTCTGCTCCAGAATGTTTGCGAAAAATGCAAGCTGCTGTGCGTAATCCATTGCAGTGTCTCCTAAAATCAAAAAATGCATATGCATATTTTATTGTCTTTGCTGCCCGAAGTCAACGGGCGGCCCGATCAAACAGGAGGTATTTGAACCATGCTGAAAAACATCCCGCCCATCCTTTCCCCGGAGCTTCTGAAGGTATTGGCCGAAATGGGTCACGGCGACCGCATCTGCATCGGCGACGGCAATTTCCCCGGCGCATCCATGGCCAAGCCCAACAATTGCGTCTTCCTCCGTGCCGACGGCCATGGCGTGCCCGAACTGCTCGACGCGATCTTGCAGGTCATCCCGCTTGACGAGTATGTCGAGCACCCTGTCATGATCATGCAGGTCGCCGAGAAGGACAAGGGTATGGAGATCCCCATCTGGGACGAATATAAAAAGATCGTCGCCAAATACGACGCGCGCGGCGAAGCCGCCTTCGGCAGCTATGAGCGCTTCGAATTCTACGACGAGGCCCGCAAGACCTACTGCATCCTCCAGTCCGGCGAAACTGCCATCTACGCCAACGTGATTTTGCAGAAGGGCGTTATTAAATAAGCAACCTGCGCAAAGCAGCCTCGGCCATGCGGCCGGGGCTGCTTTTGTGCCTGCGTATTATTTCTTTCCCGCGTTGGCCTGTTCCAGCTTGTGCTGGCGGCGGTTGCGGACGGCTTCGTCCATCGGATGGATCTCGCCTGCGGCCTGCAGGGCCATTTTGGTCAGCAGCGGGCCGACCAGCTCGTAGATCAGAATGGCGAACAGCGTAATGTTGCGGATCAGATCACCCTCTGCGCCGAGCTGGCGCGCCGTCACGCACATGCCAAGCGCGACGCCGGCCTGCGGCAGCAGCGTGATGCCGAGATACTTGCAGATCTGCGGCTCACATTTCATGAGCTTTGCGGAGTAATGCGCGCCGAGATACTTGCCAAGCGAGCGCGTCAGAATATACACAACGCCGATGAGAACGATCATACCGTCCTTGAACACGCCCAGATCCAGCCCCGCGCCGGAGATGACGAAGAACGCCGCAAACAGCGGGCTTGTCCACCGGTCGGATTTTCCATGATCTCACCCGACAGCGGGCAGAGGTTACAGAACAGCGTGCCCAGCATCATGCACGTCAGCAGCGACGAGAAACCGATGGTCACAGGGCCGATCTTGAATTCCGCCATGGCCAGCGCCGAGGTCAGGAAAACAAAAGCGATGGTCATGTTCAGCCGGTTGGTGTTGGAGTTGAACAGCTTTTCCAGCTGCGTGAGCACCCAGCCGCCAAGTGCGCCGAGCGCCAGCGAGCACACGATCTCGATCAGCGGATCGACGACGATGGAGATCACATCGAACGAGCCGGTGTTGAGCGCCTTTGCGATGCCGAACGACACCGCAAACACGATCAGGCCGACCGCATCGTCCAGCGCGACGATGGGCAGCAGCAGATCGACCAGCGGGCCCTTTGCCTTGTACTGCCGCACGACCATGAGCGTTGCGGCAGGGGCCGTTGCCGTGGCGATGGCGCCGAGCGTGATGGCCTGCGCGATGGACAGCCTGCCGTTTGTAAGCAGTGCGATCACGATCAGCGCGATATCGACCAGGAACGTCGCGGCCAGCGCCCTGTAAAACGCCGATGACGAACGCCTGCTTGCCTGTGTGCTTCAGTTCGGACACGCGGAACTCGCTGCCGATGGAGAATGCGATGAAGCCCAGCGCGACCTCGGAGATCAGCGACAGACTGTCTACGGATTCCTGCGTCGGGAAGCCAAGGCCCTCAATGCCGAGCAGACCCAGGCAGTACGGCCCGATCAGAACACCCGCAACCAGATACGCCGTCACAGACGGCAGCTTCAGCGGCTTTGCAACGCGGGTCATCAGCAGACCCGCAAGAACCGCAACAGATAATGATAACAGCGTGCGCATTTCAAATTCCTTCATTTCTACTTTTTTGCACACATCATTATACACGCTTCCAAGCAAAATGCAAGAAGAACTTGTGAAAAATGAATGAAATTCAAACGGTATTTTATTCAATCTGCCAGTATTTCCGGCGAAGCGGATTTTTGCTGGACAAACGCCCTGCGCGTCTGCTATGCTGAGGCGTATGGAGGCGAGAGACATGGAAGATCAGATCACAGTAAACGGCAGAGTGCTTTCCATCCGGCGGCTGCTCGGCAAGGGAAAGGGCGGCTATTCCTATCTGGCCGCGGACGAGCGCGGCGAATACGTCGTCAAGCAGATCCACCACGAGCCATGCGAGTATTATCAGTTCGGGGACAAGCTTGCCGCCGAGCAGCGTGATTATGAGCGGCTCCTGTCCGCCGGGATCCCCATGCCGCGCCTGCTGGACGTCGACACGGAAAATGAGCGCATTCTCAAGGAATACATCCCCGGCCCCACAGCAGCGGAGCTGATCGCGGAAAACCGGCTCCCCGGCTTCTGCCTCCGGCAGCTGAAGGCCATGTGCGCCCGCCTGTATCCCGTTCATCTGAATATCGACTTATTATCCGACCAATTTCGTCCTGTCCGTCGACCGGCTTTATTACGTCGATTACGAATGCAACGACTACAGCCCCAAATGGGACTTCGAGCACTGGGGTGCGCAGTATTGGACGGGACAAGAATAAACGGCTGCGGCGGACGGTGAACCGTAAACCAAAAGTCTGATTTTCCGATTTGTCTGGCAGTTTCAGCAATTCGGCACTGCTCCCCGACCCTCATCCGGCCCTCCGGGCCGCCTTCCCAGGCGGGGAAGGCTTGGACGCCGCAGTCCGTCCGCGCATCATCCAAGCTTTTTATCCGACACCAAAGCAGGAGTTGAGTTTATGATCCTGAAGCAATGGCATTCCTTCTGTCTCTGCGCGGAGGACAACACGCTTTTTCCGCAGGACGCGCGGCCGTGCGGCGCTGCGTTTGCGCCGCTGGTGTTTCTCGTGCGGCGCGTTCCGCTGTGCTCGCGCGGATTATTTTATATCCATGATCTGGCCGAGCTTTCCGAGCCTGAGACTGTCCGCTGCCTGACGCCGTGCAGTCCGGCCTCAGGTGAGCTGGCCGGTTTTGTACGCGCACATGGGGCGGGCGCTTTGAACGTCTGCTTCCAAAACGCATTTGCCGTTCTGGAGGCGTGGCAGCGGCCGAAGCGAACCGGTCTTGTCCTCACGCTCGTCGGCCTTGGCGACGTGGGCGGCACGGCGCTGCTGGCGCTGAAGCTGCTGGGACATGAGTTTTCCAGGATCCAGATTTTTGACCCCAACAAGGCCCAATGCGCCCGGTACGAGCTGGAGCTGAACCAAGTGCTTTCGCCGGACGGCCAGCCGCTGCCGGAGATCGTGATCTGTGAGGAAAAGGACCTGTTTGCCTGCGACCTGTTTGCGTTTACGGCTTCGCGCGGCGTGCCGGGACTGGATACGGCGGTGAAGGACGTGCGTATGACGCAGTACGAGGCCAACCGCGCCATGGTGGGCGCGTATGCCCGCATGGCGCGCAGCACCGGCTTCACCGGCCTGTTCTGCCAGATCTCCGACCCGGTCGACCACCTGTCGCGCTCTGTTTTTCTGCAAAGCAATCAGAACGGGGCAGGGGAGTATGATTTTTCCGGCCTGCTCCCCGAGCAGATTCAGGGCTTCGGCCTCGGCGTGATGGCCGCGCGCTGCGCGTATTACGCGCGGCAGCTGGGATTAAATGAAGAGAAGCTGCGCGTCTACGGCCCGCACGGGCAGGGACTCGTCTGCGCGAACAGCTGCGGCCCGGACTATGACGCGGCTCTCTCCGCAAGGCTGACCGAACAGACCCGCACGGCGAATCTGCGCGTGCGGGAGCTTGGCTTCAAGCCGTATCTGGCCCCCGCACTGTCCTCAGCCGCAGTGAGTATTCTGCGGCTCGTGCGCGGGCAGGAGCACTTCGGTGCGGTGCCGCTCGGCGGCGCGTATTTCGGCTGCCGCAGCCGCATGACGCCGTTCGGCGTCAGCCTCATCCGGGAGAAGATCGCCCCCGCGCTTCTGGAAGAATTACAAACGACGCATACCGCATTGGAGGCGTTCGAATACTGACATGGAACAGGAACTGACGTTGGTGCGCATCGGCCATAGTGCGCGGCTGGAGCGCCTGCTGCCGCAGGCGCTGGCCGGGCTCCGCGTGAAGGAGCTTCCGCCGGAGAGAATCGAACGGGCGGCGGGCTGCCGCCTGCTTTTTGCCGCCGCGCTGGATGAATACGGCCCGGATGAGACGGTTTGCCGCCTGCTGCGGACGCTTCGGAAGCATCCGGACTGTCTGTCCGGCAGCTATGGCGGCGTGATCGTCGACGGGGCAGGGGAGCTTTATACGAAGCAGACCGCGCGGGAGCTGGTTCTTGCGGCAAATCAGGCAGGCTGCGCGTTTCCCGGCAAGCCGCTCGTCGAGGGGACGGGCTCTCTTTATAACCAGCATATTCAGGCTGGGATCCTGCATCTGAGCTGGGAGCAGACCTATGCGCACCAGCTGCGCCAGCTGGCACAGCGGATTCTGGAGTTTGAGCCGCCGTGCTTTGCCCGGCCAAAGCTTCTCATGCTCCACGCGTCGGATAACAAGCGCTCCAATACGGTCTGGCTCGGCGAACAGGTGCTTGCGCGTCTGCCGGATGCATTTGAAATAAAGACCATTTCCCTGCAGAACGGCTCCATCCACGACTGCCGGGGCTGTTCGTATGAAGCCTGCCTGCACTTTGCCGCGCAGAGCCGATGCTTCTACGGCGGAAGCATCTCCGACGAGGTTCTGCCCGCCATCAGCGCCTGCGACGCGATGCTCTTCCTGTGCCCGAATTATAACGACGCGGTCAGCGCCAATATCATGGCGCTGTTCAACCGCCTGACCAATCTGCTCGTCAAGCAGGATCTGTATCAGAAATATCTGTACGGCATTGTCGTTTCCGGCTATTCCGGCAGCGATATCGTTGCGCGGCAGCTGCTGGGCGCAATGTGCCTGAACAAGACGGCCATCCTGCCGCCGGACTTCTGCCTCATGCAGACGGCGCACGACCCCGGCTCCGTCCGGACTGCGGACGGGATCGACGCACGGATCACGGAATTTGCCGCACGTATTGCGAAAATTCAAACTGTACAAAAATGAAAATCCGGCGGGCATATGGTTTGTCAAACCTGCACGCTTGACGAATCGGGATGCCGGGTGTAGAATTGTTCCATCATTTAAAGCTTCACCCAATAAAAGAATATCGCAAAATGCAATGAGGAAGAAAAGTAACGCGGGACATGGCCGCAGAGAGCCGGGGATGCTGTGATCCCGGCGCCAACGCCTTCGTGAACGAACACTTCTTAGCAGCGACCTGAACCGGAACACCGCAGTAGGGAAGACGCGCAGCGCGGCGTTAAAGCGCAGGGGCTTGTCAGAGTCCCGGAAAAGAGACTGGGTATTCCAGTAAGTTAGGTGGCACCGCGGATCGGCAGCAATTCGTCCTAAAATTTATTTTCAGGCAATGCTGCGCAAATGATTCGGAGGTGCTTTTTATGTGCGCAATTTTTGGTTTTACGTCCCCCAGTCTCAAAAAGGAACAGATTCTCCCCGTATTTTGAAAAAACAAAATCCCGCGGCCCGGACGATACCCGGCTTGAGCCCGCAGGCAGCGGTATGCTGGGCTTCCATCGTCTGGCCATCATGGGCCTGCACCCGGAGGGAATGCAGCCGTTCCATCGCGGCGGCGATATGGCCGTGTGCAACGGCGAGCTGTACGGCTTCCGACCGGTCAAAAAGGCGCTCGAAGCCAAGGGCTATGTCTTCGCGTCCGATTCCGACTGCGAAATTATCCTTCCCCTGTGGCAGGAATACGGCACCGAGATGTTTGCCGGGCTTGACGCGGAGTTCGCCATGATCATCTATGATTCGGCTTCCGATTCCCTTGTCGCCGCGCGTGATCCCATCGGCATCCGTCCGCTGTTCTACGGCTATCTTGCCGACGGCTCGATCATCTTCGCCAGCGAAGCGAAAAATCTCGTCGGCCTCTGTGCGCACGTCTTCCCGTTCCCGCCGGGACATTATTATAAGGACGGCAAATTTTGTCCGCTATACCGATCTGACCACTGCCACAAGGTATTCAAGCGACGATCTGGACACCGTCACGAAGAAGATCCGTGAAAAGCTGATCTCCGCCGTGGAAAAGCGGCTCGACGCGGACGCGCCGCTCGGCTTCCTGCTCTCCGGCGGCCTCGATTCCAGCCTTGTCTGCGCGATCTCGGCCAAGCTCCTCGGCAAGAAGATCCGCACGTTCGCCATCGGCATGGATCTGGATCCCATCGACCTCAAATATGCGAAGGAAACCGCTGATTTCATCGGCGCGGAGCACACCGAGGTCACCATGACGCGGCAGCAGGTGCTGGACTCCCTCGAAACGGTCATCGCTCTGCTCGGAACCTATGACATCACGACCATACGCGCCAGCATGGGGATGTACCTGTGCTGCAAGGCTATCCACGAGCAGACGGACGTGCGCGTCCTCATGACCGGCGAAATTTCCGACGAGCTGTTCGGCTATAAATACACCGATTTTGCCCCCAGCGCCGAGGCCTTCCAGCAGGAGGCAAAAAAGCGCGTGGACGAGCTTTATATGTACGATGTCCTGCGCGCCGACCGCTGCATTTCCGTCAACTCGCTCGAAGCCAGAGTCCCGTTCGGCGATCTGGATTTTGTAAAATACGTCATGTCCATCCGTCCGGAGCTGAAGCTGAACACGTATGACATGGGCAAATACCTCCTGCGCAAGGCGTTCGCGGACGATCATATCCTGCCGGACGATATCCTCTGGCGGCAGAAGGCGGCCTTCTCCGACGCCGTGGGCCACTCCATGGTCGACGATCTGAAGGCGTATGCCGAAAGCCTCTATTCCGATGAAGCGTTTGGAAGAGGCTGCGAAAATACACGTTTGCAAAGCCGTTTACAAAGGAAAGCCTTCTGTACCGCGATATTTTTGAGAAATACTATCCCGGTCAGGCGGACATGGTCAAGGACTTCTGGATGCCGAACAAAGCGTGGAAGGGCTGCGATGTAAAAGACCCCTCCGCCCGTGTCCTGTCCAACTACGGCGCAAGCGGCAAATAAGCGCATGCCTGCCGACAGCCCGAAAAAAACGCCCCCGCTTTTTTCAGCGGAGGCGTTTTTTACGATCGGGTCTGTAAGCCGGGTTCTGTAATCGACAGTCATCTATCTAGGCGCACCGTTGCCGGTGCGCTCCAGCCACCTTCTCGGAAGCAGCCGGGCAAGCCTTGCCTCCTCTGCGGTGTTGCTCCGGATAGAGTTTACAGCAATGGACGCTTTCACACGCCATTGGGTGCGCTCTTACCGCACCTTTCCACCCTTGCCGGAGGCGGCGCGAGCCGCCTCCGGCGGTTTATTTCTGTTGCACTTTTCCTCAGATCGCTCTGGGCGGGCGTTACCCGTTATCCTTGCCCTGCGGAGCCCGGACTTTCCTCATGCGCGGCCTTTCGGCGCTGCGCCCGCGACTGTCCGACCCGGTCGCGGAAGTATTGTACTTTATTTGCAGGAAAAAGTCAAATGGATTGCAATTTCTTTCCCGCGCGGATATAATACAGGCAGGAAATTTTAAAAGAGGCTTTTGGATATGAATCATCTTGTCGACCAGTATTTTGATTCCCTGATTGATAAAAAAATCGCCGTGCTCGGCATCGGCGTGAGCAACCGGCCGCTCATCCGGATGCTCCTTGCGCACGGACTGCACGTGCTGGCCTGCGACAAAACGCCGCGGGAAAAGCTCGACGCGGAGGTTCTGGAGCTGGAGCGGGCGGGCACCGTGCTCCATGTCGGAGAGCATTATCTTGACGATGTGCAGGCTGATATCGTCTTCCGCACGCCCGGTATGCACCCGGATATCCCGGCGCTGCGCCGGCTGCGCGAAAAGGGCGCAGAGCTTACCAGTGAAATGGAAGCGTTCTTCGAGGTCTGCCCCTGCCGCATCATCGCCGTGACCGGCTCCGACGGCAAAACGACCACCACGACCCTGATCGCAAAAATTCTGGAGCACGCGGGCCACCGCGTCTGGGTCGGCGGCAACATCGGCGCGCCCCTTCTGCCGCAGGCGGCGGACATGACGCCGGCGGACATTGCCGTGGTCGAG
>ENA-OQCO01001059-OQCO01001059.1-human-gut-metagenome-genome-assembly--contig:-NODE-1059-length-11809-cov-1.966444_pt1 | contig 11809 bp, 14 predicted proteins | sample MGYA00242500_ERZ504582 | MGnify/ENA primary metagenome ERZ504582 (study PRJEB26092, sample SAMD00036346) | human gut metagenome | host: Homo sapiens | study: EMG produced TPA metagenomics assembly of...
CGTTACGATTATATAATCAAAGAGAAATCAGGCAGAGATGCTCCGCAAAGACGAAAGGAAGCGTATGAAAAATGCTGAACGGACCAAGGAGCTGGCCGCTGTGCCGGAGGAGCTCCTGGAGGATCTGCTGCGCTACTCGGAATACGGCTGGCGGGAGAGACGCATTGCCACGCTGCTGGCCCGCCGCTATCCGGTGGCGCTGACGGAGGCGGACGTGCGGAAGCTGCGCCGTCTGGGGCAGAAGAAGCTGCGCCAAGCCTGAATCGGCAGAGGGAGGCCCCGCAGGGCCTCCTTCTGCTGCGGATGTATAGCTGCTGAACAGGACCCCCCGGAGGGGGCGGCTGGGCCGCCTCCTCCGGGGGGGTTGCGTATGGCCTGCGTTACAGGTTCTTCTCGTAGGACTCGATCATTTTCTTGACCATCTGGCCGCCCACGGAACCGGCCTCACGGGAGGTCAGGTGGCCGTTGTAGCCCTCCTTCAGGTTCACGCCCACCTCGTTGGCAGCCTCCATCTTGAACTTATCCATGGCGGCACGGGCCTCGGGGATATTCAGCTTGTTGTTGTTCTTACTGGACATTGTGTCGTTCTCCTTTCATGTCTGATTTGCGCTTTTGCGCTGGTTGGGTATCGCACACATAGCTTTTCCCAGCGGTGGACGAATATGCGATGCGGCGGCTGGTAATTTTTGCAGGGATCGCAGAGAAGTTTTTTCCTGAAAACGAATAAATCGGTCAAGAGAACGATCTTTGACCAATCGTAAAGGCGGAGGATCACCATGTTGCTATCTGATAGACGCCATATGATCTCCGGTCGTGGCTTCATCGGCATCGCCGCCCAGAGCCTTGGCATGGGCCGCCCCGTCTTGCCCCCGCAGCTGGCTGCCATGCTGCCCTGCGTCATCACCAAATCGTGGGGCTGATGCTGGCCGGTATGCGGAAAAAACACGCCAAATACACACCTCTCCGGTTCCACGGATGCGGCCCCTCGCTCCTGAAGCAAAAAGGACCCCGCAGGCACTGCCTGCGGGGTCTCGTTCTGTTGTGATTTTACGCACCTGCGTGGCGCAGGGCCAGATCGCAGACGGCGGCAGCGGATGCGGTAGGGAAGTCCGCCCGACGGGCTACCATGCTCCGGGGGTCGATGGCCCCGGAGAGGATGCCCTGCAGCATGGGCTGGAGCTCCTCGTCGCTGCTGACCGCCAGCGCACAGCCGTGGCGGGTCATGAAGTCGATGTTGTGGCTCTCGCAGCCGGGGACGGCGTTGAGGTACAGCAGCGGCGTTCCGGCGGCCACGGCTTCGGCGGTGGTGAGGCCCCCGGCCTTGGTCAGCAGCAGGTCCGAGGCGTACATATACCGGAACATCTCGTGGGTATAGCCCAATACCCGCACCCGATCCACGGGGCGGAAGAAATCGCTCTGCATCTGCTGATACATCCGGTGGTTGCTGCCGCAGATGGTGACCAGCAGATCCTCCGGCCCCATGAGCTCCGCTACCTTCTGAGCGGTGGTACGCAGGGGGCCGGCGCCCATGCTGCCGCAGGCCAGCGTGAGGATGCGGCCATCCACCGGAAGATTCAGCGCACGGCGGGCCTCCTCCCGGCTCTCCGGATGCAGGAACTGCTGCCCAACGGGGATGCCGGTGGGGAAGAGCCGCTCCTGCGGCAGTCCGGCGGTCACGAACTCCGGGATCAGGTCCCGGTGGGGGATGCACAGTCCGTCCACCTGCAGATCCCCCACACCGGGAGAGCAGGTGAAGTCCGTGGCCACGAAGTAGGTGGGGATGCGGACGCCATAGCTGCAGCGCAGCTCTGTCATCATCATGGCGGGGAACAGGTGGACGCAGATCACGGCATCCGGCGCCTGGTCGATCAGTTCCTCATACAGAGGGCCGATGCCCCGGATGCTCTGCTCATAGAACAGGCTGGAGGGGTGCTTCTCCTCCCGGCGATAGCCTGCGCCGTAAATTTTGGGGGCATAGCGATAGGCAAAGTCGTGGCCGTGGCTGATGAGGTCGGCCGTGGACTTGGGCAGAAATTGCAGGGCGTCATAGGTGCGGTTCTCCACATTGCGGGCCTCCAGCTCCTGAGCCAGCGCCGCAGCGGCAGAGTTGTGTCCTCCCCCCGTGGAACAGGAGAACAGAAGCACTTTCATACAGGTTTCCTCCTTGTTTTCTCCGCAAGCTTTTGCAGTCTCGGCCGGTTATAGCGCTGGATGACGATGAAGCTCACGTTCCCCAGCACATTATACACCAGCCACAGCAGCGCCGCCCAGCCGCTGCGCCACAGGAAAAAAATTCCAGCCGACAGCAGCGTCAGCGCCCAGTGGACGCACTCGGCCACGCAGGTCTCCTGCACCAGTACCGCCGGGTCGCTGCCCAGATCCTTTCGGACCATGTCCGGCATCAGGCGGCTCATATCCGGAAGACGATCCTTCCACTTCCGGATACCCAGCTTCAGATAGATGCGCCCGCCCTTTTCCCAAGGGGCGGAACGCCATGGGGCCTTTTCGGCGCAGAACCATTTGCGGGGCAGGGCCTGCCCCAGCGGATGGGCCGCCACCCCCAGCGCCGCCAGATACAGCGCACAGCGCCAGAAACCGTGCATTTCTCCATCCGCCCCTTTCCTGCGATCGCCGCCCTCCTGCGGCGTGTCAAACTGCTGTTATTTTAACAGACATAGTGATGAAAATCAAGCTGACGGGCCAATAGTGTCCTGTATATTTACAGAATAGACACAATTGAAGCTGCCTGAGAAACAAAGGAAAATAAGAGGAATCCTCCGTCGGTTGACAAGCAGAGCGGGATGTGGGAAAATAGACGGGATCAACGAAGGAGAAGAGTAGACATGAAGAAACGGATCCTATGGCTGCTTGTGTGTATGCTGCTGTGTACGACGATGGCGGCCTGCGCCCGGAGGGAAGCGCCCCAGCTGCCGACGGCGGAGGTGCAGACCCAGCCGGAGACCCCAGAACCAACGCAGGAGACCGAGCCTTCGCAGGCCCCGGAGGAGCCGGATCAGGCAGTCTCGGCCCACGGCTCTGCCGCTTACATCCATGGCCGGACGCTGGTGGTATCCATTTTTGCCGACGATGCCGCTACCCATTGGGACGAGACAACGGACGCTGCCGATATAGACCAGACGCAGGAGCACCTCCGCATCGCCACGGAATGGCTGACGGATGCCGTAAAACCATACGGCGTCAAGGCCGAATTTCTCTACGATTGGAAGGAGGACCCCGATCTGCGGTACAGCGCCAAATTCACCGAGACGCTGGTGCGTGCAGACGGCTCCATGTACGATGTGCAGGTCGGTTATATTCAGGAGAACATCCCCACCGAGGCGCTGAAGCGTGCGTATGACGCAGACAATGTGGTGTACTTTTTCTTTTTCAACACGCCCTATGAGGGAACGCCCAGTCCCTGGTCGCTGGGACGGCTGAACAGTCCGGCCTGCGACACGGAGCTGGTCAATCTGTTTCTCCGGGCGGCAGGCCCTGTGGATGAGCCGCCATCCGCCTATGCCCATGAGCTGCTCCACGCCTTCGGGGTCCCGGATCTGTACTATACCGGGGGGCTGATCCCACAGGCTTACGTGGACTACTGCAAGGAGACGGGGTCACAGGACATCATGTACACCATCAACGGCGATATGGATCGCATCACCGGCAGCTGACGGAGCTGGATGCCTATTATCTGGGCTGACCGCCCGCCCGGCTGAGGCCGACCGGTGGCAGCTGGGCCTCAGCGAGTACGAGGGGGAATGATGCTGCCAGCGATCCCATCGATGGCAGCGAATCAACAAAGAAGCGGAAGGCGAGAGCCTTCCGCTTCTTTCGTTATGACTTGTAGTGGTGGGCGTCCTGCAGCACCATGTCCTTGACCTTCATGAGCCGGGTGGTGTTGCCCCGCTCATTCTCCTCCAGCTTCATGGTGATGTAGCGGATGTTCCGCTGATTTTCCGGGATCACCACATACTCCAGTGCGTTGACCCGGCGGCGGGTGCGCTCGATGTCCTGCGCCAGCAGCTGAACGGTCTTTTCCGCCTGCGCCAGCTCCAGCAGATCGCTGTACACCCGGTTCAGGGCCTGCAGAGCATCGTCCAGCTCGCCGCTGGTCTGGGCAAAGCCATAGCAGGCCAGATCCGGCTGCGTCTCCTGCTCCGCCCGATGGAACACCGGCACGGCGATGCTCATGATGTTGCGCTGGTCCACCGTCACCTCTGTGGAGAGCCGGGGGGCCATCAGCGCCTGCTCCAGCATCTCCGGGGACATGACGGCGCTGGCTACGGTGAAGGCGGCGTTGGCCTGCGCCAGCCCCTCCTCCACCCGTTTACGCAGCTGACGGGTGCGGCGCACCTCCTGCATGAACTGCTTCATGAGGCCGTCCCGCTTGTCCTTGAGGAGCTTGTGGCCCCGGAGGGCCGTTTTCTGCTTGGCCTTCAGCCGGGTCAGCTCCATGCGGGTGGGATTGATGGTCTTTCCCGCCATAGCGATCAGTCCTCCTTGGGCAGATACTTATCCACCATGTCGCCCTTGATGCGCTTGAGCTCCTCACGGGGCAACAGGCGCAGCAGCTCCCAGCCCAGATCCAGCGTCTCGGTGATGGAACGGTCGGTGTCAAAGCCCTGCGAGACGTAGCGCTTTTCAAATTCGTCAGCGAACTTGGCGAACTTCAGATCCGTATCCGTCAGGGCGGACTCGCCCAGAATGGTCATCAGCTCACGGGCCTCCTTGCCGGAGGCGTAGGCGGAGAACAGCTGGTTCATGGTGGGGGCGTGATCCTCACGGGTCTTTCCCTCGCCCACGCCCTTGTCCTTCAGGCGGGACAGACTGGGCAGCACGTCGATGGGGGGCTGAATGTTCTTGCGGTACAGGTCACGGGACAGGATGATCTGTCCCTCGGTGATATAGCCCGTCAGGTCGGGGATGGGGTGGGTTTTGTCGTCCTCCGGCATGGTCAGAATGGGGATCATGGTCACGGAACCGGGGCAGCCCAGCTGGCGGCCCGCCCGCTCATACATGGTGGCAAGGTCCGTATACAGGTAGCCGGGATAGCCACGGCGGCCGGGGACCTCCTTCCGGGCGGCGGATACCTCCCGCAGCGCCTCGGCGTAGTTGGTGATATCCGTCAGAATCACCAGCACGTGCATTCCCTTTTCAAAGGCCAGATACTCGGCGGCCGTCAGCGCCATACGGGGCGTGGCGATACGCTCCACGGCAGGGTCGTCGGCCAGATTGGTGAACAGCACCGTCCGGTCGATGGCGCCGGTGCGGCGGAATTCGGAGACGAAGTACTCCGACTCCTCAAAGGTGATGCCGATGGCGGCGAACACCACGGCGAAGGGAGTGGAGTCATCCAGCACCTTGGCCTGCCGGGCGATCTGAGCCGCCAGACGGGCGTGGGGCAGACCGGATCCGGAGAAAATGGGAAGCTTCTGGCCACGCACCAGCGTATTCAGACCGTCGATGGCGGAGATGCCCGTCTGGATGAACTCATTGGGGTAGTCACGGGCGGCGGGATTCATAGGCAGACCGTTGATGTCCAGATACTTCTCCGGCAGCAGAGCGGGGCCACCGTCGATGGGCTGGCCCATGCCGTCAAAGACACGGCCCAGCATATCCTCGGACACTGCCAGCTGCAGGGGATGCCCCAGAAAACGGATCTTGGAGTCCCGCAGGTTGATGCCGGCGGAGTTTTCAAACAGCTGCACCACGGCCCGGTCGCCGTTGACCTCCAGCACCTTGCATCGGCGCAGAGTGCCGTCGGACAGCTGGATCTCCGCCAGCTCGTCATAGGTGACGCCCTCCACCTGATCCACCACCATCAAAGGCCCGTTGACCTCCCGGATGGTGCGATATTCCTTCATCATTGCTCCTCACCCGCCTTTCGCTCCAGCTCACGGATCTGGCTCTGCAGATCCGCTTCGATCTTGTCATAGGCGGAGCGCCAAGTGCTCTCCTCCTCGTATTTGGCCCGGCCGATCTCCTCACGGGCTGGCAGATGGGCCAGATCCCGGACGGTGACGCCACGGGTCAGGGCCTGACGCCCCAGCGTCTCATAGCCTAAAATCAGGGACATGAGCCGCTCCTGCCGGTCGAAGCCGGTGTAGGAGTCCACGTCCATGAAGGCGTTCTGCTGCAAGAAGTCCTCCCGCAGCATCCGGGTGACCTCCAGCGTCAGCTGGTCGTTGGGACTCAGGGAGTCCTTACCCACCAGTTGGACGATCTCGTTGAGTTCATTCTCCTCCTGCAGCAGGTGCATGGCGTGGTCACGGTTCTGCATGAACGCCTGTCCCAGATGCTCATCGAACCACGGGCGTAGGGAGTCCAGATACAGGGAGTAGGAGTTCAGCCAGTGGATGGCCGGGAAGTGCCGCCGATAGGCCAGCGACGCATCCAGCGACCAGAACACCTTCACGATACGCATGGTACCCTGAGCTACCGGTTCACTGAGGTCGCCGCCGGGAGGCGACACGGCGCCCACTGCCGTCAGACTGCCGGTGCGCTCCTCGCTGCCGAGGCACTGCACCACACCGGCCCGCTCATAGAACTGGGCCAGACGGCTCACCAGATAGGCAGGATAGCCCTCCTCGCCGGGCATCTCCTCCAGACGGCCGGACATCTCACGCAGGGCCTCGGCCCAGCGGGAGGTGGAGTCTGCGATAACGGCCACGGCGTAGCCCATGTCCCGGAAATATTCAGCGATGGTGATGCCGGTGTATACGGAGGCCTCACGGGCGGCCACGGGCATATCCGAGGTGTTGGCAATCAGCACCGTCCGCTTCATCAGCGTCTCGCCGGTGCGGGGATCCGTCAGCTCCGGGAACTCCCGCAGCACGTCCGTCATCTCGTTGCCACGCTCGCCGCAGCCGATGTAGACCACGATGTCCACGTCCGCCCACTTGGCCAGCTGATGCTGTACCACCGTTTTGCCGGAGCCGAAGGGACCGGGTACGGCGGCGGTGCCGCCCTTGGCCACGGGGAACATGGTGTCGATGACCCGCTGGCCGGTCTGAAGCGGCGCAGAGGGCGGGAATTTCCGCCGATAGGGCCGCCCCACACGGACGGGCCACTTCTGCACCATGGTCAGCTCTTTCAGGGAGCCGTCCGCCAGACGCACCTTGGCGATGACGTCCCGGATGGTGTATGCTCCGGCCTCTGCCACCCACTCCACGGTGCCGTCCATGCGGTGGGGGACCATGATCTTGTGGAGCACCGAGGCCGTCTCCGGCACGGTACCCAGCACGTCTCCGGCCACCACGGCGTCGCCGACCTTGGCCACCGGGGTGAAATCCCACTTCTTATCCTCCGGCAGCGGCGGGGCCTGAATGCCACGGGGGATGTGAGCCCCGGCCATGCTGCGGATCTCCTCCAGCGGGCGCTGGATGCCGTCATAAATGCTCTCGATCAGCCCCGGCCCCAGCTCCACGGACAGGGGAGCGCCGGTGGTGACCACCTCCGCACCCGGCCCCAGACCGGAGGTCTCCTCATAGACCTGAATGGACGCCCGGTCGCCGGTCATATTCAGTATCTCTCCGATCAGCTGCTTGGGACCCACACGCACCACGTCCGCCATGTTGGCGTCCGCCATGCCGTCGGCTACCACCAGCGGCCCGGAGACTTTGATTACTTTGCCCATAGTTACGCTCCCTTCAAGTGATGTCTGCGCCCACGGCACGCTCCACGGCGTTGTGCAGCGCAGTCTCCCCCAGCCCAAGGGAACCACCCTTGCCGGGGATCAATACGATGGCGGGGGTCAGCGCCTCCTTATAGCGGTCGATCTCCTCCTGCAGGGGAGCCGCCAGCGCCTCCGTCAGGAACACCGCCGCACAGCCCTCCTCCGCAGCCTTACGAAGCAGATGGCGGGCCTCGGTGCTGTCCTCCACGGTGTGGACCTCCAGCCCCAAAGCCCGGAAGCCCAGCACGCTGTCCCGGTCACCGATGACGGCGATCTTAGCCATAAATATCACGCAGCCTTTCCCGGATGGCGTCGGCGGACAGTCCCGCCCGGCGTCCCGTCATGATGGTGCGGACGGCGGTGAGCTCCGCTTCCGCCGCAATGAGATACCCCAGTGCCGTCTCCACGCCGAAGGGGGTGCGGCGGGCCTTGGCCGCCAGACGCAGCACGGCGTTGTCGCACTGCTTTTCCAGCGCCGTCATGCTGCCGCCTCCGGCGCAGATGCCCTCCGCCAGACCGGCGGCTTCCCGCAGAGGCGTGGCGGCATACAGCTCCCGCAGATCGGCAGGGGCGGCCTCCTCCAGCGCTGCCGGAGGAACGCTGCCGCCCTCCAGCAGCACCCTGTGCAGGAAGTCCGGCCCTTTTCTCAGCCGGTGGGCCCGCACGGCGCTGCACAGGTTCACGCCGTCGATGCGGGTGCGGAGATAGTCCGTCAGGGCGGGACAGTCCACCGCATCCGCCAGCCGGGTCAGCTCCCGGAAGCAGGTGCCGTCCAGCACAAGATCGCACTCCTGACCGTTGCCGGTCTCCGCCAGAGCCTGACGGGCTGCTGTACGGCCTGTGCCGTCTCGGCGGGGAGGAAGTCCCGCAGCTCCCGCTGCCGGTAGTCCGACAGCAGCTGCTCCGGATCCCACCGGCCTCCTGCCATCAGCAGGCGGCGGCAGTCCTCGCCCCGGCTCTTTACCAATACCTTCAGATTGTGATAGTCCGTGGGCAGCCGGAAAACGTCCAGGATCCGTGCATCGGGCATATCCTTGCCCAGACGGGCGAACAGCTCCTCCCGCCGCCGGCCAACGGCCTGATCCAGCGCCGCCTCCGACTCCGGGTCAAAGGCGGGCCAGCCCATCTCCTCCAGCACACGGGCCGCATCCCGGTCCGTCGGAGCCGACAGCAGCTGCTCCCGGCGCTCCGGGGTCAGCAGCCGAGTCTCCCAGCTGTGGATACAGGCGCTGAGATACAGATATTCCGTATCATGATACTTCTTGGTCAAAGGGCAGCCCCCTCTCAGTCAAACAGAATGGCGGCGACCTCGCCGGACATCTCCTGCCGCAGCTGCCGCAGGATCTCCGGGAAGGTGCAGCTGCACTCCACGCTGCCCTGCTTGAGGATCAGCCCCCCCGCCGGTGGGACGCTGCTCCGCAGACAGGCGGAAGTGCCGTCCCTGAGCGTTGGCACCCTCCAGCACCTGCTGTCCCAGCGGTGCGTCCTCCGGGGAGAGGATGATCTCCTCGGTGCCGGCTCCGTTTTTCACCGCCAGCTGCACCAGCAGATGCACATATTTCTCACGGGGCAGCTGCGTCAGCTGCTGCCGGGCCTGTCGGAAGGTATCGTCAATGAGCTGCTGCTTGCAGGCGAGGAGCTGCTCCCGGCGGGTGCGGTCGGCGCCGCTCTGGGCTCTCCGCTGGTCCTGCTGGGCATCACGGGCGGCCTTTTCCTGATCCGCCTGGCGCAGCTGCCGGGCCTGGTCCTCGTACTTCTCCGTGATCTCCTGTGCCTGGCGGCGTCCTGCCGCCGTCAGGGCTTCTATCTGCCCCTGTGCATCCGTCTGGATGCGCTGGGTGATCCGTTCCAGTCCCTTCATGGCCTGCTCCGTTTTACAGAATGTTGGTAGCCAGCATGATGGTAGCCACCAGGGACAAAATGGCGTAGAACTCCACGATACCGCAGAAGATCAGGCCCTTGGTGGCGGCCTCCGGGTGCTTGGCCACGATACCCACGGAGGCGGCGGCCACACGGCCCTGGAACTTGGCGGAGAGCCAGCCGCCGATGGCGGTGGGGATGCAGGCGGCGAAGAAGGACATACCCTGCGTCAGCGTCAGATCTACGGGAGTGCCGCTCATGAGACCTACCTGCAGCAGGACGATGAACAGGGCCACGAAGCCATACAGACCCTGCGTACCGGGCAGCACCTGCAAGATCAGGCACTTGGTGCTCTTGTCGGGATCCTCGCTGACCAGACCGGCGGCGGCCTCACCCACGAGACCGGTACCCTTGGCGGAGCCACGCAGCACAGACCCACCGTCAGCGCCGCACCCAGAATGGCGAAACCCATGCCGCCGATGGCGTTCAGAAAATCATACATATCAATTATCCTCCTTCATAACTTCAACATATTGTGTTTCTACGGACAGCGGCCTGTAGCTCTTGCCGCCCTCCTTGTAAAACCGACCGAAAAATTCCAGAAACTGCAGACGCATATCGTGGACGTAGCAGCCCAGCAGGTTCAGCGCCAGATTCAGGGCGTTGCCGATGAGGGCGATGACCACGAAGCCCACCACGTTCCCGGTGGTGGCGCCCAGCATATTGAATACCTGCGCCAGCACGGCGCCCGACAGCATCAGCGCCATCAGACGCACATAGGAGAGGATATCACTGAAAAAGCCTGTGACGCCGTTATATACGGCGCTCACCAGCCCCGTGACCTTGCCGAAGCCCTTCTTGCCCCGACCGGAGCCGTATACCAGCATCAGCACGCCGATGACCAGCACTACCGGCACACCGGCCACGCTGCCCACCTTCAGAAGCGCCATGGCCCCGCCGGCCAGAATGACCCACCATGTGATCTCGTCCCACAGGGCGTCGGCAAAGTGGCCGTCCCTGGTTTTCTTCACCACGCTGATGGTCATGCCGGTGAGGATCTGGATGCCGCCCAGCACCATGGAGCCGACCATGATGGCAATGGTGTCGTTCAGCGGCGAGAAGAGGCTGGGCAGCTCAAAGGTGCTGGCCGGGTCAATGACCTTGCACAGCTGGGGGATGAAGTCCCCGAAGAAGCCGCCGGTGAGAGCGCCGAAAATAAAGGTCACGATGCCGCACCACAGGATCAGCTCGATAAAGCCCCGTTTGCTCTCCGGCGGTCGTGCCTTTTTCAGGTACAGCAGCGGCAGAAAGATCATCAGAAGGCCGTAGCCCATGTCCGCCATCATCATGCCGAAGAACAGGATGAAAAACGGGGCCATGACCGGGTTGGGGTCCACGCCGTCATAGGCGGGCATGGAGTACTGCTCCGTGATGCAGGTCATGGACCGGGTGAGCCAGTTGCTCTTCAGCGTCACCGGCACCTCCGGATACTCCTCCTCGGTGGGGACCCGCAGGTCCCACGCGCAGGAGTAGCCCTCCAGCAGCTGCTCCAGCCGGGCGGTGTCTGCCTCCGGCACCCAGCCCTCCAAATAGAAGATATGTCCGTCGGTGAGGAGCCGCTGGCGGTTATCCTCCCGCTGGATCTGCAGCTTCAGCCGGTCCAGACCCAGCTTCAGCTCCGGCTGACGGCCTCCCAGGGCGTCCAGCGCCGCGTCCTCCGCCCGGCGATCCTGCCGGGTTTGCTCCTCCTCATCGTCCAGCCGCTGCAGGTTCTCCTGCACCGTACCGGTGAGGGTACCGAAGGAGGCCGCCGCAAAGCCGAAAGGCCGCAGCACCTCCAGCACTGCGCTCTCCGCCGCCTGATGTACCAGCAGCAGAAGATACTGCTGCTGCGGCGACAGGGATACCTGTACCAGCTCCGCCGGCTGTTCCTCCAGAGCGTTTTTTGCCTGCTGGAGATCCGACCGCAGGGGCATGGTGCCGGGGATCATCGACAGCTGGCCGCTGCGGTGCAGCTCCAAGGGCACGTCCAGCTCCGCCCACGGCTCCAGCGACAGCCGCTGGGCCTGAATACGCTGAAGCTGGGAGGTCAGCTGCTCCTTGCGGGCCGTATGGCCCAGGATCTCCGCTGCCAGCGCCTGCTGCTGCCGTAGTGCCGCCTCATCCAGAAACTGACTCTGGCTGATGCGGGGGCGGGGGGCAAACAGTCCGGTCTTTTTCAGACCCCGGACTGCCCAGCGCCGACAGCGCCCGCCTCCATCTGGCGGAGCTCCC
>ENA-OQCO01001063-OQCO01001063.1-human-gut-metagenome-genome-assembly--contig:-NODE-1063-length-11774-cov-1.314158_pt1 | contig 11774 bp, 17 predicted proteins | sample MGYA00242500_ERZ504582 | MGnify/ENA primary metagenome ERZ504582 (study PRJEB26092, sample SAMD00036346) | human gut metagenome | host: Homo sapiens | study: EMG produced TPA metagenomics assembly of...
AAGCAATAAGTAATAGTGAATAAAGAACAAACGCGGGTTTCGTTTTTCGCTATTCACTGTTACTTAAGGAGAATCTGATTTTTGTAGGGGCGGACGACTCTGCCGCCCGCTTTTATCGCAGAAGCATGTAGGGGCGGCAGAGTCGCCCGCCCCTACAAGGTTAAAAGAAAGCTTGATCGAAAATGAACTTACGGTCTGACAGAGTCGCGCAGAGCGGCGAGGTCGAAGTTGGCGTCGAACGCGGTGTCGACCTTGATGCTGCCGTCCATGATGCCCGTCTGAGCAGCCTCAACGGCGGCCTTGGTGTCGGCAGAGGCGTACTTGTCGTAGTTCTTGTCGGTCACGATGCCGACGCCGCCCTCTGCGAGGCCGAGCTGGACTTCGCTGCCCCAGTAGGTCTTACCGGCATCCCACTGGTCGAAGATCCAGATGATGGAGTTGCCGATGTTCTTCAGGCCCGAAGTCAGCGTCAGCGCTGCCAGGTCGGAGGAGAAGGTCAGCTCCTGGTCGGAGTCGACGCCGATGAACCATGCCTTGCCGGTGTCCAGAGCAGCCTCAGCCGCGCCGTTGCCCGCGTTGCCGGCACGCCCCAGATGATGTCGCACTTGTTGTCGTTGATCATGGAGTAGCCGAACTCCTTGGCGATTGCGGTATCGACATAGTCGTTGGTGTAGCGGGTGTCGACCTTGATGTCGGGGTTGACAGCCTGTGCGCCCTCAATGAAGCCAGTCAGGAAGTCGTTGATAACCGGGGAATCAACGCCGCCGACGAAGCCGATGACCGCGTCCTCGTTGATGTTGGCAACGCTGGTGTCCGTGGTCATGCAGGCGGCGAAGGTGCCGACCAGATAGCCCATGTCGTTCTGCTTGTAGGTGATGTTGACGACGTTGGAGTTCTCACCGGCATAGGTGTTGTCGTCGAAGATCAGATAGAGCTGATCGGGATACTTCGTGGCGACTTCCTTCAGGTAGTCGGGCATCTGGTAGGTGCCGCAGATGACGAGGTCATACTCGCCGGACTGGGAAACGTCGTACAGCGTGGACAGCCACTTCGGCTGGTCTTCGTCGGTGCCGCCGAGCTCGATGGTCTTGCAGGTGATGCGGCCTGCCTTGACCAGCTCGTCGATGCCGGCCTGTGCGGAGTCGAAGAAGGACTTGTCGCCCAGGTTGCCGTTGACGATGTAGACGACGTTCTTGACGTCAGATGCTTCGGTGGTTTCCGTCTTGGAGGCGCAGGCCGCCAGACCGAGAACCATGATTGCTGCGAGCAGCAATGCGATGATCTTTTTCATGTTTGTTCCTCCATCATGTTCAATCTGTATGATTGCGGGGACAAAATCCCCATGATCATTGTACAGGATTGACAGAGCGGTGTCAAGCATTCCGCACGGGGAAAACAAAAAATATTTATCTGTCCTTAAATTTTTTTGGCACTCATGCCGCGGTCAGTCGTCGACCTTTTCCGAGTCGATGATGGGGCCGTTTGCGTAGATGCGCAGCTTTTCCCGCGCGGTGCGGATGCGCTTGGAGAAGGCGAGGGTCACAATGAGATCGAACACGCCGTCTGCGATCAGCGAGATCCCGGCCAGCAGCATGATGGAGTCGAATTTGCCGAACAGCACCACGCAGCCCAGCGCGATCGTGACCGCGCCCAGCAGCGCCGGGACCCACCAGCCTGCAAGCGCGCCCGCGCGCAGTCCACGCCGTCCTGCAGCGTCATCATGCCGTCAATGACGAGGAACACGCCGAACAGCACCGTCAGCAGGCCCTGAATGATCTCCGGCCGCAGCAGGCAGAACACGCCGCACACCAGCAGCACGATGCCCGACACCAGCGCATACGACCCGAACAGCCGCCCAGAGGCCAAATACGAAATGACCGCCGCAATGCCGGAGGCCAGCAGCAAAATGCCAGCCACGTAGCAGATCACGTCCGCCGACGCCTGCGGTGTCAGGATGAACAGAAGACCCAGCAAAATCGCCGAAAACGCGACGATCAGACTGCGCCACTTGAGCGCTTTGAAATACCCACGGATGGATTCCATAAAAAGAACTCCCTTTCCAATATAATATATAATGTATTATGCCGCGCTGCACAGAAAAAAACAACAGTTAAATCCGGCGATCTGCGCAACGCGTCCCCGCCTGTCAGCGCAGGCTGCGCACGTATTCGGACGGCGTCATACCCGTGACGGTGCGGAACTGACGGGAAAAGTGCTGCTGGCTGGAAAAGCCGAGCTTTTTTGCGATCTCGCCCATGGACAGCGCTCCGCCGCGCAGCAGGAGCTTGCTTTCCTCGATCCGGATCTTTGCGATATACGCCCCCGGCGAGATACCGAGCTGAGAGCGGAACAGGCGGTGCAGATATGTCGTGCTGATGTGCGCCTCGTCGGCAAGCGCCTGCAGGCTGAGCTTTTCCCCCGGCCCGCGCGGAGATGAGCTGGACAAGGCGGTCGACGATGCGGCGCTCGGTGTGGCTGGTCGCGGGCAGGGGCTGCGCGGCGTCGGCGGACGGCTGCCGGTCCAGACCGCGCAGCAGATCGGCCAGCAGCAGCTTCAGAAGACTCTCCACGCAGTCGTATGCGTAGCTCTCCGCGCCGTGCGCCTCCAGCATCTGCCGGACAAGCCCGATCTGCCGGGCTGTTAAGCTGAGAGCCCGCCCGGTCAGGCGTGAGCAGGGAGCTCCGCCGCGCGGAACGAGACGGTCAGGAAGCTGACCGGCCGGTCGGCGTACTGCATATGCCAGACGTTCCGTCCGATGAGCATCAGCTGCTGCTGCCGCAGCAGCACATCCGCGCCTCCGGCCAGATTGTGCAGCTCACCCCGGTCGACATAGACCAGCTCAAACGCCTCGTGCTGTTCGCCGCGAAAATAAAAATCGCTGGCGCACTCCTGATAAAAAAATGTGTAAAGCCGCTCCAGCTTCAGTTCGCTTCCCGTGCCGGAGAATTCCTCCGCCGGGTGGCACGCGAGCAACTGCACGAGTCCCGGCTGCCGTGCGCGGCAGTCGACCTCGCAGCCGCTGCCGAGCGCCGCGATGGAAAACCGCACGCCCGGCCGCAGCGCAAGCACCCGGTCGAGATAATAGACGCTCCGCGCGTCCTTCTCATAGATCACCAGCAGCGGCATACCCGAAACATAGTCCAGCACGACCGGCCCGTCCGCGCGCAGCTCCCTGACGTCCGCGCCGGGCCGGATCTGCCAGCGCTCGGCGCAGGGGGGCAGCAGCTCCGATTCTGCGGAAAGGATCTCGCCGAACGGCTGCACCTGTGCGGCGGAAAGATTTTTGATCTGCAAAACGACCGCCTCCTTTGTATCCTTTTTACCACAATTTCGCACCGCAGACAACTGCTTTTTCAAATTCTGCCTGAATTTTATCAGATCCTGCACAAATCTGAAAAACCTGTTGTCTTCCGCAGCGGGGGAGGATAAGATGGAGAAAAGACGAAAAAGGAGCAATGAGATGAGCGAAGCGCTGTTTGAAATTCTGCGCGGCTTCCGCCTGGACGCGGAGCCTGTCTCCTGCGAGCCGTATGGCTGCGGGCATATCAACACGACGTCATCTGCCGTGACGGCCAGCGGCCGCCGCTATATTCTGCAAAAGATCAATCATCACACGTTCCGCGACGTGGCCGGTCTGATGGAGAACATCACGTCCGTCACGGAATTCCTGCGCACAAAAACAGACGACCCGCGCAGCGTCCTGACACTGGTCAAAACGGCGGACGGCGCAAGCTATCTGCACGCGCAGGAGGGCTACTGGCGCGTGTATGACTTTGTGGAGGACACGATCTGCCTCCAGCAGCCGGAAACGGACGAGGATTTTTACCAGAGTGCCGTCGGCTTCGGCACGTTCCAGCAGCTTCTGGCGGAATTCCCGGCAGAAAAGCTCCATGAGACGATCCCGAATTTCCACAACACCCCTGACCGCTACCGCGCGTTCCTTGAGACACTGGAGCGCGACCCCATGCGCCGGGCGGCGCAGGTTCAGCCCGAGATCGAATTTGCGCTTGCCCGGCAGTCTGAAATGGCGGCGCTGCAAACCGCGCTGAAGGCCGGCGAGCTGCCGCTGCGCGTCACGCACAACGACACGAAGCTCAATAACGTTCTGCTCGACGCAAAGACGCGCAAGGCCCTGTGCGTCATCGACCTCGATACGGTCATGCCCGGCTCCAGCCTCTATGACTTCGGCGACTCCATCCGCTTCGGCGCGGCGACCGCCGCGGAGGACGAGCGCGATCTGTCCAGAATGGAAATGAGCCTCGAGCGCTTCCGCATCTTCACACGCGGCTATGTCCGCTCCTGCCCCGGTTTGATGCAGAAGGAGCTGGAGCTGCTTCCGCTTGGCGCGAAGACCATGACGATGGAATGCGGCGTCCGTTTCCTGACGGACTATCTCGACGGCGACCACTATTTTGCCGTCCACCGCGACGGCCAGAACCTCGACCGTGCCCGCACGCAGTTCAGGCTGGTCGCGGACATGGAGAAAAAATGGAACGAAATGCAGAAAATCGTTGCTGAAGAAGCAAATAAGGAGAGATAAATTATGCTGCACCTGAATATCATCAAAGTAAAGACCCCGGAAGAAATGGGCAAGGCCGCTGCCGACGAATTTGAAGCCGTCATCCATGCCAAGCCTGCCTGCGTCATCGGCCTTGCGACCGGCTCGACCCCGCTGCCGCTGTACCGCGAGCTGATCGCCCGCGAACAGGCCGGTCTGATCGATTTCAGCCGTGTGCGCTCGGCCAATCTGGACGAGTACAAGGGCCTTGCCCCCGACCATCCGCAGAGCTACCGCCGGTTCATGCAGGAAAATCTGTTTGACCATATCTCCATCAAGCCTGAGAACACCATCGTTCCAGACGGCCTTGCCGCTGATATCCCCGCCATGTGCGAGGCGTATGAGCGGAAGATCGAGGACTGGGGCGGCGTGGATATCCAGCTGCTCGGCATCGGCCACGACGGCCACATCGGCTTCAACGAGCCGTGTGACCATTTCCCGGTCATGACGCATGAAGTGAAATTGACGGACATGACCCGCGAAGCGAACAAGCGCTTCTTCAACTCCGTCGACGAGGTTCCGACAGCCGCCATCACCATGGGCGTCGGCACAGTCATGGCCGCGAAGAAGATCGTCATGGTCATCACGGGCGCGGACAAGGCCGACATTCTCTATAAGGTCTTCTTCGGGCCGGTCACGCCGGAGGTTCCCGGCTCCATCCTGCAGTTCCATCCCGATGTGACCCTCATCTGCGACGAGGCAGCGGCAGCCAGAATGCCGCAGTAAGGACAGCTATGCAGTATTTAGGCATTGAATACCAGATCAGGAATCTGCCCGCGCTGGACCGCGCGTTTATTCCCTTCGGCGTCTGGGCCAGCGCATATGAAAAAGGCGCGGAGCGCCCGTTCAAAATCGCGGTCGAGCGCGAAAACGGTCTTATGACCGTATACGAGACGAAGCTGCGCGGCCCTGCATTCGCCGAGGCAAACTACCGTTATGCTGAGCGCTGCGTCAAGATGCTCCTGTGGAGCGTCGGCGGCTGGCGCGTGTACCTCTGCGGCGACGATGCGATCGCAAAGCGTATGCAGGACGAGTACCGCGCGGGCGGAAAGCGCGAGTTCGACGTCGGCTTCATGCAGGACGTGTACGAGCGCTCGTTCGAGATCGTCCTCGCGGACGAGGCGGGCTTTCCGCAGGCGCACGAGCAGACCAGAAAGGTCGGCGGCCATACGAACGGCTGCCGCATCGGCTTTGACGCGGGTGGCTCCGACCGCAAGGTGTCTGCTGTCATAGACGGCAAGACGGTCTACTCCGAGGAGGTCGTCTGGCATCCCAAGACGAGCGAGGACCCGCAGTACCAGTATGACGGCATCGTCGCCGCGTTCAAAACGGCGGCGTCCAAACTGCCCCGCGTGGACGGCATCGGCGTGTCGTCTGCAGGCATGTTCATCGGCAACGCGCCGATGGTGTCCTCCATCTTTATCAAGGTCCCGCGCGCCCGCCGCGAGGAGGTCAAGACGGTTTACGACCGTGCGGCCCGAGAGATCGGCGACGTGCCCATCGTTGTCGCCAACGACGGCGATGTGTCGGCGCTGGCAGGCTCCATGAGCCTCGGCGAAGGCTCCGTCATGGGCCTTGCATGGCACGAGCGAGGCGGTCGGCTACGTGAACGCCGACAGCAATCTGCTCGGCTGGTTCAGTGAGCTGGCCTTTGCCCCGGTCGATCTGAACGAGAACGCCATGCGCGACGAGTGGTCGGGCGATCTCGGCGTCGGCTGCAAGTATTTCTCGCAGGACGCAGTTTCCAAGCTGGCCCCCGCCGCCGGAATCGCGCTTTCCGAGAGCCTGACCCCTGCCGAGAAGCTCAAGGAAGTGCAGAAGCTGGCCGAACAGGGTCTGCCGTATGCGCTGGAGATCTTCAAATCCATCGGCGTGTATCTCGCCCATACGCTTTTCCTGTACGCACGGTTCTATGACATCCGGAACCTGATCGTGCTGGGCCGCGTGGCCTCCGGCGTGGGCGGAGAGCTGATCGTCTCTGAGTGCCAGCGGGTGCTGAAAGAAGAATACCCGGCGCTGGCACAGAAGCTCCGCGTCATGCTGCCGGATGAAAACTTCCGCCGCGTCGGCCAGTCCATGGCCGCGGCCAGTCTGCCGGAGGTATGAGGATGCTGTTCAAAAACGCGAATCTCTTTGTAGATGGACAGTTTCAGCACGGCTCGTTCCGTGTGGAAAACGGAAAATTTACGGAAATTCTGAACGCTGTGCCCACAGAGGACGGCGTTGATCTGGAAATCAGTATGTCATTCCCGGCCTCATCGACGTGCATAACCACGGCAATTCCGGCGCGGATTTTTCCGACGGCGATTACGACGGCCTTGTCAAAATGGCGCGCTATCTTTTTGCCCAAAACGGCGTGACCGGTTTCGCGCCCGCGTCCATGACGCTGCCGTATGACGTGCTGGAGACGGCGTATCGGACCGCTGTCCGGCTCAGAAACGAGCAGCCGACGGGCTGCGCCCGCCTGCTTGGCATCCAGATGGAGGGTCCGTTCTTCTCCGAAAAGAAAAAGGGCGCGCAGAACGGCGCGTATCTGAAAAATCCGGATTTCGGCGCGTTTAAACGGCTTTATGACGTGTCCGAGGGCCTCATCCGCATTGCGGACGTGGCTGCGGAGCTGCCCGGCGCGGTGGAATTCACGAAGCTTGCAAGTAAGCTCTGCACGGTCTCCATCGCGCACACCGACTGCACGTATGAAGAGGCTTCCGCCGTCTTTGACGCAGGCGCGAGCCATCTGACGCACCTGTACAACGCCATGCCCGGCATCCACCACCGCAAGCCCGGCCCCATCGGCGCGGGCAGCGAACGCGAAGCTGTGGCTGCCGAGCTGATCTGCGACGGCCAGCACGTCCACCCCAGCGCCGTGCGCATGGCCTCAGGCTCTTCCCGGGCAGGATTTGCCTCATTTCCGACGCGCTGCGCTGCTGCGGTATGCCGGATGGGCAGTATACGCTCGGCGGACAGGATGTGTTCCTGAAAAACAGCGTCGCACGTCTTGCCGACGGCACAATTGCAGGCTCGGCCACGAATCTGTACGACTGTATGCGCAAGGCTGTGGAATTCGGCATCCCGAAGGAGCAGGCCATCCTCTCCGCAACGCTCGTCCCCGCAAGGGAGCTTGGCCGCGAGGCCGAGACCGGCTCGATCACGCCCGGCAAGCTGGCCGACTTCGTCGTCTGTGACGAAGCGCTGAACCGGAAAGCCGTCTATCTCTCCGGCGTCCTGCTGGAACCGTAAATACAACGACCCCCCGGACGTACCGTGTCAGGTATGTCCGGGGGGCGTTTCGTGATTTTACTGCTTCTTTCCGGCCCAGAGCTCGCTGAGGATCGTAGAGCCGAGAACCAAGACGGCTCCGGCCAGACCGGCAGGGGAGAGCGGCTCGTGCAGAACGAGGGCCGAGAGGATCAGGGCCGTGATAGGGTCAAGATAGCTCATGAGCGCGACGGTTTGCGTCGGCAGGCGCACCATGGCCCCGAAATACATCGCATAGGGGATCGCCGTATGCGTCAGCGACACCAGAAGCATCAGTCCGGCGGACAGCGCCGTCAGATGCAGACCGGAGAAGCCGCCCGTCAGCGCCAGATACGGTGCCATGACCAGTCCCGCCGCGCCAAGCTGCACGATGGTCTTATCGTATGCGTCCAGCGAGGTGAGCGCCTTGCGGTTCACGGCGGTGATGGCGGCATATAGGACCGCCGAGCCGACGGCAAGCGCAATGCCCGTCAGCGTTCCGTCCGGCAGCGTGCCGCCGTCCAGCACGCCCGAGACGAGCACCATGCCGCACGCAGCCAGCCCCACACAGACGAGCTGCCGCCACGTGAGCCGCTCGTGGAAGACGAACGGCGAGGCCAGGATCAGCATGACCGGGGCCGTGTAATAGCAGAGCGTCGCGACGGCGATGCTGGTGTAGCGGTACGCCTCAAACAGCAGCATCCAGTTAAAGCCGATCATGCCGCCGGAAATGAGCAGCGGCAGAAGAGACTTCCGGATGGCAGCCAGGCCCGGCTTTTTCCCGCCCAGCCGCTGCAAAAGCAGCAGCAGAACGCAGCCCAGCAGCCCGCGGAAGCAGGCGATCACGCCGCTCGGCAGGTCGATGAACCGGCGCAGCAGGCCGATGGTGCCGAAAATGAGCATACTTGCTGCGAACGGCAGGCGGGCCGAGTGCTCTGCTTTTTCTTTTCTCATAGGTTACTTCCTGAAAAATGCAAGATTCAGATCGACGTCGCCCTCAATGCCGTCGACCGTGCCGGAGGCAGAATACTGCCAGAGGTCAAAGTGATAGGCAAACGACGGCGTATCGTTGTATTCAGCCAGCCAGAACGTGTACGTCTGCAGGCTCGGCAGATGCAGCTCCTCATAGCCGAGCTGCTGATTGAAGTAAAGCCCGGCCTGATAGCCCGCGTTCCGGATCTCGGTGCAGAACGTATCGGTCACGATGGTCAGCGACGCCAGATCCATGGTGTCGCTGCGCGCCTCCGAGCCGATCTTTTCCCAGTCGAAGAAGACGGGGAAGGCGAGCAGGTACCCGGAGATCTTGTCCAGCACGAACCGGGCCTCCTCCCGCGCCTCCTGCTCGTCGATGGCCTGCGAGAAGAAATACACGCCCACGTCAAGCCCGGCGTCAATGGCACCCTCCAGATTCTGCGTGAAATACGCGTCCTCCTGAATGGCTCCCTCCGTATACCCGCGGTAGCCCACGCGGAGAATGACGAACTGCACGCCGCTGTCCGCGACGCGCTGCCAGTCGATCTCCTGCTGGTGCGCGGAGACGTCGATGCCGACCTGGCTGGTTATGGTGTCGCTTTCATAGCGCAGGAAGCCGCCGTCCATATAAAAGCAGGACGGATCATATGTATTTTCCGGAATTTCCTCCGTCTTGTCCACGGCGCTCGGCCCGATCGGCGTGAGCTGCTCGTGATCCTTCGCGCTGACGGTCGCGTTCGTGCCGTAGTGGAGCAATCGGCCCAGCAGGGCCGTCAGCCCCCAGATCACAAGCGCTGCCAGCAGCACAAAAATCACGATCATCAGCGCCCGGGAGCGCCGCGCACGTTTGCTTGTTTGACGCATGAATTGATCCTCTGTAAGTAAATGATGTAGAATTATAGCATATTCTGCGGCAAAAGCCAAGCGGCTTGTCTTTTTTCGAAGGATATGTTATAATATATAAATCACACGACCCAAAGGAGGCGAACGCGTGGATAACATGGAACGCAGGCAGAACGAGGAGCTGCTGGAGGCGCGCAGCTGCGCCGGCAGGAGCAGAAGCGCAGGCTTCTGATGCGCCAGCGGGTGCTGGTCATTGTTTTGCTTGTGATCGTGATTTTGTCTCTGATCCTCATTCTGCGCGGCTGCCGCAACCGGCGCGAGCACCCGGAGCTTTACGTCAAAAAGGACAATGCGCTGGAGCTGCAGACGGAGCCGGACGCGACCGTCAACATTGCCGCTGTCGGCGATATCATGATCACCGACGATCTGCTTGCCGACGCCAGGCAGCCGGACGGCAGCTATCAGTTTGCCGAAAGCTTTGCCGCCGTGTCTGGCTATACGCTCTCGGCGGATCTCGCCATCGGCAATCTGGAATGCAATTTCTGCGGTGAGCCGTATGCCGGAAAGCCGGATTACCGCGCGCCGGATTCACTTGCCATGACGCTGTCGACCATCGGCTTTGATCTTTTGCAGACGGCCAACACCTGCTCCATCCAGAACGGCCTGTCCGGTTTGCAGAGCACCATCGACGCGCTTACAAACGCGGGCATCGACCATGCGGGTACCTACGCAAGCCAGACCGAGCGCGCCAATAACGGCGGCGTCGTGCTCAAGACCGTCAGCGGCATGAAGATCGCGATCATCGCCTATACGAAGGGCCTCGGCGGCCTGCAGCTGCCAGAGGGCGCAGAGTACGCGGTGAATCTTCTGTACAAGGATTACAGCACGGACTATGAAAAGCTCGACATGAGCGCCCTTCTGGACTCGGTAGACGCGGCGAAGGCGCTGAAGCCCGACATCATCCTCGTCATGCTCCATTGGGGCAGTGAGGCGACACTGGAGCCTACCAGAATGCAGGAGTCCATCGCAAAGCAGCTGTTTGAGCGCGGCGCGGACGCGATCATCGGCTCGCACAGCCATCTGGTCGGCAGAATGGAGACGATGGACATCACGACGGACGACGGAAAGGAAAAAACCTGCTTTGTGGCCTACAGCCTCGGCAACTTCTTTTCCAGCCAGAGCAGCAGCTATGCCAGCGGCTGCGAGGAATCGGTCATTCTGAATCTGCAATTCACCAAAAACGGCGAGACGGGCGAGACAACGCTGACGAATGTGAGCTATACGCCCCTGTACCTGCTCGACAGCGGCAAGGATGCCGACGGCAGCCGCTATGAAATTCTCCCCATCCGCACGGCCATCGCCTCCGGCCTGTTCCCGAAGGAAACAGAACGCCTGACAAACGCCATCAGCCGCCTGCGCACAAGGACCGAGTCGGACTTTGATTCCGGTAAATAAGGCGAAGCGCCCGCTGCCATCCGGCAACGGGCGCTTTGAAATATTGAAGCTCAGTGACCGGCGTTCATCTGCGCAGCGACTTCGGCAGCGAAGTCTTCCTGCTTCTTCTCGATGCCCTCGCCCTTTTCGAAGCGAACGGCGTCGACGAACGTGACCTTGCCGCCCAGAGCCTTGGCTGCGGAGGCCATGTACTGCTCAACAGACATGGAGCCGTCCTTGACGAAGGCCTGCTGCAGCAGGCAGTTCTCCTCGTAGAACTTGTTCAGCTTGCCGGCAGCGATCTTTTCCTTGACCTGCTGGGGCTTGGTGGCCATCTTCGGGTCGTTGTCCATCTGCGCGACGAGAACCTTCTTCTCCTCGGCGATGACGTCTTCGGTGACGAGGCTCTTGTCCCAGAAGCGGGGATTCAGCGCAGCGATCTGCATGGCGACGTCCTTGCCGATGGTGGTGGCGTCGATGCCGCCCTCAACAGCAAGGTTGACCAGAACGCCGATCTTGCCGCCGGCATGGACATAGGACACGGTGGTGTTCTTGTCGAAGCGGGCGAAACGGCGGATCTGCAGGTTTTCGCCGATGGACATGACCTTCTCGGGCAGGACCTCGGAGACCTTCAGCCGGTGCCGGGGTAGGTGCAGTCCTTGATGGCCTCGACGTCAGCGGGGTTGTCTCGAGAACGGCCTGGCAGATATCCTTGACGAACTGAACGAACGG
>ENA-OQCO01001064-OQCO01001064.1-human-gut-metagenome-genome-assembly--contig:-NODE-1064-length-11762-cov-1.340868_pt1 | contig 11762 bp, 11 predicted proteins | sample MGYA00242500_ERZ504582 | MGnify/ENA primary metagenome ERZ504582 (study PRJEB26092, sample SAMD00036346) | human gut metagenome | host: Homo sapiens | study: EMG produced TPA metagenomics assembly of...
TATATGTTTTATATTAATCGTATTTTTTAATCCTGTTATGCGTTTTCTGGGAGCTTCGGATGTAACAATCAGTTATATAAAGGATTATATGAAGCCGGTTATACCAGGAATCCCTTTTTTTATATTTTCAAGCATGATTCAGGCTTTTTTAAGAAATGACAAAGCCCCTAAGACTGCTATGGCAGGCTCATTATGCGGAGGTATACTGAATATAATATTGGACTATATATTTATGTATCCTCTTAATATGGGTATGTTTGGAGCTTCCTTAGCTTCTGTCATAGGACTTGTTGTTAATGTGGCGGTATTATGTACTCACTTTTTTGCAAGGAATAATTCGCTGAAGCTTTCTTTGAAGAATCTGCAACTGCGATTATTTGCGGACGTTATAAAATCCGGATTTCCGGTTTTCTTGACGGATATTGCTTCAAGCGTTTTGATATTTTTGTTTAATATTCAGCTTCTTAAATATTACGGCGTTATAGGAATAACTATTTACAGCATTATTTCAAATACGTCTTTGACGGCGGTATCGTTGTTTAACGGCGTTTCACAGGCTGCTCAGCCCATTACTGCCATGAATTATGGAGCAGGTAAATATGACAGAATCAAAAAGGTATTTAGACTTGGCGTAATAACATCAATAATTGTGGGCGCCGCGTTTACGATTGCCGGATTTATTATACCTGAAAGAATTGCCAATATTTTTGTAAAGCTTTCCGAAAGTGATATGTTTAATGCCAAGAAAGCAATAATGATATATTTTTCAGCTTTTTTATTTATGGGGGCTAATATTTTTATGCAGAATTATTTGCAGTCAATTGTTAAGCCTCTTTTGTCCCTGATAATTTGTGTTATAAGGGGAATAGTTTTAAGCGGTATAATATTATTTATTTTGCCTGCTTTAATTGGCAAGATCGGTATATGGTTTGCTGTTCCTTTAGCTGAAGCTGTTACAGTTTTAATTTCAATAATCTTTTATAAACGAAGTCGTGATATTAAAAGCGGTTGAATTTGTAAAAAAGGCGTTTTTACATTATGTAAAAGCGCCTTTATTATTATGACATTATAACTGAAGCATTTTTGTAACAGTATCCTTGACTATTCCCGGATTTGCCTTACCCTTAGATGCCTTCATGCACTGACCGACTAAATATCCAAGTGCATTAGTTTTACCATTTTTATAATCGTTTATAGATTTTTCATTTTCTGCAAAAACTTCCTTAACAAGCTTTTCTATAAAATCAGAATCAGAATTCTGAGCAAGTCCCTTTTCATTAATAATGCTGTCAATATCTCCGTTATTTTTCATTAATTCTTCAAACACAGTTTTACCGGCAGAATTTGAGATTACGCCCTTTTCTATTTTTTCTATTAGCGAGCATAATTTATCGGCGGTTAAATTAGTTTCAGATATTAATTTTCCGGTTTCATTAGTATATTTTGAAATATCTCCAAGTATCCAGTTGCTTATGCTTTTGGGCTTGCATTTATTCATTGAACAGCATAAGTCAAATAAAGATGATTTTTCCATATCCTCTGCAATTAAAGTAGCGTCAATTTGGGATAAGGAATAATCGCTGACATACCTCTTTATTTTTATATTCGGCAGTTCGGGAATCTGTTCCTTTAGAGCTTGATTCTTTCCTTGTCGACGACTATTGTCAGTAAATCCGGTTCCGGAAAATATCTGTAATCCTGGGCGTCTTCTTTTGAACGCATAGGAAAGCTCATTCCCTTTGGATCATCCCATCTTCTTGTTTCCTGAACGACAGTACCGCCGCTTTCTAATAATTCTATCTGGCGCTTTGCCTCGTATTCAATGCCTCTGACTGCGGCGCTGAAGCTGTTGACATTTTTCATTTCAGACCTTGTTCCGAATTCTGCAGCTCCTTTTTCTCTGACAGATACGTTTACGTCGCATCTTATTGATCCTTCCTGCATTTTACAGTCCGAAATTCCTATATATTGAAGTATGGATTTTATTGTTTCAAGATAAGCCTTTGCTTCGGCGGAGCTTCTTATATCCGGTTCGGAAACTATTTCAATTAGCGGAACTCCGCATCTGTTAAGATCCACAAGGGAACCTGAAAATGCTTCGTCATGCAAAAGCTTGCCAGCGTCTTCTTCAATATGAATTCTTGTTATTCCGACTGTTTTCGTTTCACCGTTCACCATAAATTCAACACTGCCGTTTTCACACAGCGGCACATCAGCCTGTGAAATTTGGTAAGCTTTAGGTAGATCGGGGTAAAAGTAATTCTTTCTGTCCTGCTTGCAGATATTATTTATAGTGCAGTTTAATGCATGTCCCATTTTTATTGCGTAATCGACTACTTTTTCATTAAGAGTGGGAAGTGTTCCCGGCATTCCCATGCATACCGGGCAAACCTGTGTATTTACTTCAAGTCCGAAAGCGTTTTTACAGTCGCAGAAAATTTTTGATTCAGTGTTTAATTCTGCATGTACTTCAAGTCCGATAACTATTTCATAATCCTTCATTTTAAACCTCCCTTAAAGCGTCTTTGAAATTACGTCGAAGCCGCCGCATAGCTGTTCATATCCGTATGCAGCATTTAAAAGCTGCTGTTCGCTGAACTTGCCGCCGATAAGCTGTAATCCCATTGGCATTGATCTGCTGTCTTTTCCGCATGGCAGACTGATAGCGGGGAGACCGGCGATATTAACTGTTACAGTGCATACGTCGTTATAATACATTTTTATAGGATCTCCGATATTTTCACCTATTTTGAAAGCGGAGGAGGGAACAGTCGGGGTTGCAATTATATTACATTCCTTAAACGCTTCGTCGAATTCTTGGCTTATTCTTTTCTGAACACGCTTAGCCTTTTTATAATATGCGTCAAAATAACCTGAACTAAGAACGAATGTACCAAGCATTATTCTTCTTTTTACCTCGTCTCCAAAGCCCTCGCTTCTGGTTTTTTCATACATATCTATAAGCCTCGTAATTTTCTGCTCTGAAGCCATACTTAACTCCATCAAATCTTGCCAGATTCGATGAAGCCTCTGCCGAGGCGATTATATAATAAGTATTAATTGCATATTTAGTGCTTGGAAGTGAAATTTCTTTTATTTCAGCGCCGTTTGCTTCCATTTCCTTAATAGCCTTCATAACGGCATCCTTAACCTCAGAATCTATGCCTTCTCCGAAATATTCTTTGGGAACTCCGATTTTAAGTCCGTTTAAATTGTTCCTTAGTTTTGCTGAATAATCAGGATATTCTATATTTTTTGAAGTGGCGTCGCGTCTATCATGACCGCAGATAAGACTTTGGAGCATCGCGATATCCTTAACGGATTTTCCGAGAGGTCCTATCTGATCAAGAGATGAGGCAAACGCGACAAGACCGTATCTTGAAACGCTTCCATATGTCGGTTTCATACCGACTGCTCCGCAGAGAGCGGCAGGCTGCCTTATAGATCCGCCGGTATCGGAGCCTAAGGTAAGTATAGCTTCTCCGGAGGATATAGCTGCTGCGGAACCGCCTGAAGAGCCGCCTGGAACGCAGTCGGTATTATAAGGATTTTTTGTCAGATGCATATAAGATGTTTCTGTTGAAGATCCCATAGCAAATTCATCCATATTCATTTTGCCCAGTACCGTCATCTTCGCTTCATTTATTTTGTCCATAACAGTAGCGTTAAACGGCGGTATATAGTTTTCAAGCATTTTTGATGAACATGTAGTTCTGATTCCCTTTGTTGAGATATTATCTTTAATACCTATCGGTATTCCTGCAAGCGGGTGAAGGCTTTCTCCGGAAGCCAGAGCCTTATCGACTGCGGCGGCGTTTTCTTTTGCGGTTTTCTCGCATAACGTCACATAGGCTCCTATTTTATCTTCGGTTTCATGAATACGTTCCAAAACGTCGTCGCATATTTCAGCAGCGCTGCATTTCTTGCTTCTGAGCATTTCAGAAAGCTCCGCCGCGTTTTTTTCATATAACTTCATAGCTTTTAACTCCTTTATTATTCTACAGTTTTAGGAACTACAAGACAGCCTGCCTGAACCTCCGGCGCATTTGACAATAGTTCCTCGCGTTTGAATTTATTCGTTACAGCTATATCTTCTCTTAGAGTCATTGGGTTTTCTTCGTCAAGGAGAGTGAGCGGACCGTCAATATCAGGCATATTGTCTACCATATTGACGATCATTTCCATATCCTTTTCGAATTTTTCAAGCCTGCTGTCTTCGATTTTTTAATCTGGAAAGCTTGGCTATGTGTTTGATATCAATTTTCATAACTACCATCCTTTTTATTTAGTTATATCAATAAGCTCCTGTTCGCTTATTACTCTTATTCCGAGCTGCCGTGCCTTTATAAGCTTGCTTCCGGCGTCGTCACCGGCAACGACATAGTCGGTTTTTTTGGAAACTGAAGACGAAACCTTACCGCCTGATTTTTCGATTAGCTCCTGAGCGTCACGTCTTTTCATTGTGGGAAGAGTACCGGTAAGCACAAACGTTTTGCCGTTAAGTCGTTTATCCCCGTTATCCGACGAGGATTTATAAGACATATTAATGCCGTAACTTTTAAAACGGTTAATAATTTCAATCAGGTGAGGCTCCTTAAATGCCTTTTCAACATTCTGCGCCATAATATCTCCGAAGCCGTCAATCTGACTTATTTCCTCGGTAGACGCATTTATTATGCCGTTAATATCTGAAAATTTTTCACATAATAATTTTGCAGCTTTAGAGCCTATATTTTTTATACCAAGCGCAAATATAAGCCGGTCAAGATTATTATTTTTTGAAGCCTCTATTGCGTTAATGAGATTATCTGCGGATTTTTCAGCAAAACGGTCAAGCTCGATAAGCCGTTCCTTTTTTAGAGTATAAAGGTCTGCGACTGATTTAATAAGTCCCTTTTCCAAAAGTACAGTTATAATTGCGGGACCAAGACCGTCGATATTCATAGCGTCCTTTGATGCAAAATGTATTATATTTTTAAGAGCTGAGCCGGGCAATCCGTGTAGGGCATCGCAAAACGCTTTCATCGTCATATCTGACGGCAAGAGCGCCGCATACGGGACATACATCAGGTAAATGAAACGGAGCCGAATCCTCCGAATGGCTGACAGAACGAATACCTCCGGAATAATTTCTCCTGCTTTTCTTACCAGTATGGTATCTCCAATTCTTATGTCCTTTTCGTCAATAAACTGCTGATTATGAAGTACTGCCCTTGAAACGCTTGTACCGGCCAAAATGATAGGCTCGAACAAGGCGACCGGAGTAATAGCGCCTGTCCTTCCCACGTTAACCTCAATGCTCAGCAGCTTGGTTTCCTTTTCCTCAGGCGGATATTTATATGCGGCGGCCCATTTAGGGTATTTAGTCGTTTCTCCCATTTTTCTGCGCTGCTCAAAATTATCTACCTTTATAACAACTCCGTCAATATCGAAGGAATATTTGTTTCTCATTTCTCCGATTTTTTTGATTTCCTCCGTTATTTCTTCATATGTTCTGCACTGTCTATACCCCGGAATAACCTTAAATCCAAGCTCTGCCATATAATCCAGCGACTGTTTATGAGATGTTATTTCCGCTCCGTCAATCTGCTGTAAATTGAATACAAAAATATCAAGCTTACGTTTTGCAGTAATTTTTGAATCCTTTTGCCTTAATGAGCCGGCTGCCGCGTTTCTTGGATTTTTAAAGGGCTGTTCATCATTAAGCTCTTGAATTTCTACAAGCTCGTTAAAGCTTTTTTTAGGCATATATACTTCGCCTCTTACTTCTATGAGTTCAAGAGGATATTTAAGCTTTAACGGAACGGATCTTATTGTCATAATATTTTCTGTTACATCTTCTCCGACAAAACCGTTTCCTCGCGTAGATCCGGTTTTAAAAATTCCGTTTTCATATTCAAGCGATACGGATAAACCGTCAATTTTAGGCTCTACAACGAATACCGGAGAATCAAGCTGTTCTTTGCATCTGTTTATAAAAGCTTCAACTTCCTCAAATGAAAAAACGTCCTGAAGGCTGGCCATCTGAACCTTATGTTCTATTTTATTAAAAGAAGTCAATACATCTCCGCCTACACGCTTAGTGGGGGAGGTTTCAAGAGCAAATTCGGGATTTTCTGATTCAAGCTTTATCAGTTCCCGCATCATTGAATCAAATTCAAAATCTGAAATTCTGGGGATTATCCAAAATATAATAAATTTTCTGTTATGTCTTTCAATTTCTTCAGAGAGCTTCTTAATTTTTTCAAGGATTTCCGGCTTGTCCATATATATCTCCATTTCCGCCATAATATAGTCAGATTTATTGGCAAACATATTAATAATTATATCATATTTTATACAGTTTTTCAATAAAAAAACATCTTTAATAAAAATATTATTTAATAGGATTAAAGCGTTAAGCAATAAATTTATATTCGGTTTAGAATATTTTATATAAACAGGCAAAATTATTAAAGATATTAAAAATCAAAGGAGACTTATTATGATTGAACAGGATACCATAAGGTTGCTTCGGGAGTGCGACGCAGGTATAAAAATGGGAATATCTGCAATTGACGAGGTTATGAAATATGTAAAGAATGAAGAGTTGAAAAAAGTACTTCAAAACGGCATGAAGGACAATGAAGAATTAAAAAATGAGCTTTTAGAGCTTTTGAATGATTATCATGACGACGGAAAGGATCCCGGAGCAATGGCAAAGGGTATGTCTTGGATGAAAACAAACGTAAAATTAGCTGTAAATGAATCGGATAATGTTGCAGCAGATTTAATAACGGACGGATGTAATATGGGTGTTAAATCGCTTTTTAAATATTTAAACCAATATAAAGCGGCAGATGAAAAATCAAAAAAGCTTGCTAAAAAGCTGATTAGTATTGAAGAAGATCTTTCCTCTAATTTAAGAAAGTTTCTGTAAATTGAAACGGAGCGTTTTTTCATGGCGCTCCGTTTCGCTTAAAACCTGTGCATATATAAAAAAATTGGAAAATACTATTGATTTCATTTAAAAATAATGGTAAAATAGCGGTAAAGAAACCGTATGCTTATGTTGGCGATTATATATGCCGCGGGCGGAGGATTGGAGATTATTATGGATAACTTTAATTTTTATAGTCCCACAGAATTTGTTTTTGGCAAGGGAAGAGAAAACGAATGCGGGAAGTATGTGAAAAAATACGGCGGTACTAAGGTACTTATTCATTACGGTTCAGGATCGGCAGTAAGGTCGGGATTGATCGGAAGAATAAAAAAAGTCGCTGGAGTCGGAAAATATACCGTATTCCGAGCTTGGAGGAGTTAAGCCTAATCCACGTGATACCAAGGTTTATGAGGGTATAGAGCTTTGCAGAAGCGAAAATATTGATTTTATACTTTCAGTAGGAGGCGGTTCCTGTATTGACAGCGCTAAAGGCATTGCGGCAGGCGTCTGTTATAACGGGGATTTTTGGGACTTTTATGGTACGGATAAGCCGGTTGAAAGAGCAGTTCCGATTGGAACAGTGCTTACGATAGCGGCGGCTGGCAGCGAAGCTTCCGGTGCGTCCGTTATTACCAAGGAAGACGGAATGCTAAAGCGCGATACAGGTGCGGATTGCCTGAGACCGAAATTTTCGATACTTAATCCTGAGCTTACGTTTACGCTTCCGGCATATCAGACGGCATGCGGAGCCTCCGATATTATGGCTCATGTATTTGAACGGTATTTTACCAATACTAAAGAAGTTGAAATAACTGACAGATTATGCGAAGCTGTGCTTCTTACAATGATAAAGGAAATTCCAAGAGTAATGAATCAGCCGGATAATTATGAAGCAAGAGCAAATATCATGTGGGCGGGAACCGTAGCTCACAATGACATTGTCGGAGTAGGAAGAAGTCAGGATTGGAACAGCCATGCCATAGAGCATGAGCTTTCGGGACTATATGACTGTGCTCACGGCGCCGGACTTGCAGTGATTATGCCTGCATGGATGGAATTTGTTTATAGACATAATATTATGAGATTCGCTCAAGCGGCGACAAGAGTTTGGGGCTGTGAAATGAACTTTGAAAATCCGGAGGAAACGGCTGTCCAGGGAATAAAAGCGTTCAGAAGATTTTTACATGACATAGGAATGCCGATTAATTTTGATGAACTCGGCGCCAAAGAGGAGGACATTCCTTTAATGGTGGAAAAGCTGGGATTAGGCGAAGGAAAAACGGGAGGCTTCGTTTCTCTTTCTTCCGGGGACGTTACGGAAATTTTTCGTATAGCCGCAAAGGCAAAACTATAATTGAAAGGTAAATATAATGAAAGTATTGCTTATTGGAGGAACTGGAACTATCAGCTCAGCCGTATCGAAAAGACTTACTGAACAGGGCTGCGAGCTTTATCTGTTAAATAGGGGTACAAGGAACATAGAACTTCCTGAAAACGCGCGATGTATTCAAGCTGATATAAATAACGAATCAGATACGGCTAAAAAGCTTGGAAACAGCTTCTTTGATGCTGTATGCGATTTTATAGCCTTTACGCCCGAACAGACAGAACGGGATTTCAGGCTTTTCAGCGGAAAAACCAAACAGTATATTTTTATCAGTTCGGCTTCTGCCTATCATAAGCCGGTTTTAGATTACAGAATAACGGAAGGCACGGCGCTTGCCAATCCTTACTGGAAATATTCAAGAGGTAAAATAGCCTGTGAGGATTTTCTTATGAAAATGCATCGTGAAAATGATTTTCCTGTAACAATAATTCGTCCCAGCCATACCTATGGAGATCGTTCTGTACCGGTGGGCGTTCATGGAAAAAATGGAAGCTGGCAGGTTTTAAAGCGTATGCTTGAGGGAAAACCCGTGATAATACAAGGCGACGGTACCTCGCTTTGGACTGTTACCCATAATACGGATTTTGCTGAGGGCTTTATCGGGCTTATCGGAAATCCGCATGCTGTCGGAGAAGCGTTTCAGATAACCTCTGATGAAACCCTTACATGGAATCAGATATATAAGATTATAGCGGACGCTTTGAGGGTTGAGCTAAAACCGTATTATGTTGCGTCTGAATTTTTAGACGCGGTCGGCGATTATGATTTTAACGGAAGTCTTACAGGCGATAAATCAAATTCTGTTGTTTTTGACAATACAAAGCTTAAAAATGCTGTACCGGAATTTAAGGCTGTTGTAAGAGCGGAAACGGGAATAAAACAGACTGTGGATTATGTACTTTCTCATAGAGAGTGTCAAGTTGAGGACAAAGAATTTGATGTTTGGTGCGACAAAGTAATAGAAATGCTTGAAAAGGCAAAAAAGGATATTAAAAATGAATAGTATTAAGGACAGATGCGCTTTATAACCGGAGCAAGCAGAGGAATTGGCTATCTTTCAGCAATATGGCAGAGCATGGATTCAATCATATTTTATACAGCTAAAGAATAAACAAGGATATGGTAAATTAACAACGGCAGACACGTAAAGTGTCTGCCGTTGTTTTATTTATTATCGCACTTATGACTTCCGCAGCCGTGAGCTCCGCAGGTGTGGGATTCACCTCCGTGCTCCTGTTCATGATGGCTACAGTGCACATTCGGGTCATATCCGAGATTTCCTGAGAGATATGAATTTACAGCCTCATCTGCGTTTCCGGTTACTCCTCCGAAAAGCTTAATACCGGCTTCTTCAAGCGCTTGTTTTGCTCCGCCGCCGATTCCGCCGCAGATTAATACGCTGACATTATTTGAAACCAGAAAACCGGCAAGCGCTCCATGACCGCTTCCGTTTGTATCAATAATGCTGGAGCCGAGTATTTTTTCGTTCTCAATTTCATAGAGTTTAAATTGAGCCGTGTGTCCGAAATGCTGAAAAATCTGACCATTTTCATAGGTTACTGCAATTTTCATTTATTTATCCTCCAAAGCTTTTTTGGAACATTGGTGTTTATGACAATATTTTTTGCAGCCTGTTTTGCATTGCTTATTATAACGGCTGCATGTAATATAATCTCCTCCGGAAATTAAAAGTATTTTACTGTTTACTATCGTGTCTGCTATTTTTCTCCGCGCTTCATTATAAATGCTTTGAACTGTTGTACGGGAAACATGCATCTGTGACGAGCATTCCTCCTGTGTGCAGTTTTGAAGATCAATCAGTCTTATTGCTTCATATTCATCGACTCGTCATTTTAACATAATCTGTATTTGTAATTTTGGACGGAAAGAATTTTTCAGTTTGTGGTAAACGGCAAACAAAACCTTTTCTTTTGCGGTCTTGGCATAAACACACCTCATTCTTTTTCATTCTATCACAGTTTCCGTCATATGTCAATTATAAAACGGCTAAAATATAAATTTTATTCCAAAATGCTATAAGATCGCTCAAGAAATCAGAAAGCTGTTCAGCATAACCAGATCAGCAACGTTTACAGTACCGTCATCGTTCATATCGGCGTTATCATAATTTATTTCAGCTTCTCCTGTTAATAAATACTTTCTAATCAATACGGAATCAAAGATGTTTACCTTTGAATCTTCGTTTACATCTCCTAAAACAAACGAGGGAATCGTCGGATCTGTAGAATCGGAATAATATTCTGATAGGGATATTCCGTTTTCGCCAAGCGGTATCGTATGATCAAGACTTATAAATTTACCGCTTTCATTCTGCCACAGCGACGGTTTTACCAGAGCATATTTTTCTTCGTCCCATTTTCCGAAATTATCGTAAACGAGGCCGCCCGTATCGCCTGAGTTTTCGTTAAAGCACCAGAATGTATGATGTATTCTGTTTTCGATCATGAAATCGCGTAGATAAGTCATCCATGCTTCGTTTTTACCGCCGTCCATAAAACCGCCCCATTCTCCCATAAGCAAAGGAGCTGTCCCTTCGTCCTGGAGAAAGAACCAGTTATCATACCAGCAGTCCTCAAGCAGCGTTTCTTTAGTAAAGCCGTCATAAAACCATTTCTGATCGTATACTAAGGGACCGTAATCGTGAGGAGAATATACAAGCTGGCTCTGATGTTCGCCCAGATTTATAGGATATTTCTTTGCTCCTCTGAAATTTCCTCCCCACCATGTTCCGTGATAGAATTCCGTCATTGTCGTATAATCGATTCTCGGAGCAGTCCAGTCATATCCCTCCTTGGGATAAACCTCAGTTCCCTCAACCATTATAAGAAGATTAGGATTTTTGTTCAAAACTCGTGCGGCACAGGTTTCAGCAGCATGCTTCCAGTTGTTCGGATCCTCGGTATCGTCCCATTTCGCCATAAGCGAGGGAACATCGGCCGTACCATGAGGCTCATTTTTAAGATCAATAGCAAGTATTGTATCGTCGTCCTTGTAATAATCCGCAAACCATTCAAGAGCTTCGCACCAGTCCTCTGCGCTGAATTTGTCAGTATACCATAAACTTACCTGATGACCAGCAGAAGCGGTTTCCGCACTGTGTATATCTATCATTATCTTGATGCCAAGCTCGCGGCACCATTCAACTGCCTGATTCCATATATCGAAGCTATACATGACGGTTCCGCCCTGAACCTTTTCAATGGTTAGCTCAGGGTTAGTGTATTCGTTTACCTTAGGCGTTGCGGGATCAGGATCTCCGTTTTTCCACTGTAGCAGTATTTCAGTTGACATGGGTACCCTTAAAAAATTGAATCCGTGATCGGCAATCTGTGAGAGCATGCTGTGCATATTCTGTGACCACACGCCGTCAAATACTTGACTTCCCACGTTAAATCCAAAACCAGTTGCAGCCTGTTATCCATACGGGATTTC
>ENA-OQCO01001067-OQCO01001067.1-human-gut-metagenome-genome-assembly--contig:-NODE-1067-length-11708-cov-3.633279_pt1 | contig 11708 bp, 9 predicted proteins | sample MGYA00242500_ERZ504582 | MGnify/ENA primary metagenome ERZ504582 (study PRJEB26092, sample SAMD00036346) | human gut metagenome | host: Homo sapiens | study: EMG produced TPA metagenomics assembly of...
ACTACGGCAAAGACGTCGGCGCCGAAGTTACCGGCTGACACGGCAGTGCGTTTTTTTTACAGATGAAAAGAGATTGTTTTGACACAATACATCCGACGGCGGCAATCATCTATTTCGGGTTTGCTCTTGCAATGCCGATGCTTTTGCTGCACCCCATGCTGCTCGGAATCTCGTTTTTATCCGCCCTTGCATGGACTGTGCAGCTTAATGGCATGCGGGATGCACTTCGGTTTTTTTGCAGGTTCATTCTGCCGCTGATGCTTCTGACGGCAATTCTGAACCCGATTTTCAACCACAAGGGGCTTACGGTGCTTTTTTACCTTAAGCGCAATCCGGTGACGCTTGAATCCGTTGCATACGGCGCGGCATCCGGAGTTATGCTTGGTTCTGTTCTGCTTATTTTTCATGCTTCAATCGCATAATAACCGATGATAAAATCCTTTATCTGTTCGGCAGAATCATTCCGTCGCTTGCTGTTGTGCTTTCCATGGCGCTGCGCTTTGTTCCGCTGTTTACAAAACAAGCGAAAAAAATCGCACTTGCGCAGCGTTGTTCGGATGGGGATCCTGCATCAAAAAGCATTGTTAAACGCGCCAAAAGCGGCCTTTTTATCTTCTCCGCGCTTATCACATGGGCTTTGGAAAGCGCAGTGACAACCGCAGATTCAATGCGGGCGCGGGGATTCGGGCTTCATCCGCGCAGTTTTTATACCGACTTTCGCTTTGACGGGCGGGACACGGTTGTTTCGCTTTTTCTTGCGGCAGGCATTGCAATTTTCGGAACAGCGGCGGGCTGCGGCAAAATCACCGTCACATATTTTCCGAAATTTCGCATGAACCCCGCCTCACCGCTGTTTATCGCCGCATGTATTGCATATGCACTCACGCTGCTGATACCCGTAATTATGAACATCAAGGAGTCCGTTGCATGGCATTACTCGAAATCAAAAATCTGAATTTTACATACCCTGAAGCGGCGCAGCCCGCACTCAGCGACATTAATCTTGAAATACAGCCCGGCGAGTTTGTTCTTATATGCGGTGCATCCGGCTGCGGCAAGAGCACGCTTTTGCGGCAGTGTAAACCGGCATTGAGTCAGCACGGCGAAAAGAGCGGTGCAATTTATTTTAACGGAAAAGCCATTGAAGAATTGTCGTTTCGCGAACAGTCCGAAAAGATCGGATTTGTTATGCAGGATCCGGAGATGCAGATCGTGACGGATAAAGTTCGGCACGAATTGGCTTTCGGACTTGAAAGTCTCGGCACGAATAACCGAAAAATGCGTGTGCGCATTGCGGAGATGGCAAGTTTTTTCGGCATCAGAGACTGGTTCGACAGCCCTGTTTCCGCTTTGTCCGGCGGACAGAAGCAGCTGCTCTGTCTTGCTGCGGTCACGGTTATGCAGCCGCAGCTTCTGCTTTTGGATGAACCGACTTCTCAGCTTGACCCTATTGCGGCGGGCGAGTTTTTCAACACGCTCAAGCGCATTAATTCCGAACTCGGAACAACCGTCATTATCACCGAACACCGACTTGAAAACCTTTTTCCCATGGTTGATCGCGTTGTCTTCATGCGGAGCGGGAGCATTGTTTCGAACTGTTCTCCCGCCGATGCCGCCGAAAAACTGCGGGGTGATGATGAGTTTTTCAGCGTTCTGCCTTCCTCCGTTCGCATTTTGCAAAACACGCCAAAACGGGCAAAATCTTCGCGGCGCACCGCTTGAAGTTCGCAGTGCCCGTGATTACCTTTTGAATAATTTTTCGTTGGATTCCTGCCGACACAAAGCTTCGGAAAACCAGATCCGGGCTTCCGCAAAGGCTGAATCAAGCAAAAACAAAAAAACACCGAAACAGTTATATCCGTTCGGGAAGCATGGTTTCGATATGAAAAAGATTCCAAAGACATACTGTGCGGTATGAATTTCGATGTTCATGCAGGCGAGCTTACCTGCATCGTCGGCGGAAACGGCGCCGGCAAAACCACCGCCCTTTTGACCGCAGCAGGTGTTTTTGCCCCGTATCGCGGAAAAGTCAAATACCGCGGAAAGACGATTTCAACATTTCGGAAGGATAAAGGCTCAGCGGGAAAAATCGGAGTTCTTGTTCAAAACCCGCTCTGCTGCTTTGTTATGGATTCCGTTGCCGAAGAGTTGGAAGCGACTGCCAAAGCATATAAGCTTCCGCGCTCCGTAATCGAAGAGGTTATCGACATTATGCAGCTTCAAAGCGTCCTTGGCAGCAATCCGTATGACATAAGCGGGGGTGAATTGCAGCGTGCTGCAATTGCAAAGCTGCTCCTGCCCGAACCCGAAGTCATCTTTCTTGACGAAGCGACCAAAGGCATGGATGCCTTCTTTAAGGCTGAATTCGGCGCATTGCTGCGTCGGCTTGCGGCGCGCGGAACGGCAATTGTTCTTGTTTCGCATGATATTGAATTCTGTGCCGAATTTGCAGACAGATGCGCAATGTTTTTCAACGGAACCGTTATTGCGGAAGGCACGCCGCAGGATGTTTTTCTCGGCAACAGTTTTTACACAACATCCGCCTGCCGCATTTCCCGCGGAATAATCCCCGATGCGTTGACTCCGGAACAGGTCATTGATTACGCAAACCGCTGCGAAAGGAAGAAAAACGATGACTGAGAAGCAGCCTGCTGCCTTGGAAACAAAAAACGAACAATCGGAATCAAAGCCGAACACTGCAAAGCGGCATAAGACTGAAAAGGCCGAGCTTCGCCGGCGTATTGTTTCAATCGTGCTGCTGCTTGTGTTTGTTCCCGCCGTTATTGCAGTCGGAATGCTTGAATTTAACGATCGGTATTATTATATCACCGCATCACTCATAATCATATGTTCATTTATTCCGTTCCTTATGATATTTGAAAAGCGCCGCCCGCGTGCGCGTGAGCTTGTTGTGATTGCCGTAATGACCGCACTCGGTGTTGCAGGACGCGCCGCATTCTATATGCTTCCGCAATTCAAGCCCATTGCTGCAACAGTAATCATCACAGGCGTTTCACTCGGGTGCGAGGCCGGTTTCATTACGGGTGCATTAACCGCATTTGTATCCAACATGTTTTTCGGGCAAGGTCCGTGGACACCGTGGCAGATGTTTGCACTCGGGCTGCTGGGATTCATCTCCGGGCTGGTCTTCCGCAAGGATATCAGAACAAAAACTCAGCGTGCACTACTGTGCCTTTACGGTGCATTATCAACCTTTTTCATCTACGGCGGCATCATGGATTCGGCATATGTCCTTATGGCGGGTTCGGAACCGACGTTGGCGGCATTGCTTGCAGCATATGCTTCAGGGCTGCCGTTCAACCTTATTTTTGCCGGTGCAACGGTGGTTTTTCTTTTGGTGCTGACGCGCCCGATACTCAATAAACTGCGCAGAATCAAGAAAAAATACGGATTGCTCACGGGCTGAACGCTTCACGCATTGCCTGCTTAAAAAGCAAAAGAATCACCCGCTCTGCTAATTGAAAAGCACCCCATTTGTTAAACATTATAATGTTAACAAGCGGGGTGCTTTTTGTTATTTGATTGATTTTTCGTCAGCTGAACAGTGTAAAATCAATCTGTTTTAATTCATGCTTGCGGAATTCAGATTACATAACACCGATTGCCATGCGCATTACCGTTACGGCATCCGAAAGGTTTACGGTGCCGTCACCGTTGACATCGGCAAAAGGCATGTACTGTTCGGGAATGTGAGTCAAATCAAGCGCGTGGCGCATGATTGCGACTGCGTCCGCAATGGTAACTCTGCCGTCACCGTCAACATCGCCCATGATACCGTTTGCAGTGTAAACAGCGGTTACGGTGCTGTCGGCGGATACGTTTTGATAGGTTCCTTCCCAATGGCTGAAGGTGTAGCCTCATGCACGGGCGGAGTGGGCAAATTCGCAGAGCCGCCTTCGGGAACGGAAACTTCGGAAATGACGCTGCCGTCAACCCCGTCAATGAAAGTGACCGTGTAATACTCTCCGTTATATACCGGTTCGATCTTTACGTTGTCAACATAAACGCAGTCGTCATATTCATCGCACATGTCGTCTTTTTCATATTTCCAGCCAACAGTGTAATAATCTGAAACGGGAACTTCGAATCGTACAGAGCTCCAGGGCGTTTGACCCGAAGCAACTTTTTGCGTAAGCCCATTGAGTGTGAGGCAAACTCTGTCTCCGTACATTTCGCTGCTTGTTTTCCAATCAAATGAAATCACCGAGCCTGCTTCAAGATATCCCATGTCAATCGTGAATTCGGTTTCAGTCAGGCGCATACCTGCAATATCGCTGCGCACGCAGTTGCGGCCGCTGTCGGTGACAACAACCCAAGGATGAGCATAGTCGTTGACAAAGCTCCTGTTTTCGCCGGGTGCGTTGACTGCCGCATTGAACTGAGCGGGGTCGCCCGGCGCAACGGGAGGAACATAATCTTCAACATAGGAAACATTATCGACCCATGAGGTAACAGCATTCACAACTTCGCTTTCATCACAGGCAATGAAATCCCAAGAGAAGTAATAATCACCGTCTTGCGGGATTATATACGCGCAGTTCTCCCAATTGGTTGTTCCGCTGATCTGTTCAACAATCGCCTGATTGATGCGGAAAACAAGCTTATCAATGCTGATCGAGCCGTATTCGCCGCCGACGGGAAGCCCCTGCGTTACAACCTTCCAATCAAAGCAGACTGCATCGCCCGCCTTTGCGTTGCGAATGATGGTATAGAGCACCTGATGACGCTCTGACCTTCCGACTGTTGATTTTACGCTCAACCTGCCGTTTTCGCTTGTGTCAATCGCCCACGGATTGAGGGGATCGTTCATGAAATGCAGCGTGCTGCCGACTGCATTAACAGCTGCATCCAACTCGTCGGCCTGTGCGCCGGGATCATAGGGTGCGGGCTGAGTTCCCGTGATGGAGATGTTATCGATCGAACCGCAGTCGCTGCCGCTTGACATACTGCTGTCCTTTGAATAAACCCAGCGGAAGGTATAATCTCCGTTTGCGGGAACGGTGTAGGTCTTTGTTGTCCAATTTGCGGTGCCGCTGATTCTGTCAACGCGGTTCTCGTTGGCATAGAAGCTGAGCCAATCGTAATTGTTTTCGCTTGAAACCATCCAGTCGAAGGAAAGCACCTGCCCGGCGGTAAGGCCGTTAAACACAGCCTTTATGGTTGTGGAGCTGTTATTTGCTTCCTGCGTTGCGGACTGCATATAAGTTCTGCCGTTGTCGCTGCGAACGACCCACGGAGTGTTGCCGTCGTTCATGAAGGTCAAATTGCTGCCCTGGGCATTCAGTGCGGCATTCATTGCCTCCGTATCCGGCACTTCGGGAAGGCTTATCTGAACATTGGGCACCGGGAAAATGCTCGTGAGCGAATATCCGAACCCGCCGCCGATTGCGCCGATTTCTTCGGATTCACCCGTTTGGGGATCGATTCTGAGCAGGATGCCGAAATTGCCTGCGGGAATGTTGCGGAAAGCAACACCGAAAAGACAATTGCCCTGCGGATAATACGTCACGGCGGTGAGCTGTTCGACACCGGGGAAAACGCTCTGCCCGAGTTCGCGAACGATGCTGCCGCTTGTGTTGATGATGAGGCCGTGTCCGCCGTTATGTGCAGTGGTATAGAACTGTCCGCCGCCGATATATGCAAACTTGTTGATGCAGGCAACTTCAAGTTCGGAAAGGTTTGCAACTTCGGTCAGTGCGCCGGTGCTGCGATTTACGGTCATGATGAGCTGATCCGCCGTTTCATCCTCCTGCACCATTGCATAGAGGGTGTCGGTATCGGCTGCGTAAGTCAGGTCGACAACGCTGTAATCCATGTGGTTGCCGCCGACTTTTGTCGCGCTCCACGTTGATGCATTGGTGTCGATGGTGTAAAGATCATCGGCAGTGGGAACATCTGCATCATCGGTGTAGGTGTGTGCAAAAGCATAAATCGTTGTTCCGATAATCTCGGCTGCAAAGGAAATCTTGCTGCCAAGGTTCAGTTTTGACTGAACTGCAGAAGGATTTTCGGAATTGAAACCGATAAAATTATAGGGCTTTGAAGGTTCTGCCACGCCGTTTGTAAGTTTCCAATCGGCAAAACCGAACAGCGTCACGCCGGCGTTGTCTGTCGGCTGCTGTCCGTTCTCTGTGGGTGTTTCCGTCGCTGCGGCGGAAAATGCTGCGGGCATAACGGTGAAAACCATCAGAAACGCCAGCAGTGCAGCGAAAAGCTTTTTCATGGTACTTGCTCCTGTTTCGTTTTGTGCATGTTTGTCTTTGCAGGCAGCCATGCCGCATAAATTATATCACTGCAGTGCGGCAATAGCAATTATTTTTTGGACATAACGCGGCAAATTTTTAAATTTTCCGTATAAGCGGCACTGTAAGTTCCGCAGATGAAAATAAAGGGCGGGCGGCACTCTGCCGCCTGCCCTTTTCTGCAAGTGTAGGAAAACTTTACAGCTAATCTCACTGCCGGGTTTTATGTTCACTGAGCTTTGATTGCTTCAAGCCGTTCGAAAGACAGTGCAAATCCCTGTTCTGCCGTTTTCGAAACAGTTTCGCCGTTGGCTGCATACAATGCCTGTGTATTGTTCAAAAGCCAAGCCCCGTTTTCAACAATTTGGCTTCCGCTGAGGAAGAAAACATATTCCGAACCGATTTCAATTTCGGGACTGTCTTCATATTGGTAAACGGTATCCTCAGTTTCTCCTCCCAAAAGCATTACTTTAAGCACATCTCCGCTGCTTGCTGCTCCGGAGTAGCTTTCCTTCACGCGAACCTCATAGACTGTCACAACAGTCTGCTCGTTGTCCTGCCCTGCTTCTGCAGGTTCTGCGCTGCTTTCCGGAATACGAAGAGACATCGATTCATATCGCTCGGACAGCACCGTTCCGTATACGACATAGTCTGCGTGAGCCGAAAGATCATCAACTGACGTATATTCCGGATAATCTGCGGAACAGACAATCGTTTTTTTATCCTGTTTCTGTGAAGCACTGCCGCCTGTTTGCAGGTTGTCGTTTGTTTTCCCTTTTGAACCGCAGGCAACCGTTGTTAAAACTAACATTGCCGCCAGAAGCACAACACACAGCGTTTTGAACGGTTTCATGTTTATTTGCCTCCCTACAACATCCAAATTTGAGATATATGAGCTATCATCAACTTCATTATAACGCACAATATTCATTTGTCAACGGCTTTGCGCATTTTTTAAAAAATTTTTTCGGTATTTATGCGGTAATTTTTTCGGCATTCGGACAAATGCAATATCTCCGCCGACTCAATATATTTATAATATCCCAAAGGGATCCGATTTATTCGGATTTGAACACATCGTTTCGCCCTCCGCGACAGGATGCGGCAAAAAAAGCGGCAAAACGGACTTGCCGCCGCATTCCGACTGTGCTAAACTAACAGCAGTAATCTGCGGAGGAGGAATCCCAAACATGGACAAACCGAATAAAACCGATAATGCGGAACAACCTGCCGAAACAGCGGATACAGAGGGCGGATTGACAGCCGAAAAACCGCGCAGCAGACGCAAAAAAACTTCGATTGCACACATTGCAACCGTGTGCGGCAGTGTTTACACCGACGGCAAAACTGCAAAAGACATAAAAAAGCAGGCTGAGCAAAGCGCGATCACGGCCGATGACGCTGAAATTATTGAGATACCGGAACCTGTCGAATTGTATGAAACGGATTGCCTCCGTGAACCCGAGGACAGTGAAGACGCCTCGCCTTACGATCCGCTTTCGGCAGTCTGCCTGAACGGCAGGCGTTCCGTTGAGGAATTGATGGAGACAGGTAACCTGTCGGATATCGACAGACTTCGCGGGATTGTTGTTTGCGAGGAACGTCCTTTGAATAAGAAGCGCGAATACGCAAACAGGCTTACCGAGCTTTTGGGAGGCACACTGCATATGCTTCCGCCCGTTCGCAGCGGCAATGATGTTTGGAAAATGCTGTTTGATGAGATTCCTTCGGTTTTTGTTGTCAGCGTTTCTCTTCCCGATATCGATGCGTTCGCACTGATAAACACCCTTCGGCAGAGCAAGCTGTGCCGCAATGCACGTTTTTTTGTTTGTGCACCTAAGATGACGAAATCACTTATCGGAATCAGCCGCAATGAAAAGATTGACGGACTGCTTTCATTTTCTGCCCCTGTCGAACAAACGGCCGCAGCTATAATCGAAAAATGTCTTGACTATGAGAAAAAGCGCGGCAAATCGGATCTTGAAGCACTTGAACAGGCAATAAATAACCCTGCGTTTTTCAGCGAGATGGACGAACAGAAGCGTCAATATGCAATGGTGACCGATTCCATCCTGCTGCCGCTCGGGCTGCAAAACGAGCATCGCGGCACGGAATTTCTGCGGCTGCTTGTCTGTATGCGCATATTCGGAGTCGATGCGGATCTCAAACGCATGTATGAATACGTTGCAATGTATTATCATTCCACTCCGGCCGCGGTTGAAAGAGCAATTCGCTATTCCATCGAGTGTGCATGGGAGGGCGGAAATCTCTATATGCAATATGAACTTTTCGGCAACACAACGGATTCCGCAAAGGGTAAGCCGACAAATGCCGAATTCATCGCCACCGTCGTTCAGCACATTCGGAACAGACTGCGGCACGGCAGCGCGGCCCCGAAAGCATTTCCGGTGTACGAACATGATGAGCAATGACTGAATTCTGCCTTTTTTTGCCGCAGAAATTCTCCATTGTTTTAACTTGAGTTAATGTTTTTTTAATGATTCTGCGTTATACTGTATGCAGGCGGATCGACGGGATCCGGTCCGCAAATTTCTGTCCGGAGGCAACGAAAAGTGCTTGAAATAAAAAAAGTTTCCAAACAATATAAAACCGGCGATCTTGTTCAGAACGCACTGAGCAGCGTGAGCCTTGAATTCCGCAGCAATGAGTTTGTTGCGGTTTTGGGCCCGAGCGGTTCTGGCAAAACAACTTTGCTCAACATCATCGGAGGGCTTGATCGCTATGACAGCGGCGACCTTGTTATCAACGGTGTTTCCACAAAACAATACACAAGCCGCGACTGGGATACTTACAGAAATCATACCGTCGGGTTTGTTTTTCAGAGTTACAATTTGATTCCGCACCAATCCGTGCTTTCAAACGTTGAGCTTGCACTGACACTTTCCGGCGTATCAAAGCAGGAGCGGCGCAGACGCGCATGTGAAGCGTTGGAACAAGTCGGGCTCAAAGGACAGGAGCATAAGCGGCCGAACCAAATGTCCGGCGGACAGATGCAGCGCGTTGCCATTGCACGTGCGCTTGTTAATAATCCCGATATTTTACTTGCGGATGAACCCACCGGTGCACTTGACAGCGAAACCGGAACCCAAGTTATGGAGCTGCTGAAAAAAGTCGCAAAAGACCGCCTTGTTATAATGGTTACACACAATGCCGAACTTGCGGAGCAGTATGCAACGCGAATTGTGAAGCTTCATGACGGGCAGATTTCGAGCGATACAAACCCCGTGAGCAATGACGAACGAACTTTGACGAAAGAAAAAGAACGCGGGGCGGGCAGCACTTTTGATAAAAAACAAAAGAAAAAACGGACTTCCATGTCCTTTTTTACCGCGCTCTCGCTGAGTTTAAACAACCTTTCAACGAAAAAGGGCAGGACTTTTTTGACCTCTTTTGCGGGTTCGATAGGCATTATCGGCATTGCATTGATTCTTGCGCTTTCAACCGGCATTCAGAACTATGTCAATGCAATCCAGAAAGATACTTTGACATCCTATCCGATCACCGTCGAACGCGAACCGAACGATTTCATGAGTATGCTGACGGCAGCAAACGAAAAGACGGATGATGAAACACTGAAAAACCGTGATGCGGATTCAGTTTACTCCGATCCTCGGCTCTACAAAATGCTGAACGCAACCGTTTCGGACGGAGACGAAGTAAATGACCTTGCATCGTTTAAAAAGTATATTGATTCGGAGCTTGATGCTTCAACCGCAAAGACCGATCTTCGAGAATATGTAAGCTCCGTGCGGTACGGCTACGGGCTTACCGTCAACGCGTATGTCATCGGCACGGACGGGAAATATCACAGTACGGATATGACCTCCGCATTGTTTGCCGATGATGAAACATCCGAAGGCGACAAGGGCGTCAGTATGATTAACATGATGACCTCCCGCATGGGAAACATGAATCTTTGGGACGAAATCCTTTCCGGAGCGGACGGCGCACTCGTTTCCGAGCTTGTTTTGAATCAATATGAGCTTGTTGCGGGCGAATGGCCGAAGAGTGCCAACGATATTGTGCTTGTTATTGATAAAAACAACGAAATATCCGACGTTGCTTTCTATGCTCTCGGGCTTATGGACACCGCCGAAATCACAAGGATTTTTAACTCCGTTCTTAAAGGCGAGGAAATCGTGACGGATACACGCTCCGCAAAGTTTGAAGAGCTTATCGGCACCGAATTCAAGCTGATATTGAATTCAGATTATTACTCAAAATCGTATTCTACCGACGAAAACGGCGGTTCATGGGAATATATCGGCGATGACGCCGCCGCAATGGAGCTTGTTATCAAAAACGGACTCGATCTGCGGCTTGCAGGTATTATTCGCCCGAACGACAACAAGGCTGCTTCAGTAAACGGAGTTTTCGGCTACACTTCCGCCCTTTCCGACTATATAATTCAGAAAACGAACGAAAGTGAAATTGTCCGCGAACAGAAATCCCAGGAAAACGTGAATCTTGATGTTTTAACCGGACTTCCTTTCACTTTGGACTCCGAAAACGAACTGTCGGCGGACAAAAAGGCGGAAGAAGTTACCGCTTACTTCGCCTCCCTTACGGACATGCAGAAAACGGAAATCTACAAAAAAATCATTGCCGAACCCGAGCAGACGGAGCTTGATGCAGTTGTTGAGGAATATATGGCAATGTATCCGACGCGTGAATCAATGGTTCAGCTTGCGGCGGCAACATACGGGTTTGATGTTGCCACTGCGGAGGAATATCTTTCCGACTATACGGACGAAGAGCTTCGGACTTTGATGCGTGAACAGCTTGTTTCCGCAGTAAAAAAGAAATATGCCGACAAAGCCGAAGCCGAAATCATGCAGATTATTTTCGAACATTCCGCACCGAACGATCTTTTCGGCACGGCCGGATATGCCGCAGTTGCGGATATTTTTGATAAAACCATTGCAAACGACACGAGTGTTGACAAGCTTGCGGAATACTATGATAAATTCATGCCGTCAAAGGTTTCCGGAACAACGCTTGACGAAGCACTCGAAAAACTCGGTGCAGTTGATCCCGATTCGCCCAAAACAGTTAATTTGTATGCTGCAACATTTGAGGATAAGGAAGCTATCGCTGACAACATTGCGGAATACAACCGGAATGCAGACGAGGATAAGGCTATTGAGTACACCGATTATGTTGCGCTGCTTATGTCCGGAGTTACAACAATGATCGATGCCGTTTCATACGGACTTATCGCGTTTGTCGCAATCTCTCTGGTTGTATCCTCAATTATGATAGGCATAATTACCTATATCTCGGTGCTTGAACGCACGAAGGAAATCGGTATTCTGCGCTCCATCGGCGCATCAAACGCGATATTTCATCCGTGTTCAATGCCGAAACGCTGATTATCGGTTTTTGTGCGGGTGCGATCGGAATAATTGCATCAATGCTGTTGTG
>ENA-OQCO01001068-OQCO01001068.1-human-gut-metagenome-genome-assembly--contig:-NODE-1068-length-11696-cov-3.223874_pt1 | contig 11696 bp, 13 predicted proteins | sample MGYA00242500_ERZ504582 | MGnify/ENA primary metagenome ERZ504582 (study PRJEB26092, sample SAMD00036346) | human gut metagenome | host: Homo sapiens | study: EMG produced TPA metagenomics assembly of...
CGATCCGTAGTTGACGAGAACACGCTTGCCATTGTTATCAGCCAATCGGGCGAAACTTTGGATACGCTTTACGGACTGCGCGAAGCAAAAAACACGGAGCAAAGACCATTGCAATTGTGAACGTTGTCGGCAGCACAATTGCAAACGAAAGCGAGATGTCCTTTACACTTGGGCCGGTCCCGAAATTGCCGTTGCCACAACAAAGGCGTACAGCACGCAGCTTGTGCTTATCCATCTTTTGATGCTGTGCATTGCGCAAGCTCAAGGCAAGATGTCCGAACAACAGATCGCGCATGAAATCGAATGCCTTGAAAGAATACCCGAGCAGCTTAAATTCATGCTCTCGAACGTTAAGCAGGTTCAGTTCCTTGCATCGCAGTTTTTCAACGGGCGTGATATGTTCTTCATCGGGAGAAATGTCGATTACGCACTTTCCCTTGAAGCATCGCTGAAGCTTAAAGAAATTTCTTATATTCATTCCGAAGCGTATGCTGCGGGAGAGCTGAAGCACGGGACCATTTCACTCATTGAGAACGGTACGCTCGTTATCGCACTGTGTACATACAGGCCGCTGCTCGAAAAAATGATCTCAAACATCAAGGAAGTCAAAGCACGCGGGGCAAGTGTCATTGCCGTCATCAACGAAGACGATGCACAGACTGAAACCGTTGCGGACTATGTGATAAGAATTCCCGAATGCGAAAGCATTGCAACACCGTCGCTGACAATTGTGCCGCTGCAGTTGTTTGCATATTACATTGCTTCGCTCAAAGGGTGCGATATTGATAAGCCCCGGAACCTTGCGAAATCCGTAACCGTTGAATAAAAAGCACTTTTTCAGCAATACGGCGCGGCCGCATACGTTTTGAGGCTGCGCCGATGCAACAGAATTCCGATAGGGAGCTGCCAATATGATTATTACAGAAATAATTGAAAAGAAGCGCGACGGACAGGTGCTCAAACCGGAAGAAATCGACTTCATGATAAACGGACTCGTAAACGGTGAAGTTGCAGACTATCAAATGACTTCATTCATGATGGCGGTCTGCTGCCGTGGCATGAACGAAACCGAGACTGCCGCTTTGACAAAGGCAATGATTGATTCCGGCAACACGATTGATTTGTCCGATGTTCCGGGAATCAAAGTTGACAAGCATTCCACCGGCGGAGTCGGAGACACTACAACTCTTGTTGTTGCGCCGCTTGTTGCAGCCTGCGGAGGCACGGTTGCAAAAATGTCCGGCAGAGGGCTTGCCCACTCCGGAGGCACTCTCGACAAACTTGAATCAGTTCCCGGAGTTTGTGTTGAACAGCCGCTTGAACGATTCAAACAGATTGTTCGCGATATCGGTCTTTGTGTTATCGGTCAATCTGCCGATCTTGATCCTGCGGATAAAAGGATGTATGCGCTGCGTGATGTCAGCGGAACGGTAAAAAGCATTCCGCTCATTGCCTCAAGCATTATGAGCAAGAAGCTTGCTTCGGGAACGGATGCGATCGTTCTTGACGTCAAAACCGGCAACGGCGCATTCATGGAAAAAATTGAAGAGGCGGTTGAACTTGCCTCCGAAATGGTTGCAATCGGAAAAAACATGAACAAAAGAACCGTCGCGCTCATCACAGACATGAGTCGCCCGCTCGGAATGGCTGTCGGAAACGGTCTCGAGATGCGGGAAGCAATTCAGGTTCTTCGCGGCGAGGTTCCGGTGGATGACCAGCTTGTTCGCGTTTGTTTTTCGCTTGCGGGAAACATGCTTAAGCTTTCGGGTCTTACAGACAGTGTCGAAACCGCCGTTCCGAAATTGCAGGCCGCGATAAAATCGGGAGCCGCACTGAATAAGCTTCGTGAGATGATCGAACGGCTCGGCGGCGATACTTCTTACATTGACGAACCTGATAAATTGGTCAATACGCGCCGCATTGTTCCTGTGCTCGCTCCACGCTCGGGCTACATCGGTGCAATGAATGCAAAACAAATCGGACTTGCTTCGCTGCTCATTGGCGCAGGAAGGGAACATGTTTCCGACAGTATCGACCCTGCTGTCGGAATTCTGATGCACAAGCGGTACGGCGACAAGGTTTCCTGCGGAGAAGCGTTTGCAAGCATGTATGTCAATGATGAGAGAAATCTCGCCCAAGCACTGGATATGCTGGTTTCGGCGGTTGAAATATCGCTGTTCCAACCGCCTGAAATGAAGTTGATCTACAAAACAATTGAATGAGCTGAATACGAATTCGTGATCGGAATATTCAGGTTCTTTTCGCGGGTTCAAGTGAGGAATTAACGATTGAAAACGAGTGATTTTTACTATGATTTACCGAAGGAACTGATTGCTCAGTCTCCCGCAGAGTGCCGCAGCGCATCACGTCTTTTGGTTTACAACCGTGCGACAAAAAGCATTGAAGACAAGGTCTTTTCAGACATTATAGACTATCTCGATCCCGGGGATGTTCTTGTTCGCAACACAACGCGGGTTATTCCTGCAAGGCTTTACGGCACACGTCCCGAAACAGGCGGAAAAATGGAGTTTTTGCTGCTTCGCAGAATCGATGAAAAACATTGGGAATGCCTTGTGAAACCCGGAAGACGTGCAAAAGTTGGGTCGACGTTCAAAATCAGCGATGAACTTTCGGCAACCGTTACAGAAATGCGTGAAGACGGGAACAGAATTATCAGGCTGAATTACGACGGAATTTTTGAAGAAATTCTCGATCGAGCGGGCGAGATGCCGCTTCCGCCGTACATTACGGAAAGACTGAATGATAAAACCCGTTATCAGACGGTTTACGCAAAAGAAAACGGATCTGCTGCTGCTCCGACTGCCGGGCTGCACTTTACCGATGAGCTGCTTTCGCGCATATCTGAAAAAGGGATTTATATTGTTGATGTTCTTCTGCATGTGGGACTTGGCACATTTCGCCCGGTTTCCGTCGAAAACGTTGAGGAACATCATATGCACTCGGAACACTACGAGTGCACACAGGATGCGGCGGACAGAATCAATCGCGCACGAGCAAACGGCGGAAGGATAATTGCGGTCGGAACAACAAGCTGCCGCACGCTCGAGAGCATTACCGACGAAAACGGAATTGTTCATCCCGGAAGCGGATCAACCGACATATTCATAACCCCGGGATACAGATTCAAGGCCGTGGATGCACTTATAACAAATTTTCACCTTCCGGAGTCAACGCTTCTGATGCTCATCAGTGCGTTTTCATCCCGTGAAGAGGTGATGCGGATTTATAAACATGCCGTTGAAGAACGTTATCGCTTTTTCTCGTTCGGAGACGCATCATTCTTCATTTAAAAAAGCTTACGCTGAAGTAATTGCAGACTTGATTTTTTATAAATAAACGACAGATAATAATGCCTGGTATATTTCCGGCATTCTTCAACAGGAGTGAAATTAATGGACCAACCCGTAAGATATGAACTTGTAAAAACAGACATCCGCACCGGCGCACGTCTCGGCAAGCTGCACACGCCTCACGGCGTTATTGATACTCCGTGTTTCATGTGTGTCGGAACGCAGGCGACCGTCAAGGCAATGACGCCCAGAGACTTGAAGGAAATAGGTGCCGGGATCATGCTTTCCAATACCTATCATCTGCACCTTCGTCCGGGTCATGAACTGGTGCGCGAAGCAGGCGGACTGCACGAGTTTTCCCAGTGGCACGGACCAATGTTGACCGACAGCGGTGGATTTCAGGTTTTCAGTCTTGCTTCAATGAACAAAATTCATGAGGAGGGAGTCGAATTCAGCTCTCATATTGACGGCCATAAAATGTTTTTCACACCTGAGTATGTAATGGAAATTGAGCAGGCTCTCGGTGCGGATATTGCAATGGCGTTTGATGAATGCGCACCTGCTGACTGTGACCGCAGCTATACAATAGCTGCCATGAACAGAACACATCGCTGGGCAAAGCGCTGCAAGGAAAGTCACACGCGCGAGGATCAGGCTCTGTTCGGAATCGTGCAGGGAGGCATGTTCGCCGACCTTCGTATTGAAAGCGCAAAGGTATTGAGCGATATGGATTTTCCGGGGTACGGAATCGGAGGACTTTCTGTCGGAGAGCCTAAACCTGTTATGTACGAAATGCTTGAACAACTTATGCCGCATATGCCGGCAAATAAACCTCATTACCTGATGGGAGTCGGAAGCCCGGATTGCCTGGTTGAAGGTGCAATGCGCGGAATCGACATGTTTGACTGCGTTTTGCAGACCCGCTCCGCCCGTAACGGACTTGCATTCACTTTTAACGGCAAAAAAATGCTTCGCAATGCAGAGTTTGCCCATGATTTCCGCCCTATCGAAGATGAGTGTGATTGTTATGCCTGCCGTAATTTCAGCCGTGCATATATACGGCATCTCGTTAAGGCCGGGGAGATCCTTGCTGCGCAGCTTATCACAACGCATAATTTGCGGTTTACATATCGTTTGATGGAAAAAATACGCGAGGCAATTCGTGAAGACAGGCTCACTGAGCTTCGAAACGAACTGCTGTTAAGAGGTACATTCAATTGAGCAGCGAAAAAAACTCTGCTTCGTTAAAAACGGAGCAATCCGACGAAGTACGAAAACTTCAGTTTAAGATTTGTTCGGAAAATGCGATGCTGAAATTCGGGCAAACAGTCGCCAAGGAACTCTTCCCGGGGGCGTTTATTGCGATGTTCGGTGATCTCGGAGCCGGAAAAACCACATTTGTGCGCGGCATCGCTGCTGAGCTTCAAATTGACGATATTGCGAGTCCGACGTTTACCATCGTTCGAAGTCACAGAGGCTCCGCGCTTTCACTCGACCATTTTGATGCTTATCGGTTGGAAGACTTTGATGAACTGTTTGCCATAGGTTACCAGGACTACCTTGATTCAGAAAGCGTTATTGTTATGGAATGGTGTGAGAACGTTCCTGAAGCTTTGCCTCGTGAACGACTCGAACTCCGTTTGTCCGGCAGCGGTTCTGAGCCGCGCAGCGTTGAGGCGCTTGCTTTCGGTGAGAGATATGAAGATTTACTGGGCAAGGTTGCCAATACATACGGGAAAGGTTGATATGATTATTCTTGCTGTTTCAACATCCGCAAAATATCCGTCTGCGGCTCTATGCTCGGACTCAGATTCGAGTCGCAGAACCATAATTGTGCAGACAGATGAAAGCGGAAAGCCGCACTCTGTGTCGCTTATGCCGCTGATTGACAGTATGCTCGAAAAAGCCGGTTTACAGCTGTCGGACATTGATCTTTTTGCTGTTGATGCAGGCCCCGGCTCATTTACCGGTGTTCGTATCGGCGTTACAACCGTGAATGCATTTGCATATGCCGAAAAAAAGCCTATTGCAGCTGTCAGCTCGCTTGCTGCACTCCGCCATGCGGCGCAGGGGCGGTTCGGCAACAGGATTCTTTGTATGCTGGATGCGCGGAACGGCAACGGTTATGCTGCAGTTTATGAGGGTGAGGAATGCATCGTTCCTCCTTGCGCGTGTGTTCAAAAAGAAATGCTCGATTCACTGTCCGGCACCGAATATATCGTAGTCGGTGATTGCTGTGGTAATCACGACAGCGTCAATGCAGGGCTCGTGATTGCCGAAGTCCTTGCCCGACGTGCTGACGACAGTCTCAAAACCTGCAGTTACGCCGCCCCCATGTATCTGCGCCCGTCCCAAGCCGAGCGCATGGCAAACAGAGCAAATATGTGATACATTGTTAGTAATTTAAACCGGAAGAGAAGCTGCACGCATATGCACGCGGCTTCTCTTGCTTTTTGCAAAGTTTATATGCCGCTCATGCACCGGCAGCTTCATCATCATGGTGGTATTTCAAATAGGTTGCACGTCCGCCGCGAATGTGACGCTCTTCGCGGTTTACTTCAAGCACGGCGGCAACCTTTTCAGCCAGTGCTTTATTGATTGTGCGAAGTCGTTCGGTTATATCTTTATGAACGGTTGATTTAGATACACCGAAAACACCTGCCGCAGCGCGGACAGTCGCACCGGTTTCAATGATATAGTCTGCAATGTTCAGCACCCTTGTTTCTATATAAAGATTCAAATCTCTGCCCTCCGGTTGCTTTTTGATTCCATATTAAGGTATGCAGTTTTACAGTGAAACATACGTTTTTGATTTATTCAGCAGCAACGGCTGACTTCGGGGTGGCAAGAGGCAGGTGCGAAATGCGTAAAAGCATTCAAAAGAACAAAAAAACGGCATCCGCCGTTTAAGGCGAATACCGTTTTTGAATTGAGCAAGCCGTAAGCCGAGTTCTGTTTATGTGACCATCTATCTGGATGTGCAGTTACCTGCACACTCAAGCGATTACGGGGAGCGTGACGGACAGCCATTAAATGCTCCCATTTCAATCTTGCTCCGAGTGGGGTTTACATGGCATACCGCGTTACCGAGGTATCGGTGGGCTCTTACCCCGCCTTTCCATCCTTACCGCATTACCGTGCGGCAATACGGCGGTTTATTTCTGTTGCACTTTCCTTGAAGTCGCCTTCACCGGGTGTTACCCGGCACCCTGTCCTGCGGAGCTCGGACTTTCCTCGCGGGCAAATGCCTGCGCGGTCACTTGTCTTACTCAATAATAGTATTATAATGCAAACTCAATGCTGTGTAAAGAACAAAATGAGTTTTATTCTTCGAAAGCATTCCTGTGGTATCAGTATCTATAACACAAAAGCTTACATGGTAAGGATTCGTCCGCAGTTCTCGCATTCAACAATGCTTGTTTTTCCGGCAACTCTTTTAACAACGGCTGACGGAAGCATCATATAGCATCCGCTGCATTGATTATTGGCAACCTTTGCAACAGGATTGACATAATTCTTTTTGAGTGCAAGATATTTGGACATAAGTTCATCCGGAACATCTCCGCGTTTTTCGGCAATCAAGGCTTCTGCGGCGTCAAGCTGGGTTTGAACGCATCCTTTTCCGCATCGCAAACGGCACGAACGGCATCATAGTCCTTTTTTGCGCGTCCCGCCTTGGAGTATGCGGAAGAAATGGCCTCGGAAGCTTGATTCAACCATGTTATCATCTCGGCAAGCTCTTTGTGCAAAGCATTTATTTCTTCAAGCAGCTTTTCGATGGATTTTTTTGCTTCCGTTAACTCCGCAGCAGTGCTTTCTTCATCATTTTCCATGATGTCAAGTTCGGATTTTTCAAGATCATAACGTTTTAAAAGCGCGTCAAGCTTTGATGAACATGTTGCAAGTGAACCGTCCTTTGCCCGCATATCCGCATTTATTTTTTCGATGCTCGCTTGCTGTTCTGCAAGAAAGTTATGCAGCTTTGTGCGTTTTTGATATGACGGCGAGGATTTCATTTCCCTCTTCAGTCGTGCGAGAGCAAGCTCTGCCTGCTGATACTCCCAAAGTGCATCCAGTTTATTCATAACAGTTTCATCCTTTCAATAAACTTACCATCCAAAGCCAGTTTTCAGCAATTAATAATCGCTTACTCGGCACACCGCCCGCAAGTGCGGAAAGTCGGCGTGTTTACTTTGGATATCATGTATTCAACGCCTTCCGTATTGCTGCGAAGGTATGCAGCAAGAGGAATAAGCACAGGGTTTTCTGTTTGGTAATGCCCCGCGGCAATAATGTTTAAGTTGAGAACGGAGGCGGCAATTGCATCCGAATGTTTGCATTCTCCGGTTACAAGCACCTGCGCTCCGGCTTCGTGTGCCTGCTCATATTCCGCACCTCCGGAACCTCCGATAACGGCGATGCGGCTGACAGGGGTGTTGCTGCCGGATATGCGCGCAACCGTGTTGAGCTTCTTTTGAACCATTGCCGCAAAATCATCCAGCATCATGGTTTCAGGGAGATTGCCGACTCGCATAATGCTGTCTTCTCCGACGGAAATCGTATCTTGCAGCCCGAACAGACGACAAAGCTCTGTATTTACTCCACCTTCCGCTGCATCAAGGTTTGTATGTGCGGAAAAGAGTGCAATACCGTTGCGGATAAGGGTATAAACAGCCGCCGTTTGAGGGCATTCGGGAGATATACGCTTAACTGCCGAAAAAAGCAGCGGGTGATGCGTTAAAACAAGATCCGCGCCGATTTCGACCGCTTCGAGTGCAACGGCAAGGGTGCAGTCAAGCGCAACAAGCACACGTTTTATCTGCTTTCTGTCCGTGCCGATTATTAATCCGACATTGTCAAACCCAAGCGCCGTCTCTTGCGGCGCGAGCTTATTCATTATATCTATAAAATCATTAAGCAGCATGTTTTGCTCCTTTAATCAATCAGTGTGTTTCGCCGAACAGTCATCATTCCGCCCGTTTAAAAACGCAGAAATCAATCTTGCTGTACTTTCTGCTTCAAAAATGAGTCGCTTCGGTCTGCCGCCCGATAAAGCTGCACGCTGTAGCTTTTTTTCAATGATGCAAAGATACCGCTGCATCAGCGGCAAAAGCATTGGGTCACGCTTATTAAATGCTTCGGCACCGAATTGAAAAAAACCTTTTTCAAAGCAGTCGGGAAGTTGGCGCGGCGCTCCGTTTTTTGCCGAAATCAGCTGATAGTATCTCCCGCTGTCAAAAACAACCGCTTCATCAATTATGCGATAATTGTTTGAGTAAAGATAGCTCCGAAGTTCGGCTTCCCCGCGCATAGGCTGCATAACAATGCACTCAAGCGAACGCGCGAATGAATCAGAGCGTGAAAGTATGGAACGGATAACCTCGCCGCCCATTCCGAGTATAACAGCCTTGTCAGTCTCACCGGCAGAGTATGCCGAAAAACCGTTCGAAATACGGCATTCCATCTTGCTTGAAAGTCCGCACACATTCGCAAGCTGTTCGGCTTTTTTGAGGGACGGAGCACTTATGTCGGATGCAATAACTTTTTCAGCAATACCGCGTTGAAGCATTGCAGCCGAAAATCTGCCATGATCACACCCGATATCAGCAAGTACAGATGTTTTGCCGAGAAGAGCAGCTGCAGCTTCCAGCCTCGGATGCAGCGAAACACTTCGTTTAGTGCTTGGCGATTCCACACATCCACAAAGAGCAGCTGAGTCAAATTCCATAAAACTCCTTTCGCAAACAGCAGGATCCGCATATTAAATGTGAACCCTGCTGAGAAAAAATGATTCAATAATGACTTTGTTCGGTGCGCTGCAAAATCAGGAATCGGATTCCTCCTCGAAACCGGTTGATGAACATAACGGCATATGACAGATTCCGCAAACGGGATTATCGCTTTCCATCAGTGTGGAAAGCGGAACCCGCGCATCGCAATAGGGGCAGGTAATGCAGCAATCATCATCTCTGCCGTCGCAATTACAATCCTCGCAGTCTTCGTCGCAATAGCAATCATCGCACTCACCGGGGCAAGAGCAGCCAAAGCATTTGCTGTCATCATCATCGTCATCGTAAGCGAAAAGATCATCATCGTCGTTGATGTCGATTTCGTCATCGTCGTCATCAATGCCGAAAACCAATTCTGCAAAAGCATCCAATGAATCGGAACAGGAATCAACTTCGTCATCAAGCTCACAAATGAGATCGGTGTTGTCGTTGACCTGTACCGCAATACTGTCTATGCAGTCGATCATCGCAAGCAAAAGTTTTGAGGTATCGTCGGAATTCGCCGAAAGCTTCATTCCATCAGCAAGTCCGCGCAGGTAAGCGGACTTTTGAATGATATTTGTTTCGTTTGCCATAGAATTTGAACCTATAACCACCCTGTTAAGCAGAGGCGCGGAGTCTGTTAAGAGCAGTTAACTCAGCAGCGCTCCATGTATTCACCGGTGCGGGTATCAACGCGAATGCGATCGCCTTCGTTAACGAACAGGGGAACAGCAATTTTGTAACCCGTTTCGAGTACGGCGGGCTTGGTGGTTCCGGTCGCGGTGTCACCCTTGAAGCCAGGTTCGGTCTCCGTAACAGTCAGCTCAACAAAATTGGGAGCTGCAACGGAGAATGCATTGCCTTTGTAGAAACGGATGGTGACGTTGGAGTTTTCAACAACGAAGTCGATTGCATCTTCAACCTGCTCATGATTGAGTGCGAGCTGTTCATAGGACTCATTATCCATGAAATAATACAAATCTCCGTCAGTATAGAGATACTGCATTTCGCGGGTTTCGATGTGTGCAGTGGGATACTTGTCGGTGGGGCTGAAGGTTCTTTCGAGAACCGCACCTGTCATGACGTTTTTCAGCCTTGTGCGAACAAATGCCGCACCTTTGCCGGGCTTGACATGCTGAAAATCTGCAATGCTCCAAACCTGTCCGTCTATTTCAACGGTAATGCCTTTTCTGAAATCGCCAGCTAAAATCATGGGAATACCTCCGTGATATAAATTTATAAAGTATGATTGCAATAAACAGGTCCACTCGGAACCTTATCGACCGTCTGCAGGGCGCATACTGCGCTGTGTTGCAGGCGGAAAAATAACTTGGAACATCAAAAGAAGCTTTTACAAGGCTTTTCTGACCTTATCAGAGGATGATGAGCTCCTTTGTGGTTGAACAGAGATTGATGTAACCGGTTTCGGTCAGAACGCAGCAATCTTCGATTCTGACACCGCCGAGTCCTTCAACGTAAATGCCGGGTTCAACGGTGATTGTGCTTCCGGGGACAAGAATATCTGCGGAACGCAGGCTTGCATAGGGACTTTCGTGGATTTCAAGACCGAACCCGTGGCCGAGGCTGTGACCGAAGCACTCGCCGTAACCGTGCGCTGTGATGATATCCCGCGCTGTCTTGTCAAGATCGGCGGCGTTCATATTGGGACGAAGCACTTCAAGGCACTTGAGCTGAGCTTCAAGAACAATGTTGTAAATCTTCACAAGCTCATCGCAGGGTTTGCCGACTGCGAATGTGCGGGTCATATCCGAACAATAACCGTTTACGCGTGCGCCAAAGTCCATAACAACGAAATCACCGTTCTGAATCTTGCGCGGACCGGGATACGCATGGCAAAGCGCACCGTTGGGACCGGAACCGACGATGGTGTCGAATGAATTGTCATCCCCGCCGAACTTGCGAATGAGATAATCGAATTCATTGCGAAGTTCAATCTCGGTCATGCCAACCTTTACGTGTTTCAGAACTTCTGCAAAAGCTGCATCCGCAACATTCTGAGCCTTTTGAAGCTCTGCTATCTCCGCAGCATCCTTAACGATTCTGCAATCCGAGATAAGCTTTGATTCGGGCAAAAGTTCAAAGGGCATGCTCTTGAACATGTTAAATTCGGCAACGGTCAGAGCTGCATCTTCATAGGCAACGCGTTTTGCGTCAAATTCTTTAAGAACTGCTTCAACATCGCCCGAACCTATTCCGCGGTTAACCTGACGAACTTCGCAAACTCCGGCGCACTGCTGATTTGCCTGAATGGTATAACGGAAGTCAGTAAGAAGAACGCGACCGTTTTCTGTTACAATAACAACACCGTTGCTGCCGGTGAAGCCGGAGAAATACCTGCGGTTAACAGGTGAGGTGATTATTGCTGCATCGATGTTTTTTTCACGAAGCTTAGCAATGAGTTTGTCGCATCTTTTTTTCATGATGATTTTTCCTTTCTATAAAGAGTATCGCTCGACTCTGCGCAAAGCATACTCCAATCAGGCTGATTGCATAAGAGCCGAACCGCCATGGTAAATACAAGCTACACTGTATTGTACCACAACAATGGGTGAATAAACAAGACTTGAGCGGCAAAAAAGAAAAAAAGTCCGAA
>ENA-OQCO01001069-OQCO01001069.1-human-gut-metagenome-genome-assembly--contig:-NODE-1069-length-11684-cov-1.643593_pt1 | contig 11684 bp, 10 predicted proteins | sample MGYA00242500_ERZ504582 | MGnify/ENA primary metagenome ERZ504582 (study PRJEB26092, sample SAMD00036346) | human gut metagenome | host: Homo sapiens | study: EMG produced TPA metagenomics assembly of...
AGCCAGCTTTATGGTTTTAAGCTGAATACTCATCATAAGACTTTCAGCGCGTCTATAATAAATTGCCGCTACTTTCCCCCATTTAGGGCGGAAAAACAGCGATTTCATTCCAAAGGGAATGGATTTAATTATTCTTTCTCCTTCCCGGTAAAGATTGATGATAATATCCCTGTCAGCATAATAAAAAACTCCCTCGTACGCCGTATTCTCCATTCTTCTTTTGGACGTATGCTTTTCAATAAATGCGAACTGACGCGTAAATTTCGAGGTATACTCGCTGAAAAATTCAAGCTCGTCTTCCAGCTCGCGGATTTTTTTTACATCGGATTCAATATCTGCAAATTTCAGCGATATTTCATTATAAATATTATTCGGAACTCTGAAATCGGAAGGATAAAATTTTCTGGCTGCGAAAGCGTCCTCTATATCCTCCTTTTCATAGGCGGCCCCTACAAGCTCAAGAAAGACATCTCTTTTTGAATCTGCCTCCTCAAGTACGTTTTTATAAAAAAAAGCCTGCGTTTCAAGGTCGTTCCTAATCCTGTAATTTGCCGCGGCTTCCTCAGCGGCGTTCAAAACGTCCGGAAGTCTGCTTTTTTCCTTTTTAAGCTTATTAAGCCGGTTATTTAAATCAAGAGCCATTTTACCTGCCGATTCAGAAACGCATCCTATCCATGTGCGGACAACGTTATCCTCAACAAAGGGAAGTCCCTCGTCTTCAACCCTTGAAGAATCTCCCTTACGGAGCACTCTTACGTCATTGTGATTCATTACTCTTGATATAGCGTTGTCAACCGCAAGATTGGATTGCGATACAACAAGCGTTTTAAGTCCTCTTACAGCATTCTGATAGCATATTTCCGCAATTACCGTAGTCTTTCCTGTTCCGGGAGGGCCTTGTATAAGATAAAGATCCTCCGCGTTGAGCGCTCCCTCCACTGCTGAAAGCTGTTCGATATTCATATTTTTCATAAGCAGATCTTCCGGCTGAAGGGAAATATTGTCTCCTCTTTCCATATTGGCCCTTGACGGATCAAAAAGAAATTCAGTAAGCCGCTTGTTTACCGCCTCCCCCCTGCACAATTTATCAAGTCCCGTTTTCATTCTTTTGCAGGTAATCAAAGCGGCGGCGTCAAAAACGGCCAATTTGGTTTGTCCGCTTACAAGACTGCCGGGAAGTCTATCGGTCCTGACGTAAAGCGTTCCTTTTTCAAATCTTTCTACCTTACCGAAGGAATAGGACGGTTCATTGCTGTTATCCACAGCTCCGATACTCAGATTCTTTATTTCGCCGATTTCATCATATCCGCTTACATGGATAAAAAACAATCCGCCGCATTCGCCGGTTACTTCTTCAAACCGGAAAAAGTATATATTTTCCCGTGCCTTTTTCATAAGTATATCTATATATTCATACCACATATCCAGTCTTTTTTTCAATTCCGGACTAATATGAAATAATTTTCCTCCGGCTTTATGCACAAAGCTTACGGCTATTCGCTTACCGTTTGTTACCGAGCCTCTAGAAACGCTACGGCAGGAAAAGGTTTTTCCGTCAAGCTTTCCCTTCAGCAAAACAGAAATATCCCGGCAAATAATATTGATCCACACCAATTCGTCTACGATAGAAATATCTGATATAAATTCACGGCTTTCCGGAATAAGCAAAAGAGGCAGCTCGTACTTGGAGCATTTCATATCTGAAAAAATCGCTTTAAGCTCGTCAACAGCGCGCGGCGACGCTTCAAATTCAAGTCTAAGACCTTTAACTTCCATCCTCTTTGCCTCCCAAAGCAATAATCAGTAATTTATTATAGCATAAAATCATACATTTTACAATAATCAATAATATGAACCATAACCGGAAACATACTCGGTATTTATCCTTGTAATTTCTCTGCAACAATGTTATAATATATTTAAAATATCAAATTGACGGGAATGGTGTCCGATGAAAAAATGGGTGGTTAAAAAACCCGATAAGCAAATATCCAAGAAGCTTGAAGCGGAATGCTCTGTAACTCCGTTGTGCGCAGACGTGCTTGCGGCCAGAGGTATCAGCTCGCCTGCCGAAGCCGCGGAGCAGTTTAACGCCGACAGCCTTTCGGATCCTTTCCTTTTAAAGGATATGCGCGAGGCGGCTCAGCTTATCAATACCGCAGTGGAAAATTTCACCTGTATATGCGTTTTCGGAGACTACGACTGCGACGGCATAGCTTCTACAGCAATGCTTTTTCATATTTGGAGTGTATGGGAGCTAACGTCTTTTACATGATCCCTGAAAGAAACGACGGCTACGGATTAAATGAAAGCGCTGTACGAAAAATGCATGAGCAGGGAGCGGAGCTTATTATAACTGTGGACAACGGAATATCCGCCCATAATGAAGCGGAGCTTATTCACGAACTCGGCATGAAGCTTATAATCACAGATCATCATCAGCCGGGAGAAACGCTGCCGAAAGCAGAAGCGATAGTCAATCCTCACAGAAAGGACTGCGCCTCTCCCTTCAAATACCTATGCGGAGCCGGAGTCGTCCTGAAACTGATAGCAGCGGCAGAAGGCGGCGGATATGATACAGCGCTTAACGAATACGGAGAGCTTGCGGCTCTTGCAACAATAGCAGACGTAGTTTCCCTTACAGGAGAAAATAGACTTATTGTAAAATACGGTTTGAAGCTTCTTGAAAATTCAGAACGAACAGGTATAAACGCATTGATCTCCAAAAGCGGAATAAAATTTCCTATAACTGCAACGGCCGCTGCTTTCGGATTGGTTCCTAGGATCAACGCCTCAGGACGCTTTGGATCTCCTCTGACTGCCGCAAGGCTTCTCCTTACCGACGACGAAAACGAGGCGGCTCTCTTTGCAGACGAGCTTGAGGAATTGAATACCCAAAGAAAAAAGGAAGAAAATTCCATTATACAAAATATCAGTGATTCGGTAAATCATAATCCTGATCTGCTCATTGAAAGAGTTCTGGTACTAAGCGGAGAAGGCTGGCATCACGGAATCATAGGAATAGTAGCTTCAAGGATTCTTGAACGTTTCGATAAGCCCTGTTTTATAATTACGCGGGAGGGAGAAATTTCAAGAGGCTCCGCCCGATCCTTCGGAGGCTTCTCGATTTTCGGAGCGCTTCAATACTGCGAAGATCTGCTGATCAAGTACGGCGGACATCCCGGAGCAGGAGGCTTTTCAATAGAAACCTCAAAGATTCCGGAATTTACAGAAAGACTTCAAAAATACGCCGGAGATATATTTGATTTTATGCCGCTTCCGGATATTACTGCCGATAAACTTATATTACCGTCCGAAATAACGATTGATAACGTAAAAGGGCTAAAGATTCTTGAGCCTTTCGGAGAAGGCAGCAGACAGCTGTATTCGCCATGGGAGGAACCTCAGTTCAAGAAATCGTGCCGTTGTCCAAGGGATTACATACCAAGCTGCGCCTTGTCTGCGCGGGAAAAAGATTTGACGCCCTCCTTTTCCGTCAATCTCCCAACGAGCTTTTTATCAAAGCCGGCGACCGTATAGACATAATGTTTACAATGGAGGCACAAACATTTGCAGGCAAAGAATCCGTCAGTATAATTTTAAAGGATTACAGGAAAAGCGGTCTTGAGCAAAGAAAATATTTTGCCGCAAAGGACGCATATGAAAAATACCGCCGGCATGAAAAGCTGCCGATTTCCTATTATGAAAAAATATGTCCCGACAGAAATGAGCTGATTCCCGTATATAAAAAAATCGTATCGGGAAAATTCTGTACCGATACGCTTTATATGGCCTTTATTCCGGATCTGAATTACTGCAAAATGATGATATGCATTGATATTTTCAGAGAGCTGGGATTAGTCCGTCTCGATCCGTTTTCACAGGAAATAAGAGCGGTGAAGGGCGCGCCAAAGGCTGATCTGGAAAATTCATTAATTTTAAAGGATCTTAAGGAAAAACGCAATAAGGAGGTAACGGTATGAACGACGAATATACTATTGATATGCTTATCCAAAAAATACTTACCGACGACAAGCAATATGATTTAAGTAAAATAATAACCGCTTATGAGTTTGCTTCAAAGGCTCATGAGGGACAAAAGCGTTCCTCAGGTCAGCCTTACATCATACATCCGCTCGCCGTTTCATATATCCTTCTCGAGCTGGGAATGGACACCGACACAATATGCGCCGCAATGCTCCATGATGTCGTTGAAGATACTCATACAACGCTTGAGGAAGTAAAAAAAACGCTTTGGGCAGGATGTCGCAATGCTTGTAGACGGCGTAACCAAGCTGAATCAGGTTCCCATGTTCAACAAAGAGGAGCAGCAGGCGGAAAACGTCAGAAAAATGATGCTTGCAATGTCGCAGGATATACGAGTAATTATAATAAAGCTTGCCGACAGGCTTCATAATATGAGAACGCTTGAATTCCGCCCGGGAGTAAAACAGCGTAACACAGCGCATGAAACAATGAACATTTATGCGCCTATCGCACACCGCCTTGGAATGAGAGGAATCAAAGAAGAGCTTGAAGATCTTTCCTTCCATTATCTCGATCCTTTTGCATATTCCGAAATAGAGCATATTCTCGAAATAAAGAAAAGCGAGCGCGAGCATTTATAAACAGCATAAAGGAAACGATTGCCTCCCGCTTCAAAGATCAGAAATTTATCAAACCTCCTCAGATCGACGGACGCGTTAAAAGTATTTACAGCATATATAAGAAAATGTTCGTACATCATAAATCCATAGAGGAAATATACGATAAATATGCTGTCAGAATAATTGTATCGACCGTCGGCGAATGCTATAATGTTTTAGGACTCGTCCACGATATGTACAGGCCTATCCCAAACCGATTCAAGGATTATATATCGACTCCGAAAGCAAATATGTACCAATCGCTGCATACTACGGTACTGGGCAAAGAGGGTATTCCCTTTGAAATACAGATAAGAACGTGGGAAATGCATGCAACCGCCGAATACGGTATCGCAGCCCACTGGAAATACAAGCAGGGCATAAGCCGCAACGACACAAAAATGGAACAGAGGCTGGCCTGGATAAGGCAGGTAATAGAGGCCCAGCAGACTTCTGATGATGTGGAAGAAATAGTCCGTATTATAAAAACCGATCTTGCTCCGGAGGATATCGTCGTAATGACGCCAAAGGGAGATTCCATCTCACTGCCGATCGATTCCACAGTCATTGATTACGCCTATAAAATTCATACTCAGATCGGTCACAAGACGGTCGCGGCAAAAGTTGACGGAAAAATCGTTCCCTTAGATTACAAGCTTCAGACCGGAGAGATATGTGAAATAATAACGAGCAGCGATCCGGACAAGGGCCCTAACAGAGCATGGCTTTCCATTGCCAAAACCAATGAGGCGAAATCAAAGATCCGATCATGGTTTAAAAAAGAACGGCGTGATGAAAATATACAGACTGGCAAAGCTGAGCTTGAAAGAGAATTCAAGCATTTCAGAATAAGAATACCTGAAGGAGAGCTTGAGGAATTCCTTGCGGACGATCTTAAACGTCATAACTGTAATACTATTGAGGATTTTTACGCTTCCATAGGCTACGGCGGTACAACGCTTTCAAAAATCCTTCCGAGGCTCAGGGATAAATACCAAAAGCTTTACCAAAAAGAGGAAGAGCCTGAAAAATCCGTAATAAAGCCAGTCAGAAAACAAAGCAGCATAATACTTGATAAAATTGACGATTGTACTGTAAAATTTGCACAGTGCTGCAATCCGCTTCCGGGAGATGAAATCGTCGGATTTATTACCAGAGGACACGGAATATCGGTTCATACAACCGGGTGCACCAATTACATTGCCGCCCTAAAAAGAGACGACGAGGAAGAGCTTGCAAGATGGATGGACGTTCAATGGACTGACAGCGAACAGGCAAGCCTGCAAACAAGCATAGAGGTAATAGCGCTTGACCGCGTAGGACTTGTTTATGATATTACAGCAATCCTCACAGAAGCCAGGATTCCTATCCTTCACTCGTCGTCTCGTAATCTGAAAAACGGTAACGCTCTTTTTGAAGCTACTATTACAATAGCAAACATCGAGCAGCTAAAGGGGCTGTTTGATAAATTAAGAAGAGTAAAAGACGTTATTTCAGTGGAAAGAGCAAAAATATAAAAAAAGGCGTCCTTAAAGGACGCCTTTTTACTCTTTTTCCTTTGTGCGCTGCCTTATATTCTCTTCCTTCAGGAGCCTTCCTTCCCTAAGAAGAGCTTCAAGCGCTTTTGAATCATTATTGAAAATAGCGTTTCTGTATTCGGATAAATGGCAGATTAACTGATCTATTTCATAAATAAGGCAATCCCGATTTTCAAGAAACAGCGATGTCCACATAGATTCGTTGAGCGTAGCCGTTCTTGTCATATCCTTAAAGCTTCCTGCACTGAACCCGAATTCCTTCTGCATGGTCGGACTTTTTACATAGGCGCTTGAAACTACATGCGCAAGCTGCGAAGTGTAGGCTATAACGCTGTCATGTATAAAAGGAGTAGTTTCAACAATTCTTCCGAAGCCTATTTCCTTTGCCAGCTTTTCCACAGTCAAAACAGCGTGTTTATCTGTTTTCTCCAGCGGAGTTATTATAAAATTAGCGCCGATAAACAGCGAACCGTCTGAAAATTCAAATCCAAAGCGCTCCTTTCCCGCCATAGGATGAGTTCCTACATAACAAACTCCGTACCGGGCGGCTAAGTCAGTCATTTCTACCGTCATTCTGCCCTTTATTCCGCATACGTCGGCAAGTATCGCGCCTTTTTTAAACGAGCTTAAATATCCGTTCATAAATTGCTTTGCGGCGTCAGGATGAAGCCCTACTATTATCATATCAAATAATCCGAAGCTATCGGGAGTAACTCCTTGAATTATACATCCGCATTCCTCGGCAGCCTTGATAACGCCAGTATCCAGATCATATCCGTAAACCTCATGTGACGTATAGCTGCTTATAGCCTTGCAGTAAGACCCTCCTATAAGACCAAGACCTGCTACCAGAATTTTCATTTATATCTCCTTAAATAAACCGTTATCATATTATTTTATTTTCCAGCGCGCATATTTTCCTGACGTCGTTCATAACTTCTTTGAAAGCTTCCGGCGTCAACGACTGCGCTCCGTCGCATAACGCCTGAGAAGGATTCGGATGAACCTCTATCATTAATCCGTCCGCACCCGCTGCGGCGGCAGATTTGGCAAGCGGTCTTATAAGAGAGGACTTTCCGGAAGCATGACTGGGATCAGCAATAACCGGCAAATGAGTAAGCTGGTGAAGAACCGGAATAGCTGAAACGTCAAAAGTATTTCTTGTAGCCGTTTCAAATGTCCTGATACCTCTTTCGCAAAGTATGACGCTTTCATTACCGCCTGACATAATGTATTCGGCGCTCATGAGCCATTCCTCAATAGTATTGGCAAGTCCTCTCTTAAGAAGAATTGGCTTTCTGCATTTTCCCAATTCAGCAAGCATTTCGAAATTTTGCATATTCCTTGCCCCTACCTGAATTATATCTACATCGTTGAAAAGATCAATATGCTCAAGACTCATAAGCTCGGTTACAACAGGCAGTCCGGTTTCTCTTTTTGCAGTAAGAAGAAGCTCCAACCCCTTTTCCTTTAATCCTCTGAACGCATAAGGCGATGTACGCGGCTTAAAGGCTCCTCCCCTCAGAAAAGCCGCTCCGGACGCCTTTACCGCTTTTGCACAGCCTACTATCTGCTCCTCGCTTTCAATCGAACAGGGCCCTGCCATAACGGCAAAATGCCCGCCTCCTATTTTAACGCCGCCGACGTCTATTACAGTATCCTCCGAATGAAACTTTCTGTTTACAAGCTTGTATGGCTCCGATACTCTTTGTACCTTTTCAACAATATCCAGAGCCTCAACGTCCTCAACGTTTATCCTTGAGGTATCTCCGATAAGCCCTATAATAGTAGTTTCCGCGCCCTTGCTTAAATGAATTCTGAAGCCCTGAGATTCAAATTTTTCAGTCAAAGTTCTTAACTTTTCCTTATCCGCATTTCCACATACAATTATCATAATAATCCTCCGATTCCGCCTTTTAAGGCATAGTCACAAAAATCCTTTCAGGCTGTACGCGCAAATTCCGTATGCTACGCGCCTTTGCTGAAACGTCGGCAAAGCGCCCTACTGAACGATATTAGCGACTTTTGAAAAATTCCTGTTTATACAAATAAATATAACACAAATGCTATTTGCTGATTTAAACAGTATATCACTTTAAAGTCTAAAAGTCAAGAGCCGTTTATAAAAAAATTAAACCGGCTGAATAATATCAACCGGTTTTGACTTATAAAAGGCCGAAGCTAATTGAAAGAGCATTATTAACGCGGCTCATATCCCCCGTTTCAAGCTCTCCCATTCGTTCCTTCAGACGCTTTTTATCTATTGTTCTGATTTGTTCAAGCAGCACGACGCTGTCCTTGGCAAGGCCGCAGCCAGACGCGCTTAATTCTATATGTGTAGGCAGCTTAGCCTTCTCCTTCTGGCTTGTGATGGCCGCCGCTATAACTGTCGGACTATGTCTGTTTCCAACATCATTCTGAACTATAAGTACCGGTCTGACGCCGCCCTGTTCGGATCCGACAACAGGGCTGAGATCAGCATAATAAATTTCGCCTCTTTTAACTGACATAATATGCACTCCTAATCCTGTTTTTATTGCTCCGAAAGCAATTCTCTATGTAATTATGATTGCCGATTTTTTTATATTTCATACATGAAAATTAAAAATTGTATGTATGTTTTATTAACAGTATATTCCTAAAAGCAGCTTTGGTGAATATGTAGTTCAAGCCGGATACCATATGGCAGACGATATTATTTACATATAATTTGACATAAAATGTGAAATATGCTATAATAAAAAAATAACAAAAAATTTATTAAGGAGATGCAGGAATGGAAAAAAATATTGAAGAATTTTACTCTTTTATTTCGTCACAATCAAAACAGTGCAGCGATAATTTTGTTATCGACCCTGAATTATACGACAAGCTAAACGTCAAAAGGGGTTTAAGAGATAAAAATGGAAACGGCGTTCTTGCAGGACTCACTTCGATTTCGTCAGTTGAATCATTTAAAATTGAAAACGGAGAAAAAATACCTGTAGACGGTACGCTTCTTTACAGAGGATATAACATTAACGATCTGGTAAACGGCGTTGTTAATGCTAAAAGGTACGGCTTTGAGGAAACCGCTTACCTTCTTCTGTTCGGAAAGCTTCCGAATCAGAAAGAGCTTAAGGACTTCTGCGGAGTACTCGGTAATTTGAGATGTCTGCCCACAAATTTTGTACGCGACGTTATCATGAAAGCGCCGAGCAAGGATATTATGAACACGCTGACGAGAAGTATTCTAACCCTTGCTTCCTATGATGAAAATGCCGCCGATAATTCTATTGAAAACGTACTTCGCCAATGTCTTATGCTGATAAGCGAGCTGCCTATGCTTGCGGTTTACGGTTTCCATGCTTACAACCATTATGAATGCGACGACAGCATGTATATCCACCGCCCTGACCCTGAGCTTTCCACAGCAGAAAATATTCTGAGAATGCTGCGTCCGGATATGAAATATTCTCACCTTGAAGCGGAAGTACTTGATATAGCGCTTATGCTGCATATGGAGCACGGCGGAGGAAATAATTCAACATTTACAACTCATGTTGTTACGTCGTCAGGCTCTGACACATATTCCGTTATGGCAGCGGCATTGTCTTCTCTTAAAGGTCCTAAGCACGGCGGCGCTAATATAAAGGTCGTTGAGATGATGAACGATCTGAAGGAAAATGTTAAGGATCTTTCTGATCAGGAACAGGTTGGCGAGTATCTTGAAAAGCTGCTGAATAAAGAGGCCTTTGACCGAAAGGGATTAATTTACGGCATGGGCCATGCAGTATATACTATTTCAGATCCAAGAGCCAAGATTTTCAAAAATTTTGTTTCTGAATTAGCGGAGGAAAAGGGCCGTCTTGAGGATTATAAATTATATTCCATGGTTGAAGAGCTTGCGCCGAAAATTATATCTCAAAAGCGTAAAATTTATAAGGGTGTAAGCCCTAATGTTGATTTTTACAGCGGATTTGTTTACGGTATGCTTGATATTCCTCTTGAACTGTTTTACTCCCATTTTTGCAATGGCAAGAATTGTAGGCTGGAGCGCACATAGAATAGAGGAGCTTGTCAATACTGATAAAATTATCAGACCCGCCTATAAGAGCATTGTTAAGCCTTTAGAATATATAAATATGAATGACAGATAAAAAAAGTCCGGTAACATTACCGGACTTTTTTATTTTATTCATAAAGCAAGCCGGCATATAAATACCGGCTGTTCACTTTATTATGGAAGAAGAGTTTTTGCTATTTCTATCGCGTCATAAAGATCGCATATTCCGTCGCCGTTTACATCTGATAATTGAAGCGTTTCCGAATCAAAATCTATCATTTCCATAATATATTTTGCTATTTCAATTGCATCATAAAGATCCGAAGCAATTCCGTCGTTATTTACATCGCCTTTATCCCGATTTGATACAGAAGTTACTTCTACTCCATTTTCATTTTTATTTAACATATATTTATAAACAGAATATACATCGTCATCAAGTACACGTTCAATCTTAATAGAATATTCACCATTTTCAGCAAATCTATAAACCGAAACGTCTATATTTGCTCCGCCAACAGAGTTTTCAATATCATCATTATTCCAGTTTATATTATTTATATCAGTATCTCGACTGCATATCTGATTAAATATCTTTTCCGGCTTATTTGTTTCAGAAAAACTTTCTGACAGCGTAAATCCTGAAAACAATTCATCAGTAACGATAATAGCTGTATCATCTACTACTTTAATATTGCCATTATCTTCAAGAAACAGTTTTGACTGCGAAAGAGTAGTAGGAATAGGTGAAAGTTCAAATTTACCATTTCCCAATGAATTATATAATATTGTTAATTTTGAACCTCTCTCATCTATTTTCTTTTCATCAAAATCATAAAATACCATATCAATTTCAATATCTTCGTTACCATTTAATGACAAATCATAAACATCGTATTTTCCGAATTTTTCAGACGAATCGACAGTATAATTTACCGAACTTCCTCCGTCAATCAGATCGTCCTCAAACACATATCCATATCTTTCAGTAAAACCGTCGTCAGGTACTACCAATATTGCGCTTTTTCCACCGTCAGTTACAACTGTTTCACCAAATTTTTCATAAAACTCTTTTGCTGATTCCACATCATTCGGAACTGTAATTGATTCAGATTCACCCAAAGCGCTCACGGTAAAAATCGAAGTACATGATAATGAAATCACAGTTGCCAAACATACTGAAATTAGTTTTTAATAACTTTTTTCATATAAAGCCCTCCTTAAATCTTTAAATATTACATTTATAGCATTTTAAAACTATAAATATCGTATTGGTTATATTATATAATACGGATATTATTAATTCAATGGTTAAAACACACAAAATTCGCATAATATTTTCTAATTGTATTTTTTGTGTGAACAAATTATGAACAAACTATGAACACCGACATTCATTTAAAATGTCGGCTGTTACTTTAATTATGGAAGAAGAGTTTTTGCTATTTCTACGCG
>ENA-OQCO01001070-OQCO01001070.1-human-gut-metagenome-genome-assembly--contig:-NODE-1070-length-11682-cov-2.547469_pt1 | contig 11682 bp, 12 predicted proteins | sample MGYA00242500_ERZ504582 | MGnify/ENA primary metagenome ERZ504582 (study PRJEB26092, sample SAMD00036346) | human gut metagenome | host: Homo sapiens | study: EMG produced TPA metagenomics assembly of...
ATTTTTTGCACACATTTTTGGGCAGTTTCAGACCGGATCTGAGTGAAAGTCTGCATTTGTACACTGGATTCAGATAAAACAATAGCATGATTTTTCACATATTTTCGAAAAGCATAATTGCGTTTGATGTATTTGAACAACGAATATAAGATACCACATCCCCATATGATTTCCAGAATATTCCACCAGGATGCCGTATCATGAAAAAAGCGTACACGGCGTGTTTCTCCCACGATAGTGGTCAGTAAATCAGGAAGATATACATTGTGGGAGATCGGCAATAGTTCAACCGGAAATATCATACGAACGCAAATAAGAATCACGAATCCAACCAGAAGTGGAAGTCCAAGCCGAAACATAACCTTACGATTTCGGAAAATAAGAACCAGAAAAATAATAAAAAGATTACTTACCAAAATCGCCATATTCACGGATGAAATAGAAAAATCTATCATATCATATGACCTCTATTCTAACTCTTTTTTGTATGCGTCCAACATTTGCTGCAATTCATCAATCGTTTCCCGAGCTTTTACAGGATCTTCTTCGGTATCCAAAAGTGCAGAAACAAGAAGAGGCTTTGAGACTGTCTTCTGAAAAGCAAGATAATCAGATGTCAATTCCTGAACTGCAAATTCTTCTGAGGTGATAGTGGGACGATAAGAACGAGACAAAACCGTACCGCTGTATACAATATCTGCAACTTCGACCAACTGGTATTTCAGAAGCTTCCGAAGAACTGCCTGAACGGTATTAATCGTAAGATCGATCGGGCATCTGCTATTTCAGAAGCAATTAATGGTTTTTCATTTTCCCATAGGATATTCAGAATATCAATTTCACGGGAAGTCAGTTTGGGGAATTTTTTTTTCTTAAATAACAAATAAGGTCACTCCTTTATCTTTATAATGTATAAATATACTATATACCGAAAAATGGATGAGTCAATTTGAAAGCATTGACAAAATAATCTTGTAATAATATAATGAGAATGTAAAAATAATACAATATTAAAAATGAAACTATTACGAAATATTAGAAGATGAAGATAAAGGGGACTTAATCTATGAAAATACACAAAAAATTATTTTATACAGGAACTGTCATACTAACCTGCCTTCTGACTGCCTGTCAGGAAACTCCGAAGGAGGATATAGTGAAGAATAAAGCGGAAAGTAATCTGGAAGATGAGGTACAGCAGAGTACGCAGGCGGATACCGAAGAAGACAGCAGTACAAAAATTTCAGAACAATACCCGGAGCAGTGGACAGAGAGCTGGGAAGCTGGGAATATGGTTGTTGATGTACAGGCAGAGGTACATATTCCGGAGGTATCGGAAATCGTAAGCAAAAAGTAATGCCGGCTGTTATGTCACAGGAACAGGCGCAGGAAATAGAAAAATACTTTTTTGGAGATGCGGATGCATATTATGCGGATAATGGTGTGACAAAAGAGGATTTACAGGAAGAAATTATCGCTATCCGGCAGGAAATAGAAAGTTTGAAAAACGGAACCGACGATTCGGCTATTTTACAGGGGGATGGAGATGTCAGTCAGCAGATCGAAGAGCTGCAGTCGCAGTTAAAAGAAGATGAGAAAAAATATACAGCGATGGATGAACAGAATACACAGCCGGTAGATGAGGTTGCTTTTGATTCGGATGATGCGATTGAACTGCAGGCAGATCTTGGAAGGGATGAAACGGCAAAATTATATCTGTATAATGACGATGACCGAGGTGCAAGTATCAATTTTGTTAATTACATCGAGGCGGAAAATGTGGTAACTGCGGATAGCACTGTGGGAAATACGCAGGAAGACAATAAGACGACAGAAAAAGAAGCGGAGTTGAATCTGTCTGAGGAAGAGGCGGAGAGTCGGGCGGAAACTCTTTTGGAAGAATTGCAGCTGGGCAAACATCACGTAGTAAAGATAGAAGAAAAGACGCAATTGTTACATGGAAGTCGTGTGGGATATTATGAGATTTCCTACAGCAGAGATGTGGATGGAATGGATAACCTGTATATGGAAGCTGCTGCCGAGGTGCAGACTGACACAGGAGACAGCAGTGAGGATGATTACATGGCACATATGGAACAGGAAAATGGTCGGATCCAGGTGGATGACAGCGGAATCATCGGAGTGCAGATGGATCTGCCACCACAAGAAATAAGCACGGTAAATGAAAATGTGCAGCTGATGGATTTTGAAACCGTATGCCGGAAATTTAAAGAGAATATAGGAAACAGAGTCTATTCTGCATCCGGTGCAACTGCGCATCTGGAGATTACAAATATTTATCTGACCAGCATGTATGTGCTGAACAAAGGAAACAGCGGAGAATACCTTACGGTTCCGGTATGGGATTTCTGTGGATATATTTATGATGAAGAAACTCCTGAAAATGCTGTATATTCCATGAAACAGAAGGATGAAGAGAATGCATATAAGGTTTCTTATTTAACATTGAACGGAATTGATGGAAGTGTGATCAGCAGATATAATGGGTACTAAGAATGACAGAAATACGTCTGGTGTTTACAGAGCAGAAGCACTTCGGTTGATACAGAGCCGGAGAATATGGATACTCTGTGGGATTCTGTGGCTGTATCTGATGATTCAGGGAACAGAGATTTATTGGGAAGTTGGAGCAGACCGGGAAATCATAAGAGGATTCTGGCAGCAGACTGTGATACAGATATTACGTAAAAGGGAAACGGTGGTGCTGGTTGCATCAGTAAGTGGCATTGCGCATGCTGCGTCATGTATGGAAGATTTTCAAAGCCGATTTTATAAATTTTACCTGGCAAGGATGGATGTGGGAGCATATATCAGAGGAAAGATTTTTGGGAATTTTATCGGAGTTACCGATATGATTCTGGCAGCAGGGATGCTGGGAATTCTTGGGATATATTTGTTGTATTCTCCGGCAGAAACAGGAACGATTGAGTGGAAAAAAGAACTGGAAGCATGGCAGATAATCGTAAATATGCTTTTTACATATTGTATTGGCAGTATGGTTTTAAGCAGTATGGCAATGTATTTTTCGGTGGCTGCGGAAAGTGTGTATCTTGCATATCTGATTCCTTTTGTATCTTTCTTTGTTATATATATTATGAATCAGAGATTTTTGAAAGAAATTTATTATTTGAATCCATATCGCTGGTTTCTTATAGAAGATTACCTGAGTCATGAAAAGCTACAAATGTGGGGAATGCTGTTCCTGATGTATCTTGGATGGAATGGGCTGTTTGCTGATCGGGTTGTGCGGAGATTAAATGGTGAATAATATAAGAAAAATATGGATGGTAGTGGTATTTAACTTCAGACGCTGGCGATATGACAGAAAAATCTGGTTGGCGTTTATTCTGAATTTTATTATGTGCTACTTTCTGACAGAAAAGATTTTGCAGTTTTCAGAAAAAGAAAATACAATTATGCAGATATTCGAACCGTTTATCTGGGGATTTGATGATCTGGAAGCTATTTTCTTTATGACATTGTTGCTGTTGTTATATTTTGCAGACATTCCTTATCTGGGAAATGAGGTGCCATTTTATCTTTGCAGGATGACGAGAAAAATCTGGTTAGCAGGACAGGTGGTATATATTGTCTGTGCAACGGCAATTTATACAGTAGCGATACTGCTATCAACGATTTTGATCTGTGGGCAGAGGTGTTATGTAGGAAATATCTGGAGTGAGACGGCGGTAAAGCTGGCGTTTACAAGTGCAGGAAAGAAGTTGTCACTGGCAGCATCAGAAAGACACTGGAACTGACGCGACCATATGCCTGTATGACAACAATCTTTTTTCTGTTATTCGCGTATGCACTTGTGATGGTGTTATTGATTTTCTGGTTCAGGATTCTGTGGAATGAGCTTGCGGGTATGATAGCCGGCGTGGTTTTTAACGGTATTTCGTTCATTTTTTCGCCGGGAATTTTACAGAAATTGCTGGGGATCAGTGAACGGAAAAGTTATCTGGCTAATGTGGCAGCAGGATGGATATCTCCGTTAAGTCATGCGACATATCATCTGCATAATTTTGGGTATGACAGGCTTCCTTCACTGAGAGACAGTGGAATCTATGATATGGTTCTTGTGATTATGTTGATATTGCTTAATTTATATAGCATCCGAACATATCATTTTGTATTTGACGGGACGGGAGAACGATGAGAGAAGCAGCAATTCAGATAGAACAGGTAAGTAAAAGCTTTCAGGAAAGGAAAGTGTTGAAAAATATCAGTTGTGAACTAAACTGGGGGCAGGTATATGGAATCGTAGGAAATAACGGAAGTGGAAAACAGTATTGATGAAATGTATCTGTGGACTGTTACCTTATGATGAGGGGAGTATTCGGGTTAACGGGAAAAAGATTGGAAAGGATGTTGATTTTCCGGAAGATATGGGGATGATTATTGAATCGCCTGGATTTTTGCCGGGAATGACAGGAATAAAGAATCTGAAGATCCTGGCGGCAGTAAATCACAGAATTCAGGAGTCGCAGATCAGGGAAACCATGCGTGTTGTCGGGCTTGACCCGAATCTGAAACAACCGGTGGGAAAGTATTCCCTTGGAATGAGGCAGAGACTCGGAATTGCACAGGCAATTATGGAAAAACCGGAAATATTGATTCTGGATGAGCCAATGAATGGTTTGGATAAACATGGCGTGAAGGAGATCCGGGAGGTGCTGCTTCAGATGAAAGAGGAGAACAGGGTGATTCTGCTGTCCAGCCATAATCCGAAAGATATCGATTATCTTTGCGATGTGGTTTTTGAGATGGATGATGGATATTTACAGGAGATGAATGATGCGAAAGAAAATAAATAAAGCAATAGCACTGCTGACTGTATTGGGTATTCTGGCAGGCAGTGGAAACGTGGTTTATGGAAATGAAGAGAACATAGCCGATCAGGAAGAACAGCTGACAAAGGAAAAAGAAAGTATATATATTGATAATACCGGATGCTACGAAGGGATGGAAACTTCTTACAGTGAGGGATATGTTCCGGAAATCACAGAAAACGAAGTGAAAATTGTGTTACCGCTGTTAGTGAAAGGAAATTTAAAAGAAAAGAAACTTCATGTACATCCGGATCTGGGATCTGCAACGCAGGCTCCTTATGTGTATAAAAACTATGATAAAGATGTGGTAGAGGAAGAAAAAACAATAAGTACAGGAGAAGTACGAAAAGTTTATTATGTGAGTATTCTGTTGCAGTTAAAAGAAGAAAGAGAAGCGGGCACTTATCCGATCAACTGGGAAGTAACCGGTATACTGGAAAATGGAGAAACACTTACGCAGACATTTAGTACTTATGTAAATATTGATGCAAAGAAAAACGAGAGCAGCGAAGACAATCCGACAGACCAGGAAATACCGGGAACAGATACGAATGAACAGAACCCTGGAAATATTGCCGTTGATGGAGATACCGGAGGCGGAAGTTCTGTGGAGAATACCGGTGAAACAGCGACAGAGGTGAAACACAATCCGAAATTACTTCATATAGAAACAAAATGTAATAAAAAGACGGTAGAACCAGGAGATAAGATAAAACTGGAATTAACCTTTCAGAATAAAAGTAAAAAAGAAATGATTCGAAATGTGGCGTTACGGGTAGAAAGTAATAATGAAAATGTGGCTATCCGGAATAAAACAAATACCTGGTATTTTGAAAATATTGCCCCACAGGAAAAGATCACGGTAAAAGTAAGCGCACAGATCAATCTTGGAGTGGAGGGGGAATTTGTAGATTTTAATTACACAGAACAGTATGATGATAAAGATGGGGAACAAAAAGAAGAGACAGGAACGATTGCCGTCACTCTGACGAGACTTCCGAAAATCCAGTGGAGATCACAGCATTAAACGATGTTGTGTATGCAGGTGACCGCATAGCGTTAAGCGGAAATATCATGAATGTAGGGCAGGGAAAAGCCTATAATGTGAATGTTACGATGGAAGTTCCGGGACTGCATCTGGAAAAAACGATGTTTGCAGGGGAAGTGGAAAAAGGAACTTCGGCAGAAATCGATGGTGCGGTACTTGTGGATGGAAAACAGGACAAAGAAAAATATGGAAATACAGAAGGGAATTTTATTATTAGCTATACAGATGAGACAGGAAAAGAATATCAGGATACTCTTGGAGTTATCACAGAAATACAGCCACCTGTAATTGTTACAGATACCGGCACGGAAGATAACAGTAAAAGAAGTATGCAATGGTGGATGATCTGTTTTGTGAGCGTAGAATGTATCCTGGTGGCAGCGGTGTACTATTTTGTGAAGAGAAGAAAGAAATGAAAAAGAAACGATATTATATGATTTGTCTTATTATTGCGATTTTTTTTCTGATGCTGTTTCGGGATGTAAGAAGAGAATATCAAAATCTGAGAAAGGGAATGGAACAGCAAAGTGTGATACTGCTGGATGTACATCCGGCTGCAAAAAATATTTCAAAGCTGAAAAAATATAAAGGAGTGCAAACAGCAGCGCTTTTGTATCGGTTTCAGGCAGAAACGGCAGATGGAAAGATTAATATTCAGGTGTTGGGAAGTGAGGACTTCCGGGAACAGACAGGCAGAAAGAAGATATAGAGGATACGATTCTACTTCCTGAAAAATTAGAACAGGATCTGGAAGAATCGGATGTAAAACGCAGAAGATTTATTTTTGAGAGTATAACAGGAAGAAAACAAATGTATCAGTTTTCAGCCTGTGAGTGGATAAAGGGCGAGTATGCCATCATCAGCTGGTCTATGGCGGAAAAAATTATCCGTGAACTTGATACAGAATCCCGTCAGCCAGATGGAATTTATCTTGTGGCAGACAGTACGGAAGGTTTGAAAAATATAAAGCGTATTATGAAAGCGTTTTCTGACACAGCCAATGTTGATATTGATGGCATGATAAAAAAGAGTGAAAACAGAGAGAAAAAGATACAGAAACTTCTTGGAAAGGCATTGTTTGATGTGCTGTTTCTCCAAATAGTAATTTATCTGACGGGACGAAATGCAGGAAAAGATTTTTTAAGAACAGAAGGAACTGTGTTTTTTATGATCACCATGCTGGTTGTCCTAAATGCCTTAAAAATTATATGATATAAAAGAAATACGCATCAAGAAAGCGACTCCTGGAGACAAGGGTTGCTTTTTTTGATGCAAACCACACTTTACAGTAGTAATTTACCGAAGGCTCATGTATAATAAAATACGAAAATGTTGATGCAAAAGGGAAGGATCCTGGGACAGGAGCTTTCTTGCGTGAAAAAACGGAATATGGAAACATATTCTGCGAAAAAGGGAGAACAAGATGAGTAAGAGAAATGATGTACACAAAGTATTGATTATCGGTTCCGGTCCAATTATTATCGGTCAGGCGTGTGAGTTTGACTACTCCGGAACACAGGCGTGTAAAGCACTGCGCCAGCTGGGATATGAGATTGTACTGGTAAACTCCAATCCGGCAACGATCATGACGGATCCGGGGATTGCAGATGTCACGTATATCGAACCACTGAATGTAGAGAGACTGGAACAGATCATCGCAAAAGAGCGTCCGGATGCGATCCTTCCGAACCTTGGAGGACAGTCAGGGCTGAATCTTTGTTCTGAACTTGCAGAAGAAGGGATCTTGGACAAATACGGTGTGAAAGTCATCGGCGTTCAGGTGGATGCGATCCAGCGTGGCGAGGACCGTATTGAATTTAAGAAGACGATGGACCGTCTGGGTATCGAGATGGCGCGAAGCGATGTGGCGTACAGCGTGGATGAGGCGCTTGCGATCGCTGACAGACTGGGATATCCGGTTGTGCTGCGTCCGGCTTACACCATGGGTGGAGCAGGCGGCGGTCTGGTATATAATGTAGAAGAACTGAAAACCGTATGCGCCAGAGGTCTGCAGGCCAGCCTGGTAGGTCAGGTTCTGGTAGAAGAGTCCATCCTTGGATGGGAAGAACTGGAGCTGGAAGTTGTCCGTGACTCCAAAAACAATATGATTACTGTATGCTTTATCGAAAATATTGATCCGATCGGCGTACATACCGGTGATTCTTTCTGTTCTGCTCCGATGCTGACCATCTCCGAGGAGGTACAGCAGGAACTGCAGAGACAGGCATATAAGATCGTAGAAGAAGTAGAAGTCATCGGTGGAACAAACGTACAGTTTGCCCACGATCCGGTCAGCGGAAGAATCATCGTTATCGAGATCAACCCGAGAACCTCCCGTTCCTCCGCACTGGCAAGTAAGGCAACCGGTTTTCCGATCGCACTGGTATCCGCGATGCTGGCTTCCGGTCTGAACCTGGATGAGATCCCATGTGGAAAGTACGGAACCCTGGACAAATACGCTCCGGACGGAGACTATGTGGTAATCAAATTCGCACGCTGGGCATTTGAGAAGTTCAAGGGCGTAGAGGATAAGCTGGGTACACAGATGCGTGCCGTCGGCGAGGTTATGAGTATCGGTAAAACCTATAAAGAAGCGTTCCAGAAAGCTATCCGAAGCCTGGAGATCGGTCAGTTCGGTCTTGGCTTTGCCAAGGATTTCCATGAGAAATCAAAAGAGGAATTGTTAAAGATGCTGGTAGAACCGAACAGCCAGAGACAGTTTATCATGTATGAAGCACTACGAAAAGGTGCAACGGTAGACGAACTGTTTGCTCTGACAAAGATCAAACACTATTTCATCGAACAGATGAAAGAACTAGTGGAAGAAGAGGAAACACTTCTGGCAAACAAAGGTCAGGTGCCGGCTCCGGAAGCCCTGAAACAGGCGAAACTGGACGGTTTCTCTGACAAATATCTGGGACAGATCCTGGAAGTTCCGGAAGAAGACATCCGTAATGCGAGAATCGCACAGGGTGTGGAGGAAGCATGGGAAGGTATCCACGTAAGCGGAACGAAGGATAATGCTTATTATTACTCCACCTATCACTGCAAAGACGAAAGTCCGGTCAGCGATAACAAGAATAAGATCATGATTCTCGGCGGCGGTCCGAACCGTATCGGTCAGGGTATCGAATTTGACTATTGCTGTGTACATGCGGCGATGGCACTGAAAAAAGCAGGTTTTGAGACGATCATCGTAAACTGTAACCCGGAAACGGTATCTACCGACTATGATACTTCCGATAAACTGTATTTTGAGCCGCTGACACTGGAAGATGTACTGTCTATTTATAAGAAGGAACAGCCGCTCGGTGTGATCGCACAGTTCGGTGGCCAGACACCGCTGAATCTGTCCGCAGATCTGGAAAAATACGGGGTGAAGATCCTTGGTACTTCTCCGGAAGTCATCGATATGGCAGAAGACAGAGATCTGTTCCGGGCGATGATGGACAAACTTGGTATCCCGATGCCGGAAGCAGGTATGGCAGTGGATGTGGATGAGGCACTTGCGATTGCAGAAAAGATTGGTTATCCGGTTATGGTTCGTCCGTCCTATGTACTGGGCGGCCGTGGCATGGAAGTGGTATACGATCCGGAAAATCTGAGAATCTATATGGAAGCAGCAGAAGGTGTGACACCGGATCGACCGATCCTGATCGACCGTTTCCTGCGTCATGCAACCGAGTGTGAGGCAGATGCGATCAGCGACGGTAATCATGCATTTGTTCCGGCGGTTATGGAACATATCGAGCTTGCCGGCGTACATTCCGGTGACTCCGCTTGTATCATCCCGTCCAAAAATATTTCAGAGGAAAATCTGAAAACCATCAAAGAATATACAAAGAAAATCGCAGAGGAAATGCATGTGCGCGGTCTGATGAACATGCAGTATGCGATCGAAGACGGAACCGTCTATGTACTGGAAGCCAATCCGCGTGCATCCCGTACCGTACCGCTGGTATCCAAGGTGTGCAATATCTCCATGGTACCGCTGGCTACACAAATTATTACCTCCGAGTTCAGCGGCGCGCCGTCACCACTGGATGGTATGAAAGAGAAAGAAATTCCATATTATGGTGTCAAAGAGGCTGTCTTCCCGTTCAATATGTTCCCGGAAGTTGACCCGTTGTTAGGACCGGAGATGCGTTCTACCGGTGAGGTTCTGGGCCTTGCGGACACTGTGGGAGAGGCATTCTATAAAGCACAGGAAGCAACCAAGAGCAAACTGCCTTTAGAGGGAACTGTCCTGATCAGTGTCAGCGACCGTGACAAAGGAGAGGTTGTGGAAGTCGCAAAACGGTTTAAAGAAGCAGGATTTGCTATCCTGGCAACCGGTCACACGAAAGAACTGATCGAGCAGGCTGGCATCGAGGCAGAAAGAGTATTCAAACGCAGTGAAGGACGCCCGGATATCTATGATGTGATCACCAACGGTAAAGTACAGCTGGTAGTCAACACACCGAAGGGTGACGAGGATGGTCCGGATGATAGTTATGTGAGAAAGGCTTGCATCAAGAGCCGTGTGCCGTATATCACAACGATGGCAGCAGCACTGGCAAGCGCAGACGGTATTCTGGCAGAGCAGAAGCAGGAGAAAAATGAAGTAGTATCTCTGCAGGAACTGCACAGCCGGATCCGTGAAAAATAAAAGGCAAAAAGGGAGTAACGAAATATGATGGATATGAGAGAATTTCAGGAAAAACTGGAGCAGCTGATGGAACTGGCAGCAAAGCAGGAGCAGAATCTGAATAACGAGCAGATTCTTGAGATCTTTGGGCTGAATCAGTTATCTCCGCAGCAGTTGCAGAGTCTGTATGAATATCTTCGTATCCAGGGAATCCGTATCCAGGGGGCAGATCTTGCCCCTATGGATATCGGAAAGGCACTGGATCCGCAGGAAGAACAGGAGGAAGAGAAGAAGCCTGTGATTCTGGAAGCAGAGGATGAGCAGTGTCTGAAGGAGTATGAGGAGATGCTCCGGCAGTTCCCTTCGGAAAAGGAAGGGGAGCGGGAGGCTCTGCTTTTACAGGCAGTGACAGATGTTGCCGGTGTGCAGGAGCGTCTGGCACAGCTGTATCTGAAGGAGATCTTGCAGTATGCGAGAAAGCTGTGGAGACAGGGGATTTATATTGGTGACCTGATTCAGGAAGGGAATATGAGTCTGTTGCTGGCGCTGGCGGAAGAGATGCCGGAGGAAGGTAAGGCGGACTGGATGGAGCAGAGGCTGCTTGACGGTATGGAATCCTGGGTGAAGGAGCAGACGGAGCAGAAGTATCGGGACGAGTCCATGGTTGAGAAGGTTCGGAAGCTGGAGGCTGCGATCCGGGAGTTGTCGGATGATGAGGAGCAGAAGTTCAGTGTGGAGGAGCTGGCGGCTTATCTGGATATGGATGAGGAGGAAATCCGGGCTGTGCTGAGACTTACCAGCGAGGGGACTGATGAAGAAAAGTAAGGATTGCCTGTTTTTTAGGTTGGTTAGACGGACGCGGCAGACACCTGTTCCATGGGGGGTGGACAACACTTTGTGGGCGCTTAGGGCAAGCTTTGAAATCCGACACTTACGGAGACTTTCGCGAGGGTCAGCCGACCCTCGTGAATATAGTCGCAGTTAGTGGCTAGTTCAAAGTTGCCCTGCCCACGTTGTCCACCCCCCATGGAACAGGTGCCTGCCGCTGTGCATTTAAGGCGGGAGGAAAGAAATCAGAGTGAAATGTTTTCGGCATCCGGATGGAAAATGTCTGGTATGTAATATATGGTATGATGGAAAAACTGTAAGAGAAT
>ENA-OQCO01001071-OQCO01001071.1-human-gut-metagenome-genome-assembly--contig:-NODE-1071-length-11678-cov-2.253398_pt1 | contig 11678 bp, 9 predicted proteins | sample MGYA00242500_ERZ504582 | MGnify/ENA primary metagenome ERZ504582 (study PRJEB26092, sample SAMD00036346) | human gut metagenome | host: Homo sapiens | study: EMG produced TPA metagenomics assembly of...
TTTTTTAGAGAGGGAATCCGTGTAATCATTCAATGTGGATAACTTTCCTAAATTTATAAGAAATGTGTAAATATGTGAAATCACAAAATGGGTAGGCTATAAAATAAATTTACCTTTCAAAACTGATATGAAGCAGATGTATTTGATTTCTTCGCCAAAAGATGATATAATAAATAAAAATTGCGAAGCGGAATATAAATCTCCGTCTTATTTATCTAAAATTTTGGAAAAGAGGATCAGACAATGAGCGATATGACAATTCTTGAGCAGTGGCGTTCCATTGCTTATAATCAGAATGCAGATAAGAATAAGCTTCAGCGCTTCTGGGCAAATTATTTTAACATTGAGAAGAATATTTATGAGCAGCTTCTTGAGAACCCGGATGAGATCGTTTCCGGAACTGTAAAAGAGCTTGCTGAGAAATACGGTCAGGACGTTATGACTATGGTTGGTTTCCTTGACGGAATCAATGACAGTCTGAAGGTTCCGAACCCGATCGAGACTATGGATGAGAATACCAAGGTAAACCTTGCATTTGATAAAGAGGCTCTCTATAAGAACATGGTAGATGCCAAGGCTGACTGGCTTTACAACCTTCCTCAGTGGGACAAGATCTTCACAGAAGAGAAAAAGAAAACCCTCTACATGGAGCAGAAGAAATCCGGCACAGTTGTGAAACCGCACAAGGTCGGAAGAAACGATCCGTGCCCATGCGGAAGCGGCAAGAAATACAAACACTGCTGCGGAAGATAATGAGCGTAAAGAAGAATCTGGATTACATTATCGTGTTAGGTGCCCATGTGGACGGAACACGGATGACACTTGCCCTTCTGGAACGAGCCAGAAGGGCCCTTCTTTATCTTGAAGAAAATCCGGGTACGAAGGCAGTGCTCTCCGGAGGAAAAGGTGATGGAGAAAACATTTCCGAGGCAGAGGCCATGTATCGCTACCTTACCGGTCACGGAATAAACGGGGACAGACTGATACGGGAAGAGGAATCTACCAGTACGAAAGAGAATTTGGAGTTCAGCCGCAGAAAGATCGGAACCACAGACTGTTCCGTAGGCGTGGTGACGAACAATTTTCATGTATGGAGAGGAGCAGCCATTGCAAGAAAATGTGGATTCCGGGAAGTGGCCATGGTACCTTCCAGGTATCGAAGCTGGCGTCTTTTTATCTACATTCCCCGTGAGATTCTGGCCATTATCAAAGACAAACTCATGGGAAATCTGTAGATCTGTGCGAGAAGAGAAATCTCAAAAATTTTGCCAACATGCGTTGACAAATAAAAATCATGAGCTTATAATAAACCACAGAAAAAGCAATAAAGCAACACGTTGACGAGACGAGTAAGCTGTGAAATGTTACAGAGAGAGATGTGAAGTGCTGGAAACATCTTATCAGGAAACAGTCGAAAACTACCTCCGAGTGACCCCAATCCGGTCCGGTGATTCCGTTATAATCTAAATTGAGAGGCTTTGTATCCTGGCGTGACCAAGGAAGCAGAGCAAGCAGGGTGGAACCGCGAGAATGAACAAACTCGTCCCTTACAGTGCACGATGTACTGTGAGGGATTTTTTGTTGCAAAAAAATCCTTCATAATAACAGAAACTGCACTGTGTACCATAGAAATTTACCGAAAATGAAAGGAGAAACGATTATGATCATCACATTAAAAGACGGATCAAAAAAAGAATATGCAGAAGCAAAATCTGTAATCGATATCGCATATGATATCAGTGAAGGTCTTGCACGCGCAGCATGTGCAGGAGAGGTAAACGGAGAGGTTGTAGATCTCCGTACAGTTCTTGACAGTGACTGTGAGCTTAACATCCTTACAGCAAGAGATGAGAAAGGTCTTGCAGTTCTCCGCCATACAGCATCCCATGTAATGGCGCAGGCTGTACAGAACTTATATCCGAACGCAAAAGTTGCCATCGGACCATCTATTGATACAGGATTCTATTATGATTTCGATCATGAGCCATTTTCACGCGATGATCTTGATGCCATCGAAAAAGAGATGAAAAAGATCATCAAAAAAGGCGCAAAGATCGAGCGTTTTACAAAATCCCGTGAAGATGCCATCGCATACTTCAAGGAGAAAAATGAACCATACAAAGTAGAGCTGATCGAGGAACTTCCGGAGGGAGAAGAGATTTCCTTCTATTCTCAGGGAGACTGGACAGATCTCTGCGCAGGACCGCACCTTATGAGCGTGAAAGGCATTAAGGCGTTCAAACTTCTTTCTTCTTCCAGCGCATACTGGAGAGGCAGCGAGAAGAACGCAATGCTTACACGTATCTATGGAACAGCATATGCAACAAAGGATGAACTGAAAGAGCATCTGGAGCAGATGGAAGAGGCTAAGAGACGTGACCACAACAAACTTGGTCGTGAGATGAAGATTTTTACAACTGTAGATGTAATCGGACAGGGACTTCCGCTTATCATGCCAAACGGTGTTATCATGATGCAGGAACTGCAGCGATGGATCGAGGATGAGGAGACAAAGCGTGGATACGTAAGAACAAAAACTCCTCTTATGGCAAAGAGCGATCTTTACAAGATCTCCGGACACTGGGATCATTACAAAGATGGTATGTTCGTACTTGGTGATGAGGAGAAGGACAAAGAAGTTTATGCACTTCGTCCGATGACATGTCCGTTCCAGTACTATGTATACAAAGCAGAGCAGCACAGCTACCGTGATCTGCCGATCCGTCTCGGTGAGACCTCCACACTGTTCCGTAATGAGGATTCCGGTGAGATGCATGGCCTGACACGAGTTCGTCAGTTTACTATTTCCGAGGGACATCTGATCGTAAGACCGGACCAGATGGTAAAAGAGTTCAAAGACTGTATCGCACTTGCTCAGTACTGTTTGCAGGTACTTGGTGTTGAGGAAGATGTAACATACCATCTTTCCAAATGGGACCCTGCAAATAAAGAGAAATACATTGGTGAGCCGGAGGTATGGGAAGAGACAGAAGGCCATATCCGCCAGATGCTTGAGGAGCTGAACATTCCGTTCACAGAGGATGTGGGAGAGGCTGCTTTCTACGGACCGAAGGTTGATATCAACGCCAAGAACGTATACGGAAAAGAAGATACTATGATCACAATTCAGTGGGATGCACTTCTTGCTGAGCAGTTTGATATGTACTACATCGATGAGAACGGTGACAAACAGCGTCCGTACATCATCCACCGTACATCTATGGGATGCTATGAGAGAACACTTGCATGGCTGATCGAGAAATATGCCGGTATGTTCCCGACATGGCTTTGCCCGGAGCAGGTTCGTGTGATCCCGATCTCCGAGAAATTCAATGGCTATGCCGAGAAGGTTGAGGCTCAGATGAAAGAAGCCGGCATCCGCTGCTCTGTAGACGGACGTTCTGAGAAGATGGGCTACAAGATTCGTGAGGCACGTCTTGAGAGAGTACCGTATATGCTTATCGTTGGTGCAAAAGAGGAAGAAGAGGGCAAGGTTTCCGTAAGAAGCCGTTACCTTGGAGACGAGGGAATGAAAGACCTGGGTGAGTTCATCAGCTTCATTAAAGAAGAGATTAAGAACAAGACGATCCGTAAGATCGAGGTTCAGGAAGAGAAAAAATAATTACAGGAAATTTTAAATAATAAGAGGCGGTCCGCATTGTATGTAATGTGGACCGCTTTTTTTATTTAAAATACTTCTCCCGCACGATCTCAGCCGGCATATCCAGTCCAGTCCAGATATGAAACGCCTTTACACCCTGGTGGAGCAGCATATACATGCCGTTAAATGTTGGACAGCCGGCTTCTCTGGCTTCCCGGAGAAGTCTTGTTTCCCTTGGTTCGTATACAACATCTGCAACAGTAAGCTCCGGGTGGAACAGAGATTTATCCGGGATCACAGTTCCAGTAACATCAGGAACCATACCAACAGAAGTGGCGTTGATCAGAAGGCTGCTCTCTTCCATAGCATCTTTCAGTGCTGCATGGTCATCCATCTCATGAAGAATCATTTCACACTCAGTCATATGGGACATTTTTTCAGCCATGGCAGCAGCACGCTCCCAGTAACGGCTGGTAGGACGGGCAAAAACATGGATCTTCTTTGCGCCTTCCAAGGCAGACTGGCCGCAGATAGCCATTCCGGCACCGCCTACACCCATAACTGTGATCGTACGTCCTTTCACATCACAGCCGGCATCTCTGGCAGACTGGGTAAAACCATAGCCATCTGTATTAAATCCCTTTAATATCCCATTATCATTACGAACAGTATTTACAGCTCCGATCAGCTGTGCAGTAGGTGAAAGCTCATCAAGAAGCTCCACGATCTTGTTCTTGTTAGGCATGGTCAGGTTAAAGCCTTTGATTCCGCAGGCTTTCAGTCCTTCAACGGCCTGGGAAAGCGTTTTCTCTGTTACATCAAAACAAAGGTATACATAATCAAGACCAAGGTAGCGGAATGCCTCGTTGTGCATTAAAGGTGATACGCTGTGTGCAACAGGGCTTCCAAGCAGGCCGGTAAGTCCTGTATGTCCGGTAATATTAATCATTGTTCGATTCCCTCCTGTATCTTATGAAAGAATGTGGTTCGACAGAAACCACCAGATTCTGCTAAATATTATCAGAAAACATTTTAACACTATAAAGCGCGAAAAACAACAAATAAGGATATTGTACGGAAATTTATACATTTCTGTCGCGGATTCATAAAAAATATCTATAGATGTCGAGTAACCCAGAAATCCCACGACAAATTTGCAGGACTGGCTTCCAGGCTTTGACAAAATATGCAGGGAAACTGCCATATAATAAACTCACTTACCAAAGCTGAGAATCAATGGCAATAGCAGCGGGGGAATCTTATGTATCACACTATATACATAGATATCGTTTTTATGACGAATTTCCTTATGGATTATATGCTTTTAAGGCTTGTGGGAAAATTCCTGCATCTGGACGTAAAACGTTTTCGGTGCATGATATCCGCTGTATTTGGATCTTTTGTATCCTGCCTGCTTCTTTATGTACCTTTCAGGATCATTCTTCCTGTGGCTGTACTGATTCATGGCGGCTGCGCTTTTTTTATGGCGGCATTTGCATTTCGTCTAAAAAAAGGCGGGCTTCTTGCAAAAACCATCCTGGCAATGTACCTTACAGCATTTGTAGTCGGAGGTATTTACCAGGCACTGGAAGCAGAAAAAACCATGACAGTAAAAACATTTCTGCTTTTTATGGCAGGGATCTACGGAGGTCTTTACACGCTGACGTGCGCGGCAAATTCCATTCGGTTAGGAAGAAGAAACATTTATCCGGTAATCCTGAAATATCAGGAAAGAACACAGCAGTCCTACGGCTTTTTTGACACAGGAAACCTCCTTATGGATCCTGTGAACAAACAGCCCGTATCTATTATAAAACCGGAGCTTCTGGAAAAGCTCCTTTCCAGTGAGCTGACAGAAAAACTGATGTACATAAAAGAAGAACCGCAGAATCTGAAAAGCACGGAGCTTTCCACGCTGCAGCCGCATTTTTTGTCTTTCCGGGGAGCCGGAGGGAAAGAAGGCATTATGCTGGCTGTGGTTTTGGGGGAACTTGAGATCCAGACTCCCGGAAGGGTGGTGCATGTGGGAAAACCGGTGCTTGCCATAACATCTGAGCCCTCAGCTTTGGGAGAAGAGTACGGGATACTTTTGAATTCCAGACTATTGCATTAAGGAGGGGGCATTGCTATGAACAGAGCAGCAGCTAAATATTATCCATTTCAGGTGATTTCGAGATTTATGATCAACAGGCCGGGAGAGGTTTTTTATATCGGAGGGAATGATATCCTTCCGGCACCGCTTCCTCCTGAACAGGAGGCAAGTGCCATAAGCCTGTTAAATACAGATCAGGAGAAAGAGGCAAAGGCTGTGCTGATCGAACACAATCTCCGGCTTGTGGTATATATTGCCAAAAAATTTGACAATACAGGAGTTGGAGTGGAGGATCTGATTTCCATTGGGACGATCGGACTTATCAAGGCGATCAATACTTTTAATCCTGTGAAAAATATCAAGCTTGCAACCTACGCGTCCAGATGTATTGAAAACGAGATCCTGATGTATCTCCGCAGAAACAGCAAAACCAAGATGGAGGTTTCCATTGATGAACCACTGAATGTGGACTGGGATGGAAATGAGCTTCTGCTTTCTGATATTCTGGGGACGGATGATGATGTGATCTCACGGAAACTGGAAGATGAGGTGGAGATCACCCTCCTGGGAAAAGCCATTTCCAAGCTTACCAAACGGGAACAGATGATCATCCGTCTCCGCTTCGGTCTGGGAAACAGAGAGGGTCTGGAGAAAACCCAGAAAGAGGTAGCTGACCTTCTTGGAATCTCCCAGTCCTATATTTCCCGACTGGAAAAAAGGATCATGAAACGTCTTCGGAAAGAAATCGTGAAATATGAATAGAAGATAGGCATTTCGGAGGAACTGGCTAAAAAACAGTTTACCGTGAAAAATGAAAGTGTTATATTGTAATTACTGAGCGTGAACTACTGCATCAGGCTGCGAAAGTCAAGCATAGCTCAGGTTTCTTTTGAATAATCTTGGAAACCGATGTAGGATAAAGAGCAGAACATTATCTGCAGGAGTATACATAATGAACAGAGAAGAACTTGACTGCTACTTACGGCAGTCAACACCAAGAGAAAAAGAGGTGCTGCAGGGAATCCCCCCTGGAGGAGCTGCACAGGCAGGATACCTGCCGCTTTGCAAAAGCCGGCCAGGGAACTTATCTTTTTGAGGAAAGCTTATTTATGGCTCCGGGTGAGAAAATCGTGGTGAGCAGGCAGGATCGTTATGTGGAGGTACTGCCTCATCAGCATGATTATATTGAATTATGTTATTTGTGGTCAGGGAGCTGCAGCCAGACCATAGAGGGAAAAAAGATCGTCACCGGTGAGGGAGATGTGTGTATTTTTGATACACAGGCCGTACATTCCATTGAACCAGGCGGCGAGAACGATATTTTGGTAAATATCCTGATGAGCCGGGAGTTTTTTGACAGCGCATTTTTAAGTCGGATGCCAAGACAGGGAATCGTGTCGGAATTTCTGGCAGAGTCTGTTACAAAAAGCAGGAAAAAACAGCATTATCTGTATTTTAAAGCCCACCGGAACAGCCGTGTACGTGAGATCATGGAAGAAATCATCTCGGAATATTATACCCGGGACATCGGGATGGAAGAAGTGATGGAAAGTTATGTGATTATTCTTTTTACAGAGCTTCTCCGCGTGTGGAGAGATGAGACCAGAAAGCAGGCCTCCGTTTCCAGGGAAGTACAGATCCTGGAGCTTCTTGCCTACATTGAGAAGAATTATGAGACCTGCACACTTCCGCAGATGGGAAAAGCTTTCGGTATGCATGGCAATTATCTTACTGCCCTTCTTAAAGAAAAAACAGGGCGGAGTTTGTGGAACATGTTCAGGAGCAGAGGCTAAAAAAAGCCCGCACCTTGCTTGAGACAACAGAACTGCCTCTATCAGAGCTGATCCCTCTGTGTGGCTACAACAATATGAACTTTTTTTACCGGAAATTCCGCGAGGCGGAAGGATGCACTCCTGCCAGGTATCGGAAAGAACACAGACATACATTATAAATGGTTAATATTTTGATGAAAAAGCGTTATTGAAGGATAACGTTTTTTTTGTTACTATTTTTGCAGGAAATAACCATAACACAGAAAAACGAGGGTGAAAAATATGTTAAAAATTACAGAAATCCGTATGGATTATGAGAAAGAACAGATTGGAATCACACATGTTCCGGAATTCAGCTGGACATTAGAAAGTGACAAGAGAAATGTGATTCAGGAGTCTTATGAGCTGGAAATTGCAGAAGACGCGGCTTTTGATAAGAAGATATATGAGAGCGGTAAGGTAAAAGGCGATGCATCTGCACAGATCCAGCCGGATAACGTGAAGCCGGAATCCCAGAAGAAATATTTTGCCCGTGTAAAAGTAACTGCTGCAGGGGAAGAAACCGACTGGGCAGAGACATCTTTTGTTACAGGAATTATGGACAATAAAGAGTGGAAAGCTGTGTTCGTATCTGCTGAGGAAGAGAATGACAAGGATAATTCCAAAGGAACTTATGTAAGAGGCGAGTTCACAGTAGCGAAGCCTGTAAAAGAAGCATTCGTATCTGTAACTGCACTTGGACTTTATAATTTCTATCTCAATGGAAAGAAGGTAGGAAACGATCAGCTTACACCAGGCTGGACATCCTATCGCAAGCATCTTTGTTTCCAGACATACGAAGTAACCGATTACCTGAAAGAAGGAAAGAATGCAGCAGGTGCAATTCTGGCAGCGGGCTGGTATAAAGGAAAAATGGGCTTTGACGGCCTTGCAAAAAGAAGAAACCATTATGGTGAGAATACAGCACTTCTTGCACAGATGGTCATCCGTTATGAGGACGGAACAGAGGAAACAGTTGTCACAGATGAGAGCTGGAACGGCGCAGATGCACCTGTAGTATTTGCAGAGATCTACGATGGTGAGATTTACGATGCAGCTAAAGAGATCAAAGACTGGGCAGAAGCAGACTGCAAAGATGGACAGTGGAAACCGGTCCGCAAACTGGATTATGACTTCTCTGTACTCACAGGCCAGGGCAGCGGAAAAGTTTCCCTTATGGATGAAGTGAAGCCAAAAAAAATCTTCAGAACACCGGCAGGAGATACAGTTATCGATTTCGGACAGAATATGAGCGCACTGATCCAGGTTACAGCAGCAGGCAAAAAAGGTGATGTGATCCAGCTGGACTGCTTTGAGGTGCTGGATTCCAAAGGAAATGTATATCTGGATAACCTGAGAGGGGCAAAGGAATCTCTTCAGTATACATTCGGGGAAGACGAAACCATCACGTACCGTCCGTCATTTACATTTATGGGATTCCGCTATGCGAAGATCGTTTCCTTCCCGGGTGAGCCATCCCTTGACAATTTTACGGCAAATGCCATCCATACCAATATGGAGCGTACAGGATTCCTTGAGACATCTAATCAGGATCTGAATCAGCTGGCGCACAACATTCTCTGGGGACTGAAGAGCAATTTCGTGGATGTTCCAACAGACTGCCCACAGCGAGATGAGCGTCTTGGATGGACAGGCGATGCGGAGATCTTCTGCCGTACAGCATGCTTCCTTGAGAATACCTATTCCTTCTACCGCAAATGGCTCCGTGATGTGGAGGCAGATCAGACAGCAGAAGGAGGCGTTGCCCATGTTGTTCCGGATATCATTTCCGGTAATGAGGGAGACAACTGGCTTCTGGAACAGGGCAGCCATTCTGCAGCAGCCTGGGCAGACGTAGCTGTGATCAATCCATGGACAATGTATCTGACATTCGGTGACAAAGAGATCCTGAAGATCCAGTACAATAGCATGAAGAACTGGATCAACTTTATGAGAGAATATTCTGTAGATTATATCTGGAACTACAAGCTTCAGTTCGGTGACTGGGTAGCTCTTGATGCTGAAGAAGGCAGCTATTTTGGTGCAACACCAAATGATCTGACCTGTACTGCATACTTTGCATATTCCACAGGTCTGTTTGTAAAAGCAGCAGAAGCTCTGGGATGTACTGAGGACGTGAAAGAGTACACAGATCTTTACAATAAAGTTGTAGATAAATTCCAGAGAACCTTCTTTGATGAAAACGGTGAGATGACAGCACAGACACAGACAGCCCATATCGTGGCACTGTACTTCGGACTGGTACCGGAAAAATACAAAGAAAAAACAGTTCAGGGACTTTTAAGACTTCTGAAAAAAGAGAATGATCATCTTGTAACAGGATTCGTGGGAACTCCGTATTTCTGCCACGCATTAAGCCAGAACGGACATGTAAAAGAAGCTTATGACCTGCTTTTTAAAGATGATTTCCCATCATGGCTGTATCAGGTAAAAATGGGCGCAACTACAGTCTGGGAGCACTGGGATGGACTGAAACCGGACGGAACCATGTGGAGTGCAGATATGAACTCCTTTAACCACTATGCTTACGGTTCTATCGGAGAGTGGCTGGTTCGTGTAATGGCAGGTCTTGAAGTTGACGAGAAGAAACCTGGATACAAACATGCAGTGATCTATCCGAGAATGGGTGGAAACCTGGACTATGTAAAGGCTGAGTATCGTTCTGTATACGGACCGGTAAGAAGCTTCTGGGAAGAAAAACCGGAAGAGACAGTTCTTCATGTTTCTGTACCTGTGAATACAACAGCTACCATCTGCCTGGATGGTGCGAAGGAAGTGAAAGCCGCAGACGGACTTAACTTCACAGCTGCAGATGGATTTATGCAGGCTGAAGCCGGATCAGGAGATTATGAGATTCATTTTGTAAGATAATATATAGAATAATATAGGAAAAATGTTAAAAAGAAGACAGCTGCCTGGTTTATCGAGAAGATAAATTCCGGGCAGCTGTTTTTATGATTTTCAAAATTTCAGGAAATACAGTAGAATTTGTCAGAGACCTTCGATATAATAAACACAGAATGTTGTTAAAAAATGCAGAACGAAAGAAAAATACGGAAAGGTTGTGACTGGATGATCGACATTGCACATGCAAAACAGGAATTCGAAAAATATCTGGATGAATACGACCGGGAGGATGAACAGATCTATCTGAAGATCGAGCATACCTACGGTGTTGTGAAATATGCAGGAGAGATCGCCGAAAGAATGGAATGTTCCAGGGAAGATGTGGAGCTTGCAAAGCTGATCGGTCTGCTCCACGATATCGGACGTTTTGAACAGATCCGGAGATTTCATAGTTTTGAGCCGGGAACCATGGATCATGCAGTATTCGGGGCAGATCTTCTCTTTGGGGAGGAGAAGATGATCCGACGCTTTGTGAAGGATGATAAATTTGATGAGCTGATCGATGCAGCAATCCGGAAACACAGTGATTTCAAACTGGATGGAATCCACGATACAAGAACACTTTTCCATGCAAAACTGATCCGGGATGCAGACAAGCTGGATAACTGCAGGGTAAAGCTGGAGGCGTCAATAGAGGCCATGCTTGGTGTATCAGAGGAGACTGCAGGGGAAGGACTGATCTCACCGAAAGTATGGGAATCCTGTCTGAGAAGAGAATCGGTGCTCTCAGCAGACAGGCAGGTGCTTGTAGATTACTGGGTCTCTTATCTTGCGCAGTACTATGATATCAATTTTTCGGAAACCTGCGAGATCATAGAGGAAGAAGATTATATCACCAGGATCGCGGAAAGAATCCATTATAAGGAACAGGATACCAGGGATAGAATCCGCATACTCACAGAAGATCTGAAACGATATCTGGAGATGCCGGCTGTATCCGTGAAAGAATAAAATTCAAAAAAACTGGAATTTATAGTTGACAAGCATAACTCCCGGTGGTATTATAACTGAGCTGTCGCAAATAATTGTTTTTGAAAAACAAACAATTAAAAAGAATTTCAGAAAAATGAAATTCATAGTTGACAAAAGACAGAAGATATGATAAAGTATCAAAGTCGCCAACAAAGCGGCAACAAAATCTTAACTCAAAAAATGTTTGAAAAAAACTTAAAAAAGTGCTTGACAAACAAAAAGAGATGAGATAAATAAACGAGCTGTCTGAGAGACAGACGCAACAAACCTTGAT
>ENA-OQCO01001072-OQCO01001072.1-human-gut-metagenome-genome-assembly--contig:-NODE-1072-length-11677-cov-1.582424_pt1 | contig 11677 bp, 13 predicted proteins | sample MGYA00242500_ERZ504582 | MGnify/ENA primary metagenome ERZ504582 (study PRJEB26092, sample SAMD00036346) | human gut metagenome | host: Homo sapiens | study: EMG produced TPA metagenomics assembly of...
ATCCGCCACGTGCAGGCGCTCACCGCCGGCGTTGGGCGCGCGGCCAAAATCAACCGCATCATTCTGCCCGCCGTCTTGCAGTGGCTGGGCGAGGGCCAGAACCCGGACATGGGCCTGCTCAACTGGCGCAAACTGGAGGAGAACTTCGGCACCGAATCCGGCTACCTCGGCTTCCTGCGCGACTCCACCTCCGCCGCCCAGCGCCTGTGCCACATCCTGTCCAACTCACGATTCCTGGGCGACGCGCTCAACAAGTCGGTCGAATCGATCAGCTGGCTTGGCGACGACGACAATCTGCAGGCCCGCACGCGCGAGGCCTTGGACGTGCAGACCGGCTCGGCGCTGGAACGTTTCGGCTCGAACATCAACGAGTTCGCCACCTCCATGCGCGCCATGCGCCGCCACGAAATCGAACGCATCGGCCTGTCTTGGATGAGCGGTGTGATCAGCGACTCCGACAGTCTCAAGGCCATGACCGACGTGTATGACGCGATCATCGATGCCTCCCTGACCTGGGCCGTGCGCCACCAGATCGCCGAGTTCGGCGTCGAAACCGCGCCGGCCGGCATCACCGTCATCGCCATGGGCCGTTACGGCGGGCGCGAAGTGAACTTCAGCTCCGATGCGGATGCCATTCTCATCTACCGTCCGGCCGACGATGCCGACGACGGCCAAGCCAACGCCTTCGCCAAGAAGGTCGTGGAAGACCTGCGCAACATCCTGCAAGGACCGACGACGCTGGAACCCAAGATCGAACTCGACCTGGACCTGCGCCCGGAAGGCAAGAACGGCCCGCTCGTGCGCTCCTATGCCTCCTGCGAGGAATACTACGAATCCTGGGCTTCGACCTGGGAGCGCCAGGCGCTGCTGCGCGCCCGGTACGCGGCCGGCGACGCTGAACTGGCGCGGGACTTCCTGATCAACATCGCCGACCCGCTGCGCTACCCGACCACGGAACTGACTGAAGCAGAATTGCAGAACATCCGCAAGCTCAAGGCCCGCATGGAAGCCGAGCGTCTGCCGCGCGGCGTGCGCCGTGAACGGCATCTGAAGCTCGGCAAGGGCGGCTTGTCTGACGTGGAATGGACCGTGCAACTCATGCAGCTCCAGCACGCCGGCGATATCAAAGATCTGCGCGTCAACGGCACGCTGGAGGCATTGGACGTGCTGGAAGCCAAGAAGCTCATCAGCGCTATCGACGCGATTCAGCTGCGCAAGGCATGGACGTTGTGCACCGCGGCCCGCAACGGCAGCTATCTGTGGAGCGGGCGCGCCAACCAGGCCGATATTCTGCCTGATGACATCTATTCGCTGGGCGGCATCGCCGTCTACCTCGGCTACGGCGCCCACCGCGGCCAGCATTTCGAGAACGACCTGCTGGCCGTGATGCGCAAATGCCGTGACGTATGCCAGCGCTTGTTCTATGGGAAGACCGAGGCGAGGCGGCTGCGGCAACCACCGCCACGGCCTCCGCCGCAACGCAGCAGCCGCAAACCGCCCCTCGCCCGCGTATGCACGTGATCGCACCGCGACTGGAACGAAATCGACGCCGCGCGCAGCGATAAGGCAGCATATTCGTTGGATTTTCAGGTGGACACTCGGTGAATGCGGCTGTCCGAAAAATGGCGTAAGTTAGATTAGGTCACGCAAGGGTGGCCACCTGAAACCACGAGCGAAAAGGTGAGCCTTGTCTGAAGAAACGCCAATGGTCGGCAAAAGCGTCGTAACGCTGGACGGCCTGTCTACAAACCAGATTCTCGACCTGCTGCATAAGGCCGAATACATCGATTCCCACCGCAAAGAGATTGCCCATACCTGCGATGGGCGAGTGCTGGCCACGCTGTTCTACGAGCCCTCCACCCGTACGCGCCTGAGCTTTGAGACCGCAATGCTACGTCTCGGCGGCAAGGTCATCGGATTCGCCGGCGCGCAGCTGGCCTCCGTGACCAAGGGCGAATCCATCGCCGACACGTTGAAGACCGTGTCCAACTACGTGGACGTGGTCGCCATCCGTCACCCGAAGGAGGGTGCCGCGCTGGTGGCCTCCCGCGCCGCATCCGTGCCGGTAATCAACGCCGGCGACGGCGGCCACATGCACCCCACGCAGACGCTGGCCGACCTGGCCACGCTGCAGTCGCGCTTCGGCCGCATCACCGACCTGACCGTGGGACTGTGCGGCGATTTGACCTTCGGCCGCACCGTGCACTCCCTGATCGAGACCCTGTGCCGCTTCGGCAACGTGCGCTTCGTGCTCATCAGCCCGGACGAGCTCAAGACCCCGCAGTACGTGATCGACCGCATCAACGCCACCGACAGCTGCTCCTACGTGGAAGTGCGCGACCTGGCCTCCGTGATCGGCGACCTCGACGTGCTGTACATGACCCGCGTACAGAAGGAACGCTTCTTCAACGAAGACGACTACCTGCGCCTGCGCGACACCTACATTCTCGACGAAGAGAAGCTGCAGCTCGCCAAGCCGTCCATGGCCGTGCTTCACCCGCTGCCGCGCGTCAACGAAATCGCCGTGGACGTGGACGACGACCCGCGTGCCGCCTACTTCGAACAGGTCAAGAACGGCATGCTCGTGCGCATGGCCCTCGAAAGCACCGTGGTGGGCGACGAACTGCCCGGATACGAACCGCTCAACCCCAAGGAGGTTCAGGCCTGATGGAAGTCACCAGCATTCAGAACGGCATCATTATCGACCATGTGCCGGCCGGAACCTCGCTGAAGGTTCTCGAATACCTGAAAATCGACCCGGCCAAAACCAAGCTTGCGCTCATCATGAACGCCGACTCCAAGCGTTACGGCTCCAAGGACATCATCAAAATCGAAGATGACAAGGACATCGACCTCGACGTGCTCGGCTTCGTGGCCCGCCAAGCCACCGTGGACGTGGTGCGCGGCGGCAAGATCGTCGAAAAGAAGCAGCCGAACCTGCCCGAGCACATCGTCGGCGTGATCTCCTGCGTGAACCCGCGCTGCGTGACCACCGCCGAGCCCGGCATCAAGCAGATGTTCCACCTCGTGCACTCCGAGCGGCTCGAATACCGCTGCGACTACTGCGACGAGGAAGCCAAACTGTGAGCATCACCCTACGCAACATCAAGGTCTGGAACACCGGCGAGGTCATCGACCTCGTGGTGCCCGGGACCGCTGCCGCCTACTTCGCCGACACCTCCGCCGTGGCTGACGGCGCCGACATCGACGCCACCGGCCTGACCGTGGCCCCCGGTTTCGAAGACCCACACGTCCACTTCCGCGATCCCGGCCAGACCTACAAGGAATCGATGGTCTCCGGCTGCCGTGCGTCCGCATCCGGCGGATACACGAACGTGCTCATCATGCCGAACACGTTGCCGGCACTGGATGGGCAGACCGTGTCTGGCCCGGAAGCGACCGGTGCAAAAGAGGTTCTGGATGCCGGCTTCGACAACGTCATCGACTTCCTGCAGCAGTACGATACTGCGCATGACGTTCAATTGCCGGTTCGTTACGATCTGTGCGTGTGCGCGTCCAAGGATCGCGCCGGTCATGAGGCAAGCGACGTTGCCGATTGGCTCAAGTACGTGCCCGGATTCGAGGACGACGCCAAGACGCCGGCCATGCTCACGCACCCCATCACCGCAATCAGCGACGACGGTTCCGCTGTGACGCCGGAGATCCTGGACCAGGTGCTGGAGAACGTCAAGGCCTCCGACCTGTACCTGATCGAGCATTGCGAGCATCACGATACAGGTGCCGTGAACGAAGGCCCCGTTTCCCGCGAGCTTGGCGTGCCCGGCATTCCGGAAGACACCGAGCTCAAGATCGTGGCCCGCGATATCGAAGCGGCCCGCCGCACCGGTGTCCACGTGCACTTCCAGCATGTGAGCACTGCCATCTCGTTCGAGGCGATTCGCAGGGCCAAGGCCGAAGGACTGCCGATTACCTGCGAGACCGCGCCGCACTATCTGGCGTTGAGCGACGAGGCGCTGCTCAAGTACGGCACGCTCGCCAAGATGAATCCGCCACTGCGCTCCGAAGCGGACCGCAAAGCCACCATCGCGGCCATCGCCGACGGCACCGTGGATCTGCTGGCCACCGACCATGCGCCGCACACGTTGGCAGAGAAGGAACTCGGCTTCCTTGAGGCGCCCAACGGCATCATCGGACTGGAATGCGCGTACGGCGTGTGCCACAAGGTGCTCGTCGACGGCGGCTTCATTTCCGATGAGCGTCTGATCGAGCTCATGTCCGTTGGACCTGCCGAACTCATGGGGCATGTGCCAACCGACGTAGCCGCGCTGGTCGAGGACTACGCCGAACCCGCGCCCACCGGGGATGATCCGGATGGCGTGATTGCGGGGGAGAGCGACGCTCAGCCGCAGCGTGAAGGCGTCAACCGACTGCTCGACTTGAGCCGCGTGGATGACGCCGACAATGTCGACCTCGTGGTGCTCAACGCCGCCGAGGAATGGACCGTGGACCCCGAACAGTTCCACTCCAAGGCTCGTAACACCCCGTTCGGCGGCTGGCAGGTCACCGGACGCCCCCTCGCCACAATCATCGGCTCCCAGCTGATGTTCAGCCGTCTGTAGATAACACAAGGAGCAGCATGGATCGCCTGATCGAAGCGATTGACAACACTCAGAACCCCAGCGTCGTGGGCCTTGACCCCACTGAGGCGCTGGTGCCGCCGCAGGTCGTGGCGAGCTTTGCCGATGAGGTGCGTGACTCGGTCGAATCCCCGGAGGAAGTCGAATCCGCGCAGCTGGCCGTCGCCTACTTCGAATACAACCGCACGATCATTGACGCCATCGCCGACATCGTGCCCGCCGTCAAACCGCAGATCGCCATGTACGAGGCGCTCGGCCCCGCCGGCGTGGACATCTACACGATGACCTGCGAATACGCGGCCCAGCAGGGCCTCTACGTGCTCGGCGACATCAAGCGTGGCGACATCGGCTCCACCGCAGCCGCCTACGCCCACCACCTGAACGGCGTGGGCGACTTCGACCCGTGGCATGAGGATGCGGTGACCGTCAACCCGTATCTCGGCACCGACGGCATCACCCCGTTCGTCGAGGCCGCCGCCGAAGCCGACAAGGACATCTTCGTGCTCGTGCGCACCTCCAACCCGTCCTCCAGCGAACTGCAGATGCTCGACCTGGCCGACGGCACGAAGGTCTACGAGCACGTGGCCGATCTTGTGGAAGGATGGGGCGCCGAGACCATCGGCAGCCACGGCTACTCCCGCGTGGGCGCGGTGGTCGGCGCCACCCACCCCGAGGAAGGCAAGGCGTTGCGTGAACGTATGCCGCACACGTTCTTCCTCGTGCCGGGCTACGGTGCGCAGGGCGGCACGGCCGCGGACGTGGCAGGCATGTTCGACAAGCAGGGCAGCGGCGCCATCGTCAACTCGTCGCGCGGCATTATCGGCGCATGGAAGAAGAGCGGCAAGTACTCCGAATCCATGACCGCCGACGAGGCGCTGGACCTTGTGGCGAGCAGCGCGCGCCAGGCGGCGCTCGACATGCGCGATAATCTGCGGGTTGCCGTATATAGGTAGGTAGATTGTCCGGCTGTGGGCTATACGTGAGTGTGGGCTGGAAACCGGAGCCGAGTGTGTTTAACTACCTCTCAGTCAACCTGCGGTTGACCGCTCCCCTGATAGGGGGAGCTTGATGTGCTGAATAGGAATGAAATGACAACTTTCACCCCCACCCATGATGTGGTTACGGAAGCGACTGCGGCCGGATTCTTCCCGCCGCGCCACAACGTCGAAATCACGCAGGTTACGGAACTGACCGACCGCGTGATGCGACTGACGTTCCGCGACCCGTTCATCGCCTCCCATGCCAAGCCCGCCCAGTTCGTCAACCTGTTCACGCACGACGACTTCATGCTCATGCCGCGTCCGTTCGGCGTCAGCGAAGTCGACGGCGACGAAGTCAGCGTGATCTTCGCCGTCGTGGGACACGGCACCGAACAGTTGGCAGGACTGCAGGCCGGCGACACCGTCGACGTGCTCGGCCCGCTCGGCCGCGGCTTCAACCTCAAGGAAGACGCCAACTACATTCTTGTCGGCGGCGGACTCGGCGTGCCCCCGCTAATCTACGCCGCGCAAAAGCTCGCCGAACACGACGCCTCCTTTGCCACCGCCGTATTCGGTTACCGCAACGACCACTTCGCCGAGGAATACGTCTCCCGGTACGCGGACTGGTCGTGGAGCATCGACGACGCCGAAGGCAACGTGGTCGACCTGCTCAACAAACTGGAACAAGGCGACGACCTGAAGGCCTACGATCGCAAGCCGATCATTCTGCCTGCGGACCGCTGCCTATGATGAAGGCCGTGGCCGACTGGGCCGCCGAACGCGGCATCCCCGCGCAGCTGAGCATGGAACAGCGCATGGGCTGCGGCTATGGCACCTGCGTGCTGTGCACCATCGACACCGTGGACGGCCGCCTCAAGGTCTGCTCCGACGGACCCGTGTTCACCCGCGAACAGCTCGGATGGGGGAAGTGACGATGAGCGCAAACAACCAGTCCGCGCAGGGCGGCGACAACCACATCAACCTGTACGAGCCCCACGTGTGGAAGCACCACACCAAGGTGGCCGGTCTGGAATGGAAGAATCCGGTCGGCACCGCCTCCGGCACCTTCCAGTACGCCGCCGTCCGCTGGTTCTACGACGTCAGCCAGCTCGGCGCCGTATGCACCAAGGGCGCCTCGCCCGTACCGTGGGAAGGCAATCCCTCGCCGCGCACCGCCGAATCGCCGGCCGCGAACATCAACGCCGTGGGCCTGCAGAATCCCGGCATCGACCATTACTTGGCCGAGGACCTGCCCAAGCTCAAGGCCGCGGGCGCGTTCGTCATCTCCAATGTCGCCGGACATTGCGATGACGATTACGCGGCGGTCGTGGAAAAGCTCGCCGACTCCGACGCGGACATGCTGGAAATCAACGTCAGCTGCCCGAACGTTTCCGCCGGCGGCATGAGCGTGGGCACCGACCCGGTGGCCCTCGCCAATCTTATGGACCGGCTGCGCCCGATGACCGACAAGCCGATGATCGTCAAACTCACGCCGAACGTCACCGACATCACCGTGCCGGCGCGCGCGGCCGTGGAACATGGCGCCGACGCGTTGAGCATGATCAACACGCTCAAAGCATGCGCATTAACATTCGCACCGGCAAGCCGATCATCGCCAACGTCACCGGCGGCGTATCCGGCCCGGCCGTGCTGCCGGTCGGCCTGGCAGCCGTCTATCGGGTGCGCACCGCACTGCCGGAGATTCCGATCATCGGCCTCGGCGGCATCGACAGCGGCGAGAAGGCGCTCGAATACCTGTACGCCGGCGCGAACGCCGTCGAAGTGGGTGCGGCCGCGCTCTTCGACCCGGTGGCCCCGCTGCGCGTCGCCCGCGAACTCGACGACCTGTTGGACAGCCGTCCCGAACTCGCTGCTAAACTGGCCGCAGGACAGACTTGGAGGTAAGGAACATCATGGCAGAAACACTCGCACATCGCTTCACTGAATTCCTGTTGGAATCCAACGCGCTGAAGTTCGGCGACTTCACGCTGAAGTCCGGCCGCAAGAGCCCGTACTTCATCAACGCCGGCGCCTTCGACGACGGCAAGAAGATCGCCGCGCTCGGCGCGTTCTACGCCGAAAAGATTAGCCAGGCCATCGTGCACAACACGATTCCCCGCAACATCGACACCGTGTTCGGCCCCGCCTACAAGGGCATTCCGCTGGCCGTGTCCACCGCGATCGCGCTGACCGCCCGGCCACAACATGACCGTCGGATACACCTCGACCGCAAGGAGAAGAAGGACCACGGCGACGGCGGCTGGATGGTTGGCACCCCGCTGACCGACGGCATGAAGGTGCTGCTCGTGGACGACGTGATGACCGCCGGCACCGCCGTGCGCGAAGTCATCCCCAAACTCAAGGCCGAGGCGAACGTCGAGGTCGTGGGTCTCGTGCTCTCCGTGGACCGCATGGAGAAGACCAAGGACTCCGACATGTCCGCCGTGAAGGCCGTGGAAGCCGAATTCGGCTTCCCGGTGCTCTCCATCGCCAACGTGCGCGAGATCTTCGACGCCGCCGCCAAGATGAAGAACCCCGACGGCACCCCGCTGCTCAGCCACGACATCCAGCAGCGCGCCGCCGCCTACCTTGAGGAATACGGCGCCTGATCGTCTTCAATCTAAAAACCAAAAGCGGGCTTGCGAGCCCGCTTTTTTTATTACGTTCCATGAACAGCAGCACCATATTAAGGCAAAAGCTTTGGCAAGGAGCGTGCTATGAACTGGTTAGTTGATATAGGGCTGTTTGCGCTCGTGGGGATATGCAGTTACTTCGGCATCGAGCATCATCTGGACAGCAAAGCGAACAAGTTGTCGCAAGGTAATGAAGAAGACCACCGAGATGCTGATGCCCAAGTAGAAGCAGCATGAAATGGCGGAATGACGTTGGGGTGACGCCGCTCATACTCGGGATATGACGGATGAACAGCCTCTTGAAACGGAGATAAATGTCTCCAGAAGGCCAAATCAGCTCCCTTGAAAGCGAGATAGGGTTCTAAACTCTGGGACCGACTCGCCTGTGATGAAAACCCGCTCGGCGTAGAATTACCGTAGGTTCGTTGCATTCGAACAAGGAAGGCCGCTATGGGGAACATCACCGACGATATTCGGCAACATTTCGACACTTTCGCCGAACTGCCGTTCACCGAGGCGGATAGCCTCGCTTTGTCCCAGTTGGCCTATGCTCGCATGCCGGATAACGTGCCGCGCTATCACGAGAATGCAGAGACCGCCGACGGCATGATCGCCACGGTTCCGATTCACGATTTGCTGCGTGCCGAATGCTATGACGACATGTTCGGCAAGGTGTGGTCGCCTTCGATGAATGTCGATCTGTTACGTGCGATGAGCGAGAGCCCACGTTGGAGGAACCTACGCGTGGGCGCATACGTGGACGAATTCGATGCTGCAACCACCAAGCAGTTCTCGGCCTGCGTGTTCGAACTGGGTAACGGCACGCTCTATGTGGCTTTTCGCGGTACCGACAGCTCAATCGTCGGGTGGAAAGAGGACTTCATGATGGCGTTCCGCCGCCCGGTCGCCTCGCAGGAGGCCGCCGCGCGTTATCTGACCGAGCTGGCTGCCATTGGGCCGGGCCGATTATGGTCGGCGGCCATTCCAAAGGCGGCAATCTGGCGGTGTATGCGGCGGCCAATGTGCCTAGCGAGATTCAGGAACGTATCACGGTCGTATATTCGCACGATGGGCCTGGATTCGATGAGGTGTTCTTCGATGAGGACGGGTACGTACGCATTGCGTCGAAGATCCATAAATCGGTACCGGGCTCGTCGATCATCGGCATGCTGTTTGAGACTCGTGAGCATGTGGAAGACGGCTATACGGTGGTCAGCAGCGACGGTGCCAGCATCATGCAGCATTTCGCATTGCACTGGCAAGTCGATCATGGCCAATTCGTACAGGCTGATGGACTGACAAGTAGCGCGCAATACCTGGCACGCACGATCAACGGATGGATGGCAAAATACGACGACGAGCATCGCCGCAAGTTCATCGAAAACCTGTTTGCCATCTTCGAGGCTGGCGGATACGACACATTCGGCGACCTCACTTCGCATTTGACACAGTCACTGCCGATTATGCTCGCCGCGGCCCGCAACATTGATGTCGAAGATCGCGACGTGATGATTGAAGTGCTCAAAGGCTTCGCCGCGACAGCCGCCGCGTCGGTAATCTTGGCCAAGTAGTCGGAGGCCATCAAACTGGTTTTGCCAGTCAGTCTCAATAGCGCAAAAGCCGGCCCCTGAGATACTCAGGAGCCGGCCCTTACTTCCATTTCCCCAGCGGGGTTGGCTTAATCGCAGTATATCTCACTGCTGACCATGCCTGTTTTACTTACTCCTAATCAATGAGCTTGTAGCCGTGGTCGGAGACTACGGACTTGAGCTTGTCGAGATAGGTTTCGGCGGCCTTGGAGAGCTTGGAACGCTCGTTCGTGATCCAGCCGACCAACATCGTTTCGTCGGTGTCGAGCGGCACGGTGACGATCTTCTCGTTGTTGAGGTCGCCGTTGTCGATGCCGGTGCACACCGTGTAGCCGTTGAGGCCGATGATGAAGTTCAGGATCGTGGCGCGGTCGGTCACGTTGATCTGCTTGGGGGAGTACTCCGGCCAGACCGCTTCCTCATAGAAGTAGAACGAGCCTTCCTCGCCCTGCTCGTACTGGATGAACGGATAAGGTTTCAGGTCCTCCATGGTGATGACCTTCTTGGCGGCCAGCGGGTTGTTGCGCGAGATGAACACGTGCAGCGGCGCGCGGAAGAGCGGGTGGAATTCGAGGTGCTTCTCGCGCAGGAGCTTGCCGATCACGTCCTTGTTAAAATCGGACAGGTAGATGATGCCGATTTCGGACTGCATGTTGGCGACCTGGTTGATGATGTCGCGCGTGCGGGTCTCGCGGATGGTGAACTCGTATTCGTCGGACTTGATGGAGTTGATCATCTCCACGAACGCCTCGACGGCGAACATGTAGTGCTGGGTGGAGACCTGGCACAGCTGCTTGCGCGGTTTGGCATGCTTATAGCGCTCTTCGAGCAGGTCGGCCTGGTCGAGCACTTGGCGGGCGTAGGTCAGGAATTCCGCGCCGTCCACGGTCAGGGCGATGCCCTGCGAGGAGCGGGTGAAGATCTCGATGCCCAGCTCGTTCTCCAATTCCTTGACCGACGAGCTCAGGGCCGGCTGGGAGACGTACAGGGCATGGGAGGCCTCGTTCATCGAGCCGCACTCGACGATTTTGACGATGTATTTCAGCTGCAGCAGTGTCATAAAGTCTATTTATATCGCTAGGGATAGTCGCCACACGGCCGGTCACCGTCGTCAAGGACGGGTCCATAGACTTCAACTGCCGCGATGCAACGTTTGGCGACTTACAGACGTACGCCGAGTTCTGCGAGCGATTCGCGTGCCTGCAACGCGTTCTCGAAGAGGATGCCGTGGATGCCGACCTCGTTGGCGCCGACGATGTTCTTGGCGGTGTCGTCGAAGAACACGCAGCGCTCGGCCGTGAGGCCGAAACGGGTCAGGGCCAGCTCGTAGATGTCGGCGTTCGGCTTATGCATCTTCTCCACGCCGGAGACCACGGTGCCCTGCAACAGCTGTTCAAGGCGCGGGTACTTCTCGAGGCCAGGTGGAAGGTCTCATGCGACCAGTTGGTCAGACCCCATACGCCGTAGCCGTGGGCCTTCAAATCCGCCAGCAGCTCGACCATGCCCGGAAGCGTGCGGGGCAGCGCGTCCGCGTAGTGGCCGATGTAGAACTTGAAGATGTCGGCGAGTTCCTGGCCTTGTTCGCGTACCACATCCGGGTAGATGTCCGCGAAATCCTCGCCGGTGTCCATGCGGTCCTCGTAGCGGAAGAAGCCGCAGGGGTCGTCGTCGGCGCAGATGCGTTCCACGATCTCATCGGGGAATCGGCCTTCCAGGCATGCGCGGGTGTTCCAGTCCAGCAGCACGCCGCAGAAGTCGAAAATCACGTCGGTGATGGGGGAGTTGGCCATGATGCTCCTTGTGTTGTTGGGGCCGTTGAGTGGGGTCTGCGATTTAGTATAGGGGTTTCATACGTTGGCTCCCCTCAGAGAGGGGAG
>ENA-OQCO01001073-OQCO01001073.1-human-gut-metagenome-genome-assembly--contig:-NODE-1073-length-11649-cov-0.930047_pt1 | contig 11649 bp, 13 predicted proteins | sample MGYA00242500_ERZ504582 | MGnify/ENA primary metagenome ERZ504582 (study PRJEB26092, sample SAMD00036346) | human gut metagenome | host: Homo sapiens | study: EMG produced TPA metagenomics assembly of...
TCACGGAGCAGCTCAAGGCGGAAAATGCCTTAGTATGGGTTGGACGGATGAATAACATTCGGGCGTGTGCAAGGGAGATTGTGGAGAGGGAATCATTTATACATAAGGCAAAGTGGCAGGGAGAAATCTCTGCTGCTTTTCTATTTTGGGAAGTTATTGTTAAACGATGTGTAATCTCTTAAAACAAGAGATTTAATATCCTATTTTAAGATGCCAAAAATCTGATACTCATATAAGAAAACTGATATAAAGGTACATATAAATCCTCGCCTTAGTTATATTTGGATATATAAATTTAACTGCTGTAAAGAATGTTACGGAAGTTCGTCTTATGCTCTATGAGGTAGTCAATGAAATATTTACTGGCTATGGGTAAGCTTTCTTTTTTCTTTATAAGCAACTGCTAAAGTTCTAAAAACAGGGGGAACAATCGGCAGACAAACATTTTCAAAATTAGTGCGGCGTAACATTAATTCTGCTAAAATACTTACGCCTAGTCCCGCTTCCACCATTGTCATGATAGCGTAATCATCATGGATCGTGTATTTAATATTAGGCATAAGTCCTTCTTTTTCAAACGCATCCATAGGTTCGCTGTAGTGTCCTTCTTCCAACATAATATAGGGTTCTTTTGCTATGTCTTCAAGGCGGACATATTTTTGATTTGCGAGAGGGTGTTTTTTGGGAAGTACAGCCAACATTTCTCCGTCTTTGATAGGAATTGTCTTTAAATCTGTACTTGCCGCAGGGTTTATAAATCCAAAATCTATTGCTCCTGCCCGAATCCACTCAGGAATTAAGGTATAGTCCCCTTGATGAAAGAGAAACTGCACATTGGGATATTTTTTGATTGACGCTTTGATTAGGGCAGGCATCCAATGACAGGTAATGCTTGAAATTGTGCCTACTCGTATGATGCCTGTTTCAAGTCCCTTAATTTCATTTGCTTTTTCTCTCATAGCCAAATATTGATTGATGGAGCGTTCAATAAACGGATATAATTCAGCTCCCTCTAATGTCAATTTTACACCATATCGTGAACGAGTAAGCAATTTTATGGATAATTCTTTTTTCCAGAGATGCAACCATTTGACTGATAGAAGATTTGTGTGTACCCTAAAGTATCAGCGGCTTTCGTGAAACTTCCAAGCTCTATTATCTTTGTAAAGCAATATACCGATTCATTTTTTCAAATCGCCTTTCCTAATGTTGATATTAAAAACATTCGTTTTACTTATTTTAAAGCATGCTATATAATAAAGTCAAGTCCTTTGGAAGGACAACTCAAACAAAATACAAGGAGGATTATTATGAAACAGTACATAGTAGACGCATTTACAGACAAGGTGTTTTCGGGAAATCCTGCGGCAATCTGCATTTTAGACGAGTGGGTTTCAGAAAAATTGATGATGGCTATTACATTAGAAAATAACTTATCCGAAACTGCTTTTGCCGTGAAAGAAAACAATGCCTATTATTTAAGGTGGTTTACACCGGGCGGTGAAATAGATTTATGCGGTCATGCAACATTGGCGTGCGCTTATGTAATTTTAAGGTTTTATGAAACCGATTGGCAGGAAGTTTATTTTAAGACAAAAAGCGGGCTACTGCATGTGCTTAAAAATGGCAATCGTTATGAGATGGATATGCCTGCATATAAAATGACACAAATTCCCGTTACGGATGAAATAGAGCAGGCAATCGGTATTCGTCCGACAGAAGCATGGATGGGGCGTGACCTTGTTTGTATCATGGAAAGTGAAGAACAGATTGTAACGGCTGCTCCAAATATGGAACGGGTTAAAAAACTGGATGGCTTGCTTTTGCATATTACTGCAAAAGGCACTACATATGACTGTATTTCCCGTACTTTTGCTCCAAAGATGTATGTGGAGGAAGATGCTGTATGCGGAAGTGGGCACTGTCATATTATTCCCCTTTGGGCTGAAAAGTTGGGTAACAAAGAAATTACGGCTAGACAAAGTTCCAGAAGGGGAGGCACTCTTTACTGCCAAAATAACGGAGACCGTGTGAAACTTGCAGGAGAAGCGGCGTTATATTCAGTGGCAGAATTATTCCTTGACAGTGCGATAATAAAAGGGGAATCGGAATGAGTCCAAAGACAGAAAAAAAACAATATTCTTTCATGCAATATCTGCTTGCTATGATGGCAGCCTGCCTTGTATTTGCAATCATGCAGGGAATTCATGATAATTATGGCATCATGCTGAACGGGATTGTAGCGCATACTGGTATAGATTATGCTTCGGTTAGTTTTGTGATTGCCGTGGGACAGATTTTGTATGGGGCAACACAGCCTATATTTGGTATGTTGGCACTGAAAAAATCGAACGCTTTTGTAATGATGTGTGGAATTGTTTTCATGGCTGTAGGACTGATTGTTACACCTTTTTGCAGCGGATGGTGGAGCTTGCTTATTTTCTTCGGCATCCTGTTGCCTGCTGGTACGGGTGCGCTTTGCTTTGGGATTGTTATGGGAGCAGTTGCACCAATCATTGGCGAAAAAAGGGCGGCAGTAGCTTCGGGTATCATACAGGCAAGCGCAGGGATTGGCGATGCGCTTATGTCGCCTTTATTACAACAGTTTACCGATTGGCGGGGAGTTTCATTTTCCATGCCTGTATTTGCAATTCCTATTCTGCTTATGCTTCCAGTGGTTTTCTGGTTAGGAAATAAAAGGAAGAAAATTAAAGCAGACAATGGCGAAAATTTACCAGACGAACCGAAAAGCGAAAGTTTATCCGAAATTTTACATTTTGCTATGCGTGATTGCACTTATTAGTGTCTTCTCATAGGATTTTCAACTTGTGGTTTTCACATGGCAATTATCGAAACACACCTTTTTTCACAGTATATCTCTTGTGGGATACCAAATAATCTGGCATCTCTCACATTGACAGTTTATGGGATTTTTACAATGCTTGGTGCTGTAATGACTGGATTTCTGGGTCAAAAGTTCCGCATGAAAAATGTGCTTGCCTTTGTTTATGGCATTCGTGTTCTGATTGCAGTATCCTTTATTGTTCTGCCAAAGTCTGTACCATTTGCATTTATTGCCACAGGAATTCTGGGATTGACGGGTGATTCTACTGTACCGCCTACTACGGGTATAATTAGTCGTAAAGTCGGAGTGGCAAAAATGGCTGTTGTATATGGATCTATCTTTATCGGTCATCAGATTGGGGCATTTGTCAGCGCATGGCTTGGTGGTGTTTTTGCTAGCACTACGCTTGGATATTCTGCTTTATGGATAGTAGATTTATGCCTTTGTCTGACAGCAGCCATAGCTAGTTATCGGATTAAGGATTAATAGGAGGGATAAGAATAAAAGAAAAATGGATATTATGTCCTATTTGCAGAAATAAAACAAGGGTGCAGATACGGGAAGATACAGTATTGAAAAACTTTCCTCTCTATTGCCCGAAGTGCAAGCAGGAAAGTTTGATTGAAGCAAAGAATTTACATATAACAGTCATCAAAGAGCCAGACGCACAGACGCAGAGCCGATGAACTTGTGAGCAATCACAGTCATTTATTCTGCGTTTTCTATTAAATTACCTATCCATATTTCAGTAGCATTGACTTTCTAACGATTGTTAGGTATAATTTATCTAACAGTCGTTAGAAAGGTTGGCGTAAATGATGAGTAATACAAAGCAGAAAATATTAGATGTATCTTTAGACCTCTTTTCTCGAAAGGGATTTTCAGCAGTTTCTATTAGAGATATTTGTGCTCAGGTAATGATTAAAGAAAGTTCTGTCTATTATCATTTTAAAAATAAACAAGCTATTTTTGATGAGTTGCTTTATCACTTTGAGCAAGTGGCGACCGATATGATGGTACGGTTAGAACAATCTTTGTCAGTCCAATCCTGTTCAATGGAGAAGCCATTTTACCAAACTGTTTGCGATACCTTTTTTGAAAGCTATTTTATGGACGATTTTTGCAACAAAATAATGAGGCTTCTTCTGATTGAGCAATTTGGTAATTCGGAAGTCCAAAAGATATATGACCGTTGGATGTTTGCAGAGCCACTTGAATTTCAAAGTTAAGGTTTTTGGTACGCTAATGGAAATAGGAATAATTCCAAAATCAGATAGTGGATATCTAGCTGTTAAATACTATGCACCCATTTATTTCTTTGCTCAAAGATGGTTATTCAGCGGAGAATTATCGGAAGAACAAAAAATTCTTTTCGGAATGCTGCTTATCAACATATCAAGAAATTTTTTGCAGAGATGGAGGTGGAATAATGTCTAACATTGTAATTACTGGTGCAAATCAAGGAATTGGATATTATTTTATTGAGCAGGCTCTAAAAGGATGGAACAAAGTAGCTGTGTTAGATGTTGATACAGAAGCCTTGAAAGATTGGCACAGTTATTTCCGAATAAACTTTTCTATTATAAGGCAGATGTATGTGATGAGATGCAGATACGCATCGCCATTGCAGATATTATTAAAAAATTTCAACGAATAGATATTGCTATTCATAATGCCTGCCTTTGTACCTTTGGTAAAGAAACGACTACTGATTTCAATATATATGAACGGGCTTTTGATGTGAATTATTATGGCGCACTTCGTTTAGTAAAAAGTGTATTGCCGTATATGCAGGCACAAAAATACGGAAAAGTCATTTTTACAAGCTCTGGTGTAGGAGTAACAGGTTTTATAGGAATATCTCCCTATGCTTCGACTAAAGGCGCATTGGAAGCATTGGCAAAGTGCCTTAATTTAGAATATGCTTCTGTCGGTGTTACCTTCCATATTATTCACCCGCCATTAACTCGAACAAAGTCGGCAGAGCCGTTACCTGTTCCAAAAGAATTTATGGCTGACCCACAAAAGTAGGATATGGACTTGCAAAGCATATCACATCTAAAAGATTTATTATTTGCCATGGTTTCGTGCAAAAAATCCAGACGATTGCCTGCTATCTTTTTCCAATCAAGATGGGCAAGCTAATGTCAAAAATGACATTACGGTATATAAACAGCGAAAAATAAGCAAATGGAAGTGAACGGTAAGGCTAAAAGGACATCTCTAAAAGATAGCAAGAATTGTGAAAACACGGGCAAATTTTTTTGCTACTATAATTGTAAGCCTGCAAATAAAAAGTCAATAGTAAATTGATTATTTCAGGCAAAAAGGTTTATGTAGGATTTTGAACATTGAAATAAGACCACCGATATTCGCTGGTCTAAAATAAAGGTAAGTATGAGATGGTTATTTCGGAAGCGATGAAAGATATTCTTTTACCCGTCCATAGTAGATGCGAAGAAACTTATTCGCACCGGCAGTCATGTAGACATAGTAAGGTTTGCCTTGTGATCGTTTCTTATCCATAAACAGATATACGGGGTCATCCTGCGGTTTGGTTTTGATAAGAGCATCCATTACCTGAAATAAGGTTTTACGAAGAGTGCCAGAACCTCTTTTGGAAGCAGGAACACTTTTCTGTTCGTAAGAACCGGATTCATTTACGCCGGGGTCAACACCAGCGAAGGCGGTGATAGCCCCTTTGTGAGTGAAGCGGGAAACATCACCAATCTCAGCCATAAGCTGGGGACCAAGTGATTTACCGACACCTTTCATAGCCATTACAACAGGGTATTCAGGCAGTTTGGAAGCAGCGTCATTCATCATGGTACGAAGCTGTTCCACGGTCTGAGAAGCCATATTTAATTGCTCTACAGCCTGTTTGATAATTAGTTTTGTCAAATCGTCTTTTGGAAGTACAGAAACGATCTCCTTAGATGCCTCATAGATTTCAACAGCTTTTGACTGGCTGAAGTTGTACTTTCTACGTTTGCACCACTTTTGATAGTGGTTGATAAATGCGTTAAGAGACAGTTTGCGAACACAATCCACATGCCAATAGGTGGTTGCAAAATCAACCCACTTCTGGCTTCCGTCCTCACGGGCGGGACTGTCAAAATAGGTATTTGCACCGGGATAAGTCTGGTCAAGAACGCCGATAAGGTTGTTCTTCATGGCGGTTTTGTGTTTCATGTAAAAAATCAAACTGGCGGTTCATGGTTTTAAGCTGATTACGAATTTCGTCCATGAGACTATACTGTCTGAGTTCTGTCCAACTGTCAAGAGTATAGCGAGCAATTTTTACAGCATCTGCTTTGTCAGACTTCACTTTGCGGAGGGAATTATCTCCAAAGTCTTTGATAAGTTTTGGATTTACGGCAGATACAAAAAGGTCAGCCTGTGAGAGTTCACGGACAAGGGGTTCGTAATAACACCCCGTATGTTCCATTACAATGCGTGACTCACCATCAATGGCTTTGATATGCTCGATAAGAGAGCGAATACCGCTGACTGTATGCTTGACTTCAAATGGTGTGGAAACAATTTCACCAAAAGGACGAAGGATGGCAACCATACTTTTACCTTTAGAAACATCAATACCAACTGCGTTCATGTTCATAAATTTGTCACTCCTTAAGATTTATAGTGCAAAAGATAAATACCAACTTTACTCATTGCCTATTCAATCTACTGTGGTGTGACACGAACGCACTGAAAGTGGTTCAACCTGCATAAAACGAACGCTGCGAATGAGGAGCTGGTTATCAGTCTTAAAAACGGACGTGTAAGTCCAAGAAAGGAAGCCGATATACCGATTGCCCCATCATTATACAGCTTAAGCAATAAGATGGCTAACAACCTAACTGGTTGTTAAGTATATTAACCAATTTATATTGTAGTAGAAAGGAATCCGATGATGATATCAAAGAAAGAATTTTACACTCAGGGAAATGCCTGTCCGGTCCGCGTCGTTCTGTACGGCAATCCGGACGTTGTCCCAAAGGCATGTATCCTCTATTTTCATGGCGGCGGCCTCCTCTACGGCCACTCGGAGGATCTGCCACGCACACACCTGAAGCGGCTCACAAGCGCCGGATACCCGGTGGCCTCATTTGAGTACCCGCTTGCTCCGGCCGCAGATCTGCGTATGATCCTGTCCAGCGTGACGTACTCCATCAATCATTACCTTTGTCATCCCGAACAGTATGTATCCCACAAGCTTCCGTATGTGCTCTTCGGCCGCTCTGCAGGAGCCTACCTCTGCCTGATCGCCGCTGCTCACGGAGTTCTGGCCGAAAAGCCCGCCGGAATCCTCTCTTACTACGGATACGGCTTTCTGTGCGACAACTGGTTTGAGACAAAAAGCAGCTATTACGCCTCTCTCCCCGCGGTATCGGAGAACTGTCTGAAAGCCATTCCATCAGAAATCCACACATCCGGGGATCTGGATACCCATTACAGCGTCTATGTATACGCCCGCCAGACCGGGAAATGGAAATCCCTGATCTACAAAGGCCGGGAAAAATTTTTCTATCTCGATTACTCTCTGCGGACGTGCGATTTCCTGCCGTGTCCGCTGTTTGCTGCCCATTGCACCGGCGATCCGGACGTACCGTATGCGGAGTTTCTGGCGCTTTGCGATAAATATCATCCATCCCGCTTTCTCTGCGCCGGAAACACCCACGACTTTGACCGGGATGAGACTTCCCCGGATACAGCAAAGCTGCTGGACGAGACGCTGGCCTTTCTCAAAAAAACAGTCAACTAGTTATCAAAAATCTATAAAACGCAGCCATTCAACCATTTACAATCCGTAAACAGTTGAAGTGGCTGCGTCCTTTCTATAAAATATCCGGCTTCCAGGAGGGTTTAATAGTGGCCGCCGTCTCTGCGATTCTCCTCCATATTGAATCGAACTTCATCAAAATATATTTTTACATTGCCCCACTGTGGCTGACGATTTAAGAACGGATGTAGGTGAGATGCCCTCCAAGCTGTCTCCAGCGCTTCCCGCTCGGCCGCAAGAAGTACTTCTTCCTCGTTCACAGTCGTGGCTTTTCCGTCCCGAAGGACAATCTGTCCGTCAACAAGAACAAGATCCACGTCGGATGGATGTCCGTTTCCAACCAGAGTATCTATAATATTGATCCTTGGCATCAGTCTAGGATTCATCAGATTGATCACAATGATATCCGCTCTTTTTCCTACCTCAAGAGATCCGACTTCTTTTTCCATGCCGACACATTTCGCGGCGTCTATGGTCGTCATCTCCAGAAGTTTTTCGCATGGCAGATAATACGGATCATTCATTGCACGGCGGAATATCATCTGAGCTCTCCTCATGGCGTCGAACATATCAAATCCGGATGACAGCATGGAACCGTCCGTTGTAATAGCAACCGTCGCCCCCAGATTCAGAAGTTCGATCACCGGCGTCCGGTTCACGATCTGGCCCATACCAGGCGCAAAGCTGACGTGGGTATTTGTCTTTGCCAGAATCATCGCCTCATCAAAGGACAGCCCGGTACAGTGCTGTAAATGGACGTCTGGTCCGAGAAGAGCGTTTTCCTTATCCTGGTATGCCAGGTGGATCATTCCCCCAAATGCGTCCGTATGAATTCTTGTACTGTATTTCTCTGCAATCCGGCGCATTTCTTTTGCCTGACGGATATCATGGTCCGTAAGCTTCACACAGCGATCTGCCGGCGTCGGTGCGGAAGGATCCACACTGGTTACAACGCCAAATGGCGTCACGTATGCTCTCGTGCGGTCGTCGTTTGCATGATTGAGCTCAGATATCACTGTTTCCAGGCTCTCCAGCACTTCTTCATAGCTGACTTCCCGCATGTTCCGCACACCGTCCACATACCGGCTGAACCGGTGCGGCCACGGTGTATGGCAAGGTCCTGTACAGACAATGTCCTTCACCCCGACTTCCGCATATGCCTTCGCATTGTTTCTAGCCGGTACCGGAGAGTCGCATCTTGGTTGGGAACCAAGCACGCACACTCCGGTTGTCACGCCCGCATGAAGCCGCTCCAGTGCGGACAATCTTCCCTCATTGTACCAGAACTCGTCAGTGATATAGTTTTTATATGCATGGGTCATAACCGGCATCCAGTAGCTTGTGTCCTCCACAATCGATTTGAAAACGGAGTGCCCGCCATGTCCATGGGCATCTACGAATCCTGGCATCACGACGTGATTTTTACAGTCGATGACTTCCTTTACCTCCAGGCTTTCTGCTTCCTCACTTGTTCCCACAAAAGCAATCCGTCCATTTTCGATTCCTACCGCTCCGTTATCAAGAACCCGGCGTCTTTCATCCATCGTAATAACGGTCGCATTTGACAGTAATACGTCGTACATGATTTTCCTCCTCTATCTCATCGGGAATGACGGTCGGAACAATTTCTCCGCCGGCAGATGCTGATAATCCCGCTCCATGTAACCGAGCTTCATTTTTATTATAATAAATCTGTCCTTTCGCCTTGATCTCCTCCAGATCAACGCCTTCTATCTGCTGGTCTTCATAACCGTACGTCCATTGATAACGGAAGCTTTACATCCGCTCCTGAACCGCACAGGAAGATCGTCCGGATCGGATCGTCCACAGCCCCCATATGGAAACTGTCAAGATCCACAGCGATCAGATCCGCCTTGGCGCCTTTGCAGAGCCGTCCAAGATCCGGACGTCCCAGATATTGCGCTCCGCCCAGTGTGACCGCATTGTAGATATCCGCGTAGGAAGCCCCTTCGGCCGTTCCGCTCACCATCTTGGCATACATGGACGCAACACGGATATTCTGGAAGAAATCCGGTGGAAAAGTATCCGTTCCGATGGCTACATTGACGGATGAATTCCGGTATTCTGGGAATGAATCCAGATATCCGCCGCTTCGTCCGATGATAACCGGGCAATAGATAGCGGTAGCCTTGGTTCTTGCCAAGATACCGAGATCGTCCCCATCGTCTGAAACCCAGCGGGTCCCTTTCACAATGTAGCAGTGCGGTATCCCCACTTTATCATCCAGAAAGTGGATACCGTCCAGATACTCGATAGGGCTAAGTCCTGTTTTCTCCTTGATATACCGATACTCAAACAGCCCTTGTGCGGCATGAAGTTTAATGGGACATTCCAAATCATCCGCATACTGTTTTGTACGGATCAGATTTTCCTCCGTCTGTACTTCGATCCTTTCCGGAAGCAGTGCTCCACGGATCAGGCCGCCGTAAGCTCCATCGTATTTCCGAATGAAACGAACCGCCCGTTCCAGTCCTTCTTCTCCTTCACCTTCCAGGAAACGAACCGTCATCGTACCGTCGGGCTGGACAACATTAAATCCACACTGGTAACTTGGAGAGGTATAAAGAACGAAGCCCAAGCTTCCCCTGCGTGGTGTATGCCCGCTTCCTCCTCCTCATAGGTGTCGGCCCACCGTTTATAATAGGTGGATGTGATTGGCATCGCTGTCGTCACTCCGTTCATAATGAGCTGAGTATAGGCAAACAGTGATTTAAATGCCTCCTCCTCCGGTGTCATCCATTCATATGGACCTTTGTCAAAATATTCTTCTGACGGGCTCAGGCTTTTGCGTACATCCGGGTATACTTCCAGGTGAATAATATCATGGTCAATATCTCCAAGAGCATTGAGATCAATAAATCCCGGCATCACAACCGCGTTACCCATATCCTCTGTCCTATCCACCGCTTCTTCGTAATGTTTTCCAACATAGAGAATTGTATCGTTTTCATACACTACCTCGCCGTTGGTGATGATTTCATGTCCTACGCCGTCAAATCCAACGACGTAGGCAGCTTTTATTTTTGTAATCATAGTGTTCCTCCCGGAATCTTTCTGTCAGGTTCTTATTCAATATCCACTTTGTCCACAAAATGGCTGGAAGCCTGTGTTGGAACAAAATTCTTGATGTTGCTACGGATTCCGATCACCTGCTTTGTGTTCGCAAGCGGGATAACCGGAAGATTCTCCCTTAGATATTTCTGGATATCTTTTATAAGCTTTTCTCGCTCCGGTCCATCCATCATAAATCTCTGCTCATCCAGCATCTCGTCAAGTTTTGGATCTTTGTAAAATCCCATATTATTGGTCGGAATCTGTTTGCTGTGGAACGGACCGTAAATATTATTGTCCGGCTCCGGAAATCCAACCGCACCAAATCCCATGATAAAGAGTTCTGTCTCACCAGCGTCAATCATATTGAGGACAGTTCCGGACTCATAAGACTGAATCTCCACATCAATACCCACGTCTGACAGCATACTCTGAATAATTGTTGCCGCATTAAGACGAGTTACACTCTCGGAACAGATCAGCGTCAGCTTTAGGTCGGATACTCCAGCTTCTTTCAGAAGCTGTTTTGCCTTCTTCACATCATACCGGTAGTCAGTATCTGAATCATCAAAATACTTCATTCCCGGTGTGACGGTCGTTGGAGAGTACGACGCTGTTCCACGATACACAATATCCTCAATCGCCTGCTCGTTGATCGCGTAATCAATCGCCTGACGCACACGTACGTCGTCGAGTGGTTTCTTCGTGACGTTCATATCCAGATATTCCACAGTTGTACTCAGACGTTCCACCACATCTGTGTTTCGTTTTCTTTTAGTCTCTCGATATCATTGGCCGGAATACTATAGGCAATATCTACCGTTCCGGATTCCAGCTCGATGACACGACTGTTTTGCTTCAACAATGGTTCTAATAATCAGATTTTTATAAGAAGGCTTCTCGCCCCAGTAATCATCAAATCGCTCATAAGAACACTGGTCGTTCT
>ENA-OQCO01001076-OQCO01001076.1-human-gut-metagenome-genome-assembly--contig:-NODE-1076-length-11632-cov-1.598349_pt1 | contig 11632 bp, 10 predicted proteins | sample MGYA00242500_ERZ504582 | MGnify/ENA primary metagenome ERZ504582 (study PRJEB26092, sample SAMD00036346) | human gut metagenome | host: Homo sapiens | study: EMG produced TPA metagenomics assembly of...
AAATCAACAAATGCTTGAAAGATGGAAATGAATGTTTTTATGTAGGGGCAAAAAAAAGATGACAATGGAGTTATGCTGCATTGTGTTAAAGATGAAAGCTTGATGACAAAGGGTAATTGTATTATATTCATTTGCAACGGACAAGGTTCTGTAGGATATGCAAATTATATGGATGTGGATTTTATAGGAACAACAGATATTGTTGCAGGATATAATGATAATTTGAATCAATATACAGGTTTGTTTTTAGCGACTATATATTCGCAAGAAAGACCAAAATATTCATTTGGGAGAAAATGGAAAACTCATTTGGCTGATACAAAAATCAATCTTCCTATCCAGCATAACGCAGATGGAACACCATTTATTGATGCAGATAAAAAATATTCTGATGATGGGTATGTGCCAGATTGGAAGTTCATGGAAGATTATATAAAATCATTAAAGCATAAGCCGTTGACGACACAAAATAAAGTTGAAAATACATTGAAGTTTGATGTTGGAGAATGGAAATATTTTTACTTAAAAAATATTTGTGATATTACAATGGGAAATAAAATGGATTGGTCGGCGATGACAATGGATAATCCAGAAATAAATTTTGTAGGTCGTTCCGCAGATGATAATGGTGTGGCTGGAAAAGTTGATATTGTGGATGATGTAGAACCGTATAAAGCAGGATGTGTTACAGTTGCATTAGGTGGAAGTTTAGGGTCTTCGTATTTACAAAATGAAGCATTTTATACTTCACAGAATGTATCTGTTTTGGAGTTTGAAGATGAAGTCTCTGATGCTGCAAAATTATTTATTTCTTGTCTTATTATGAATGAAAGTAAATATAAATATTTTCCATTTGGTAGAGAATTAAATACGCATATCAGAACAGATTTTGGATTCACGTTACCTGTTAAACATAATGCAGACGGAACAATCTTTATTGATGATGAACATACATATTCAGAAGATGGGTATGTACCAGATTGGCAGTTCATGGAAGACTATATTAAGTCGTTACCGTATGGTGATAGATTGTAAATTTAAAAGAACAGATGGTGTATAGATGCTGTACATCACCTGTTCTTTTTTTGCACTTTTCAAAAGGTGAACACGATAAAAACAAAATCATAACCTGGGATAGGAAAAATGATTTTTATGTGTTATATTTCAAGTATGGAATAAATAAAATTAAAAATTTCAGATAGAAAGTTGAGGTAATTTTTTATGAGTAAACGTAGTAAAAAAGAAAATGAATTGTTAGAGTTTTTGAGTGAAGACGAAAGAAAAGTCTATGAAGAATTTGAAGCAAAGTTGAAAGCAAAACGTGATGTTGCTGTGAAACGTCAGAAAAAGGAAATCAATTTCTGGAAAGAAGTTGATGAACGTGAAGACGAAGTGTATCAGCATATTCTCGAAAAGAGAAAAGAGAGAAATGCACAGCAGACAGCACAGCCTGTACAGTCACAAAATGTAAATCATGAACAGCAGGTTCATGTTGAAAATGTGAATGTACAGGAAAGAGAAAATGGTGCGAATCCTTTCTTTAGACAGGAGCAGTAAAAACATTTTTGCAAGCCCCGCAGGGTCGGGGGAAAGTCCAGAATGGGGGCAGACAGCCCCCACTGGCGAAAGGAAGCCTTTGATGCGAAGCGTCAAAGGTTGTATTGAGCAATATTTGTACATGGTACAAATATTGGGAAGAATGTAGAAACAAATAAAATGGTAGAGAGGGGTGAGATACAATGGCAGAAGTAATGACAGTATCATCATCGCAAGGCAGACCAGCCGAGTGGCATGACCAGCGATTGACTACACCAACAAATGCAGATAAGGCTCTTGAAAATAGAAATGAACATTGGATTGGTGACAAGAATACAACAGATGCAGACAAGTTCAATGCAATTTTTCAGGAATCAGTTGATAAATTTAATGCGAAGCAGACAAGACCTTCTCGAAAAATGGGAATGGAATCTACAAAGCCCGAACGACAAAAAAGCTATTATGATGGAATTGTTGATGGAACATTTTGCTATGGCAAAGGGGATATGCAAGAAACAGCAATCCATGAAGCTGTATTACAGGTTGGAAACAAAGATGACAATGGTGTAACTGATACTGATTTCGATATGGAACAGTGGAAAGTGTTAAAGAAGTCCGGTCACGAAAAAGAAGCAAGTGAATACGCACTTGCACACTTGAACAAAAGTGAAAATACAGAAAGAACTAAAAGAATTTTACATCGTGCCGTTGACAGAATTGCAAACTTAGACCCTGAACATCTTGTTGTCATTCGTGCTGACTATCATGGTGATGAACCATGCGGAACAGGTCATGGTCATATTGCATATGTTTTGAGAGCAACAGGCTATGAAAAAGGAATGGATGCGAGAGTTGGAAGTGTAACAGCATTGAAACAAATGGGGTTTGAAAAAACTCCTGACAAAGAATATGGAATCACGCAGTTACATGAAAGATTTAAAGAAATCATTGCAGAAGAAATGGTTGCGGATGCACTTGAATATGGTTACGAAGCGATTCAAAGAGCACCGGATTCAGGTGAGCATAGAAAACATTCTACTGTCGGAGAATTTAGATTGTTGGCTGCTGAAAGACAGGATGTTGAAGAAGTCAAGAAGGCAAATGAAAAACAGAAACTTGCGAATGAAGAAGACGCTCAAAAAAATAGAGAAGATACAGATTCAATTATTGATTCTGTTATTGCACAGCAAATAGAATCTTTTGCATTAGAGCGAAAAGAAAAAAGTTTGGATGCACAGCAGAAAAATATTAAGCTTGTGCGAGAGGATACAGTGAAAGCATTGCAGACTTTATTAGATGCAGAAGATGAAAATGATTTATATGAATTGCAAACACTTTTCGATAAAAAAGTGAAATCCATTGAAGCAGATAAACAGAAAATCAAGACTGAAAAAGAGAATCTTGCAACTGAAAAAGAGGAACTGAAAAAATCACAAGATGAAATGGATTTGCGATTAGAAACTATTTCATTGCGTGAAACTGCTCTTGACGATGTTAAGTTGGACTTGGATGAAAGGAAAAAGAAGCAGGAAGAGGATGAAGCTGCATTTCAGGTCAAGGAAGATGCTCTTGAGGCTCAGAAACTTGTAAATGAGACGAAAGAAGCGGAAGTTGAAAAACAGAAACTTGAGAATGAAACGAAAGAAACAAAACTCAATCAGAGAGATGCAGAGCTTGATAAAAAAGCAAATGCGATTGATACACTGATTGCAGATGCAGAATCTTATAAATCACCTGTTGATATTGCGAAACACGTTCTGAATATTTTGAAAGAATCCATGACCGCAGAAGGACAACGTTATGCGAATAAGTTTATTGGTATTATTGATAGAAATTCTGATTCTTTGAATCAAAAATATCAGATGCAAGTTGATGAAATTAGAACGAAGCGTGAACAGATTAAGCAAGGTGTGTATTTTGATACAGATGAGCAACAGGATGAATTTGATAGAAGTAAGTGAAGGAAGACACTCCCTTATATGGGAGTGTTTTTTCTTGTATTACGTGTAAAAATAGAGCGTACCCTATTTTAAATTTATTGTGATGGGTTGTATTATTGGATAATATGTGTAAAAATAGAGTTATAATCGAATTTATTTACAAATAGTAATATAAATACTCTCTATTTTACACGAAAGGAGATTTTAAGATGAAAATTGCATATGTACGTGTCAGTTCGGCTGACCAGAACGAAGCCAGACAGGTCGAAGCATTGAAAAAATATGATATTGAAAAGTGGTTTGTTGAAAAAGTATCTGGAAAAGATATGAACAGACCAGAGCTGCAACGATTATTAGAGTTTGCTCGTGAAGGTGATACAGTGTATGTCAAAGATTTCAGCAGGCTTGCACGTAGTACAAAGGATTTGCTGGAACTGGTTGAGAGATTCAAAGAGAAGAATATACATCTTGTATCATTGAAAGAGAATCTTGATACATCGACTGCCACAGGAAAATTGATGCTCACAATGATTGCTGCAATCAATGAGTTTGAGCGTGAGAACATTCTGGAAAGACAGCGTGAGGGTATCGCTCTTGCAAAGCAGAGAGGAGCATACAAAGGTCGTAAGGCTGTACGGGTGAAAGATTTCGGCAAATATTATGATAGATATTTGCGTAGAGAATACACGAAAAAAGAGCTGGCTGAGGAATTAAATATTTCAAGACCAACTCTTGACAGGCTTATTAAAGAGTATCAGCAGTTGGAAAAGTAAAATATAGCGTTTTATGCACTGTATGACCTCGTGAAGGGGTGTGAAATGTGTTTTCCGTAAGATTGTGTGTTTTTATATAAAACGTGCGTGGTGAGGTCATACGGTGTCAAATATGATGTATTGTAAAAAGTGGGTGTTAAGCTCACTTTTTTAATATACTTGGCAATCATGTAGATAAATGTTGAAAGAAATATATCAATGATATATAATGGAAGCACGATGAAAATTGAAAATCAAGAAAGCGGGTAGGGACATGGCAAGGAAAAAGATGAATTGTTATATATACACACGTGTTTCCACAGAAGTTCAGGTCGATGGATACAGTCTGGAAGCTCAGAAAGAGCGATTGAGACGAGAAGCGGCTCACAGAGGTATGAAAGTAGTAGGTGAATACAGTGACGAGGGACGAAGCGGTAAGAATATTACAGGTCGTCCAGAGTTCAAAAAGATGTTACAAGACATCAAGAGTAGCAAGGATGATGTTGATTATGTGCTTGTATTCAAATTGTCGAGATTTGGACGTAATGCGGCTGATACGCTTAATTCATTGCAATACATGGAAGATTACGGAGTAAATCTTTTATGCGTAGAAGATGGCATTGATAGTGCAGGAGCATCAGGAAAACTGATAATCAGTGTACTGGCATCTGTTGCAGAGATAGAGCGTTCCAACATACAGGAGCAGACGATGGCAGGAAGGCAGCAAAAAGCACGTGACGGTTTATGGAACGGTGGTTTTGCACCATACGGCTATAAATTGGTGCCTGTGGACGGTCAGAAGTCAAAGATGCTTGTTATCAATGACGCAGAAGCAGAGCTGATAAAATTGATATACAAGAAGTATTTAGGCGGTATGGGTGTTGGAGCTGTGGCAAAATGGCTCAATGAGAACGGATATACAAAGACTGTACGTCAGAACGGTACAGTGCCACTGATAAGTGCTCATTTTGTAAAAGGCGTTCTGGATAATCCTGTGTACGCTGGAAAGATTGCGTATGGACGCAGGAAGACGGAGAAAATCGAAGGTACAAGGAATGAGTTCCATGTGGTGAAACAGGATAAAGATGATTACAAGCTGTATGATGGTCAGCACGAAGCTATCATTGACGAAGACACATGGTACAGGGTACAGGTGAAACGTGCAAAGAACGCTTTTAAGCGTGAGAAGACACATAGTCTGATGCACGAACATATATTATCTGGATTGCTGAGATGTCCTGTCTGTGGTGCACCGATGTACGGTGTAGTGAATCGCAAGAAAAAGAAGGGTTCTGATGAATTTTACACAGATATGTGGTATTACATCTGCAAGAACAGAAAAATGGTATCAGGGCACTTATGCGACTACAAGAAGCATATCAGACAGGATGAAGTGAATACAGAAATCATGCAGATATTGAAATTCACGATAGACAATTCAGAACTCAAAGGTATGTTTGAAGAAAAGATGGGTTCTCGCAGCAATATTGATGATTTGCAGGCAGAAAAGGAGCGTATTGAGAAAGAGCGTGAGAAGCTGTTTGCAAAGAAGGAAAAGCAGTTACGCAGAATCAATGACCTTGATATTGATGATGATTTATATGATGACCTGATGAAGTCATACAGGGCACATTTATCAGAAATCAATGAGCAGATAGCAAATACAGATAATTTGCTGTATAACGTTGAGATGAAGATTGATAATGCACAAGGTGTAAATCTATCAGCAGAGGTATATAAACGTATTGCAGAAGAGTTTATACAGAATATTGACAGTCTGACGGATGAACAGAAAAAGATTCTTGCAAAGATGATGATTGAGAAAATCGAGATATTCACAGAGAAGCAGGAAGACGGCAGATGGGTCAAGTCTGTACAGTTCAAGATTCCTATGAAGATAGGTGATGAAATCGTTGATACGCTTGAAATAGAGCCATTAGAATCATATCAGCAGGGCGATGATGATTCCCTATCCAATGAAGAACATGTTGAAAGCATCGTGCTCTTGTCCCACAAGTCACCAGATAGCCATATAGATGTGAAAGTTGAATTTGGAGAAGGTGAAGAAAAGGTACCTTTAGATAAAATTGCGGAGCGGGCAAAGCAATATCAGCCGGCTCCAAGGGTTACATATAAAATGATACAAGAATATATTGAAGAAAAATATGGCTTCAAAGTACATACGGCATATATCGCAGAGGTAAAAAGAAATTTAGGATTGCCGATGTATGATGCACCTAATATGGTAGAAGAGTTGAAACAGCCGAGAAGGCATCCGACGGCGGAGAAAGTAGAAGCGATAAAGGATGCATTAAAACATTTTGGGGTGATTTAATATGAGCGTTATTTATATGTTATTTACTGTGAGCTTTGATTATAATAACTATTGAAGAAATTATATCAGTTATTTGGAGGTCAAATGGAATGGGAAATGATATATTTAGCGCGGTAATTGAGCTCAACAAGATTAGACAGCAGGCATATGAAATATACTTACCCATAGTGGAGGAATTGTGCAACAGAGAGGTATCAGAAGAATTGTCTCATTGTCTCGATTACTTATTAGATTTCGCAGATGATGCGAGTATGCTGGAATTGTATAAAAAGTTGTGCAGAAGATTTGTATACACATATCCTGGATGTATAAATTTTTATGTCAATGCCTATAAAGAGATGTGGGAAAAAACAGAATTCTGAAAGGGGTTTACATGAATCAACTTATAAAAATGGATGAAGAGTATAGGAAGTGGATTGAGGACATAGGAAAACGCTATAAACAGAGACAGATTAAGGCATCTGTTTCTGTTAATCAGGAAATGATTGGTTTCTATTGGTCTATAGGAAGAGATATTGTAGAAAAGTCGGCTGAAAGTAAGTGGGCAGTGGATTTTTTGTTAATTTAAGTAAAGATATGAGAACAATTTTGCCAGGGGTTCAAGGCTTATCAAGTTCGAATCTCAGATATATGAAGAAATTTTATGAATTGTACAGTGATCCAATTCTTCCACAATTTGTGGAAGAATTGAAGAGCAAAGAGGATTCAATAAATGTTCCACAACTTGTGGGAGATTTATCGGATAAAGAATTGTTTTCGATTCCGTGGGGACATCATAGAGCTATCATTGATAAATGTAAATTGGACAGGGAAAAATCAATATTTTTTGTGAAGAAAACGATTTTAAATAATTGGTCAAGGGCAGTACTTTTAAATTTTCTTGATACCGATTTATATGAGCGTCAGGGAAATGCAATTTCAAACTTTGAATACGCATTGCCTGAACCACAAAGCGACCTTGCACAGGAAATAACAAAGGATCCATATAATTTTGACTTCGTAGCAATCAGAGAAGATTATAGTGAGAAAGAGTTAAAAGACGCATTGATGGACAACATCACAAAATTTCTTATGGAACTTGGAAAAGGGTTTGCTTTTGTTGGAAGAGAATATACAATACCGATTGAAGGAACAGAGGAAAAAATAGATCTTTTATTTTATCATCTGTATTTGCATTGTTACGTTGTTGTTGAAGTTAAAATAGTAGCTTTTACATCGAGTATAGTGGTTCAGTTGTCAAGACATTGGACAGATTGGTACATATGTGAATATTGTGGATGATTTGGTCAAGACAGATTTTGATGCAAAAACAATTGGTCTGATTATATGCAAAAGCAAAAATAATATCCTTGCAAAATATGCGGTAAATAGTTCAAAAGAACCGATAGGAATATCTGAGTATAAGTTGTCAAATTTATTGCCTGTGGAATATAGAGCTTCTATGCCAACGATAGAAGAAATTGAGAATGAACTCAGGTAAATATTTTAAAAGAAACTAACGGATAAGGAGCATTGAATATATGTTGAATTCAAACGAAAGAATGGGTTTCATAATTGAATATATGTCTTCATATGATGAAAAAATCAAAATGGCAAATAAAAAACGGATTATTTGATGCTGCAAAAATGTTTGAGTTATTTGCGATTGAGGTATGTAATGTATGGTTCGGACAGAAGTTTAGTAATCTGAATGACGAGACGGCAACTTATCCATATGTAGATTTGATATCAGAAAACAGAGAACTTTTAGTGCAGGTAAGTACTGTACAAGATGTACCAACAAAAATAAAACTACATTGGAAAGATAAGGGATTCAAAAGATAAAAAATGCTCGGACTTAAAGAATATTGTATTTTTTGTACTTAGTAATAATAGTATTGATAAGGTGAGAGAGTATAGTGGGGATAATCAAATTGGGAGTATTTCATTTACTATTAAAGATAATTTGATTACTACAAATGATATTATAACTAAAGCACAAAATGATCTTAATTTTCAGAAGAAATTATACAAGGTATTAAAGGATGAGTATGAGAACTTTAATATTAATATCAGAAAATTTAAAGGTGCATTGGAACTTAGTAATTCAGGGTTGAAAAATATTGAAGGATTGATTAACGGAGAGTATGAAATCGATAGAAATGAATTTCTTGAAAAAATAACAAAAGACAATGAGCGATATATTTCAATACAAGGTGGAGCTGGTAGCGGTAAATCTGTTTTATGCAAAAAATATGTTGAAAATGAAAAATTGGTTTTATATGCTCGTGCTGAAAGATTTTTGGAAGAAAGTCATATTGACGACATTTGGGGTTGCTGTATCCAAGACGTTTTAGAGTGTATTAATGGAAAGAAATTAATATTCTTTATTGATGCTCTCGAGTTTATTGCGGACTGTGCCGAAACAAAATTTGAATTATTACAGTATTTGTATGATATGGCGGCAGAATATCAAAATGTGTACATAGTAACATCTTGTAGAACGAGTGATAAAAATGCTTTTATTAAACTGGAAACAAATTTTTCAATAAAAATTTATGAAGTTGGCGATATAACAGAAGATGAACTTGCATTGCTTATGAAGCAATATCCGATTATTCATAAAATGTATAAAACAAATTCATATGTTGATTTATTAAAATCGCCCTTTTATATAAACTTGATAGTTAGTAATTCGATGGATATTGATAATATAGGTGATGAAAATTCTCTAAGAGAATATATTTGGAAAAACATAATATGTTTGGAGGAAAAATCTCGAATGTATGGCATACTCAGTAACAAAGTTATTGAAACTGTTGAGAAGATTGTGTTTGAAAGAGCTAGAAAATTTATGTTGGGTATTCATAAGGACGATATAGATAGAGACATAATGCATGCATTGCTTTCAGAAGGTGTAATTGCTCAACAAGGAGATTATATTAGACTGAAATATGATATTTTCGAAGATATTTGCTTTGAACATTATTTTGATAAAGCTTTTGATTTGTGCAAAGGGAAGTATAAGACCTTCTATGATGAAATAGAAAATCTTGGGCGATGTGTGTATAGACGGTATCAGATTTGGATTTCAAATAAAATGTTTATACAGGTAAATAGAGATAAGTTTTTATATAGCCTTACTTTTTCTGATGAGATTCCGCAAAGTTGGAAAAGGCAAACAGAAATTGGAATTGTTAAGTCAAGGTTTTGTGATAATTATTTCGAAGAACAAGGGTCGGAGATTCTGGAACAAGGCATGTTGTTCGACTTTGTGAAGAATATTAATTTGTTCGCATTTGAAGGTGAGTTATTACATATTAGACAAGAATCACCACAAATGAAATTGTCCCCAATTGGTAATGGAAGACCATGTATTATTCGACTTTTGAAAAACGAAGAAATATATAAGAAAAATATAATCGGAAGAGATGATATAGTTAAGTTATGCTTGGATTATGCGAAACAAGAAGATAAAGTGGCAGTTATTGCTTCAGATGCATGCGCTATGATGGAATATTATGTGGAATATTCGTTGCAGGAATCTGAGCAAGAAAACTATTATAAAATCATAGATGAAATATCGTCTTGCTTGGAAGCACTTTATCGAATGGCAGATAACTCAGAAGAGTGGTTAAAAAAGTTTTTTAATACATTGATTAATAATTATATTAATGGAAATAGAAAAAGTATGCGTAAGTCAGAAGATATTATGGAATGGACATTGAAGAATGCTTATCCTGCTTTGGTAACTGGATTAGCAAGCGAATTGTGTTCGATAGCTGATATACTATGGTTACGTGGAAAAGTAGATGCAGAGGAATTTGATTTCTATAGAGCCGATAGACTGTCTAAGGGTTTTGAATATGGATTAAGTGAGAAAGCTGAACATTATAATTATTTATATAGAACAGTGTACGAGAATGCATTTTTATGGAATCTGTTTCGATTGAATTTTAAAGTGGGATTTCATTGGGCAATTCAATTTATAAATAGGGTAATATTAGAATATGCAACTAATAATCCTGAATATGTAATAAAAATCAAAGTAAAAATTAGTGAGAGTAATGCAATAAAGGAATATTGGGGAAATGGAAACATGTGGCTTGCAGGGAGTAGAGATCACAATGTACCTACCTTAATAGGAGATGTTATTTTTTGTCTTAAAGAGGCTATAATAAGCAGTTTGGAGATTTGTAAAAAGGATCATGAATTCACTGTTGCATTTGCAAATTATGTCAAAGAAACTATTTATTCAAAATCAAATAATATAGTATTGCTTACAATCATTGAGAGTATAGGAATGCACTTTGAAAACGAATTACCGGGTTATGCTTTGGATTTGGCTACAAGCATAGAACTTGTTCATTGGGATACCACAAGATATATGTTGTACAAAAAAATCCGACAAAAGAGTTGCTCGAAAGGCAAATTCTTAAGACCATGGGGATACCTGAGCTTAAAGATAGATATGAGTTGGATAAAAAATGTGATTTGAGTATACAAGAATATGTATCTCATACACAGATATATTTTGATTCAATGGTTCAGGATAAATGCTATGGAATTCTTGATTATTTATATTCAATTATAAAAAATGATGCAGAAAATGCACAGGACTATTTACAGATTCAAAAAATGGATATGCGTGGTGCAAAAGCAACCAAGATAACCGACAATATAATTATGTTAGAACCCCAAATATCAGGGGAAGCAGAAAAAATTGTTCTAAGACAAGAAGAATTCAATAAACCTAAGCAGAGATTAAATGCGGCGATTAAAAAGTGTAATGATAATATGGTGTCTGGGCAGATTGACTTGCCATCAACTCTTGATGCAATTAAAGTTATTTTAGAATTGATGAAGGATACTGATATGGCATTTCAATATGAAAATCTTTTGATACTTTTAATTGCTAGTGCAATAAATCATCAAGAATTAGAAAATGAGAAAAGGGAAAAGTTTTGCACAATATGGATTAACGGAATAGAGAAATTGTTTTCTAATGGAGCTTTTTGGCAGATATTGCACTTATGCCAGTTTATTGAATCAATTGGAAAATGACGTTGCTATTGGGATAAAAAATAAAA
>ENA-OQCO01001077-OQCO01001077.1-human-gut-metagenome-genome-assembly--contig:-NODE-1077-length-11631-cov-0.834058_pt1 | contig 11631 bp, 16 predicted proteins | sample MGYA00242500_ERZ504582 | MGnify/ENA primary metagenome ERZ504582 (study PRJEB26092, sample SAMD00036346) | human gut metagenome | host: Homo sapiens | study: EMG produced TPA metagenomics assembly of...
CTGTGGGAGAGGAGCCGCTATCGGCGACTCTTCCGCAGCCTAACAGATCAGTGCAAGGATATTCCGGACGCCGCCGCTTCCCTCCAAAATCCCACCCCTACCCCCGCCCGCTATGCGCAAATTCGCTGGTAAAATCTACGTGTATGCAGGTTGTTTTTGTACGCCTTACGCAGCATATGTAAAACCATAAAAGCCAGTTTGAAAAGTCTACTAGTTCCTTCTCAGACTGGCTCAGCTTATATAATTTATATCCTGCCGCAAAACGATCCTGCATACGGTGTACGCTTCCGCCTGTACTTCTCCCGGATTGCCGGCGAATTGCCGCCAGCCGGAGAGTGGGGGAGGCGTTTCCGAAGGGAAGCGTCGGCGTCCGGAATATCCTTGCCGGAGACGTTAGGCTGGTGGAGAGGAGCCGCTATCGGCGACTCCTAAGCAGCCTTACGACTCCGTGCAAGAGATGCAGGCGCCAGAGCGTCGCAGGAAACGCCTCCCCCACTCTCCGGCGTCCAGCACTTCCACCAAAATCCCCCTTAATTCAGCTTCACATTGAGATAATTCCTGCCTGACAGTGTCTTATTAAAGCAGATGCTTATAATTACTATGATGCAGCCTGCCGCAAATCCAATCCAATTAAAGAGCGCCGTAAGAATCAGAAGCTGAAGCCTCATAAATTTCAGCGCATAGCCCAGTTCGAAATTAGGCTGGGTATAGTTGGCCACGGCTACGAACGCCATATACAGCATGACTTCCGAATTAAACCAGCCGGACTGTACTGAGAATTCTCCCATAACCAGACCGGCGATTACGCTCAGCGGCGTACTCAGCATGCTGGGGGTATTAAGCGCTGCCAGCCGCAGCCCATCTATGGCGATTTCCAAGATCAGCAATTGGAAGATCAGCGGTATATTAACCATATCTTTTACCGCCACGAATTCAAATGCTTTCGGAAGCCAGTTGAGGTTCTGCATAAAAAGCAGGAACACTGGCGTCAGAAATACGGTCATAATGGTAATCAGCGTCCTGGAAAACTTCAGATACAGTCCGGTCAGCGTTGGAAAGTAGTAATCATTGGCTTCCTCGATCATATCAAAGATAGAGGTCGGCAGAATCATGGCAGATGGAGAATTATCCACCATAATCACTACTTTTCCCTCAAGCAGGCATGCGGCAGCCGTATCCGGTCGCTCTGTAAACTTGAATTTCGGGAATGGGTTATACCATTTTCTCTTGAACAGGCATTCCGCCAGGCTTTGCTGGTTCATCCTCAGATCATCCGTCCGGATGCTTTTGATACGCTGCTGCACCGTATTTAGCAGTTCCTTGTCTACCCGGTCGCCCATATAGCAGATAGCCACGTCGGTTCGGGAAGTATCGCCAACTTCTGTCATTTCCATAACCAGGTGAGGATCCCGGATCCTTCTTCTCATCAGCGCTGTATTAAATACGATCGTCTCCACAAAACCGTCTCTGGATCCTCTCAGAGACTTATCCTTATCCGGCTCTTCTACGCTTCTTGCCGGATAAGTCCTGCAGTCAATCGCTATGCAGGCTTCATAGCCTTCTATAAACAGACAGGTAACGCCGGATAAGACATTTCTCAGCACATCATCAAAATCCCCCAGGATATCCACTTCCACATAGGGGATGCACTCCCTGGAAAACTGCGTGGCATCCGCCGGCATATTCTCCTGCGTTACCTTGAACAGCGAATCCATTATTTTGAGCATAACCTCATCCTTGGTAAATCCGTCTATAAAATAAAAAGAAGCCATCCGGCCGCCAATCAGCATATCTCTTTGAATAATGTCAAAACTATCCTGCACCGGAAGAACCTGATTCATGTAGGCTGCATTCTCTTCCCTGGACGCAGTCACTTTCCTGTTATCTGGCATATTCCTACCTCCGCTCATTTACTTGCTTTGAGGAATAGACTGCCCAGATTTTCCGGTAAATATGCAGTCAGGGACGCTGCACTTTAAAAAATGCCGCGTCCCTGTATGGGAAATCTATTGATTTGTAGTACTGCCAAATCCTCCGTTACGAACCGCTGTCACTTCATCGTCCAATGTGATGCCGTATTCTACAAAGATTCCCTGCATGAATCCAGTTCCTGCCTGTAATTCCACTACTTTACCCTCATTGGTATCGTTAGTGATCTTCGCAAAAATATGCCCCTCATTATCCGAATAGAAGTAATCGCTGTCAATGATGCCCACCGTATTATTTAACTGCAGGCGGTATTTAAATCCAAGGCCGCTTCTCGGATAACATTTAAGCACCCAGTTTTCTTCCATCTCCACACGGATTCCAGTCGGAATCTTTACCGTCTTTCCCGGGTGCAGCACGATGGATACCGGTGTATAAAAATCATAACCCGCGGAACCTGCCGTGGCTCTTTGAGGTAATCGGACGCCGTCATAAGCCTCCTTGATCTTCTCTTCTTCGATCGGCCCGAAGGAGTCCATAAATCCTTCCAGGAACTGTTCGAAACTTACCTTGTGGAACTTTGCAATTCTTCTAGCCATAGATGTTTCTCTCCTGTCTCTTCTGTATTTTTCGTTTACGTCAGAAAATCATTTAATTATATTATCATCCGCTTCGCAAAGCGTCAATGCAATTAGGTCAAATTCATCTAATTTCCACATTCTATGCTGATCTCATTGAACAGTTTCAGAATCTCATCTACCGTCATCTGCTGTTTCTCTTCTTCTTTTTTTATCCAGGATCACCTGGCCCTGATGCATCATGACCAGGCGGTTTCCATATTCCACCGCATATCTGAGGTTGTGCGTTACCATAATTGTCGTCAGTTTCTTTTCCCGGACAATCTGATCCGTCAATTCCATGATCAATTCTGCCGTCTTAGGATCCAGGGCAGCCGTATGCTCATCCAGGATCAAAAACTCGATAGGCGTCATGGTAGACATCAGTAGCGCCATCGCCTGGCGCTGTCCGCCTGAAAGTGAGCCTACCTTTACATCCAGCTTATCTTCCAATCCCAGATTCAGCTGGCTAAGCTGCTCCCTGTAGTAGGCAATGCGGGCCTTATTGGTCCCTCTTCCCAGTCCGTAGAGTTTCCCTTTGTTATCTGCCAGGGACATATTTTCCAGTATCGTCATGGATGGACAGGTTCCCATCGCCGGATTCTGGTATACACGGCCAATCCTCGCATTTCTCTTATACTCTTTTTCCCTGGTAATATCCTTGCCGTTGATCAGTATTTTCCCCGCCTCAAGCGGAATGCTGCCGCAGATGATATTCAGCATGGAGGTCTTGCCGGATCCATTGCTTCCCACCACGGACAGGAAGTCTCCCTGCTCAATCTTCATGCTGAAATTATCGAACAGGCACATTTCGTTAATGGTACCGGGATTATAGTATTTGTGGATTCCGCTAAGTTCAAGCATTCTTATTCACCTTCTTCTTTCTTTCCATGCTGATGACCAGGATTACCAGGAACAGGACCGCCGTAATCAGCTTCATTGCCTGCGGCTCAAAGTTACGTAGGGCAACCGCAACGCAGGCCTTATAGATGATCGAGCCAATTAGTACGGCAGACGTGGCCTTAAGGAACGTTATCTTCTTAAAGATGCTGGTTCCGATAATAACGCTTGCCAGGCCAATTACGATTGCCCCCGTACCCATGGATATCTCAAATACCCGTTCTTCCTGGGCGAATACGCAGCCTGCTAAAGACACCAGCCCGTTTGCAATGGCAAGGCCCAGAATCTTCACATTGCCTTGATCCTTTGCAAGGGAGGTGACCAGCGTATCATTATCGCCTACCGCCCTGAGAAGAAAGCCGGATTTTGTCTTCAAATACAGATCCAGCAGCACTTTGCATAGGATTGCCAGCACCAGGACGATCAGAAGCGTCGTATATCCTGAGACGCTGTCTGGTATCAAGCGCTTCATAAAATCGTTCTTAAATATTGTTTCCTGGGAGAACAGCGGAACATTTGCCGTCCCTGCAATATACAGGTTGATGGTCCACAATGCCGTCATCATAATGATTCCTGACAGCAAGTCGCGCACCTTGCATTTACATGGATCAGCCAGTACACGATGCCGCCAGCCACCCCCGCCCCAAAGGAGAGCGGCAGGGTCAGATAAGGATTCATCCCTCTCGTAATCAAGGCCGCCGTGATCGCTGCTCCCAATGGAAAACTTCCGTCCACCGTCAGATCCGGGAAATCCAGTATCTTGTATGTGATATATACTCCCAGCGCTAATATCCCATAGATCAGGCCCTGTTCCGCAATCGTTACTATAAAGTCCATGAAAATGCCTCCCAAATTCTTTCTTTACTCTGCAATAATATCGTCAAAACTTTCAACCGCGCCGGATGCCAGATCTTCCGGAACGGTAATGCCCAGATTTTCCGCAACCTTTGTATTTACGTAGAATCCCGGCTCTGTGATCAGTTCAAAGTTCATTTCAGATGCCTTCTTTTCACCCTTTAATACCTTTGCCGCCATCTGTCCCGTCTGCTTTCCAAGAGCAATATAGTCAATTCCTTCTGCCGCAAGGCATCCGATCTTCACCTGCTCGATCTCGCTGCCAAATACAGGCACCTTCTTATCATTTGCTTTTTCCAGGATGGTCGGAAGCGATGCGACCACCGTATTGTCCGTCAGATTCGTGATGCAGTCTACTTCGCTTAACAGGTCATCTGCAGCAAGTGCCACATCTGCGGTTGCCGTAATTCCCTTTGTCACCAGTTCGAATCCGTAATCTTTTACCAGATCTTCATATTCTGCAATGGCAGATACGAAATTGGCCTCGCTGGTCGTATACATGATTCCAAGCTTCTTGGCATCTGGAAGCATCTCGCGCATCATTTCCAACTGCTGCTTGATCGGAAGCTTATCGGATGTACCTGTCACTTCTCCTACCGGCTTTCCATCCTTATCAGACAGTTCCGCCGCTACCGGGTCCGTTACCGCGGTATATACTACAGGAATATCTCTGTCCATGGCCGCATTGAACGCACTCTGGGCGCTGGGCGTTGCGATGGCGCAGATCATATCCACTTTATCCGATACGAAGGAGTCGGATATCTGTCCTGCCGTCCCCATATCCGCTGCCGCATTCTTATACTTGACCGTCAGGTTGTCGCCTTCTTTGATGCCTTCCGCTTCCAGTCCCTTCAGGAATCCCTCCCGGCAATTGTCCAGAGATCCATGTTCGGCAAATTGCTCAATTCCGATCGTGTACTCTTTTTGGAACTTCCTTCTGACCCGGATGACTTTTCCGCATCCTGCTGTCATAACTGCCACCATTGCTACTGTTAATAATCCTGCTACTACTTTTCTTTTCATTGTTTCATTCTCCTTTTTCTTGTTTTTGATATCCGGACTGCAGATAGCCAGCCATCCGGTACTGCTGTTAGGAGAGAAAACTTGTGGGCCGCGGTTTCTGCCAGCACGCAAAAACCCGCCCCAACCACTAGGTTTGAGGCGGTAATAAACTACATTATCGCGGTACCACTCAAATTGACGAATCGTCCACTTTTCTCATGTACTAACATACACTCCTGATTGATAACGGGTTCGGTTCCCGACAGGCCATACTCCCTTACGGTTTCCGGCTGCCCTCGAAGGCCATTCAATTATCAACTCCATACGGCAATCCCACCACCAGCCGCTCTCTTTGATGTCATTCGATAATCTACTCTTCTTTCTCAACGGTTTTATCTTATTTACATTATTAACTTTAATTCAACAAAGTGCATTTGTCAAGACAAAGTTTTGTTTATTCGTTAGTCTTTTATTACTGGAACCGGAGTACTATCCACCTTATCCAGATCGTTTATGTACATCTTCGTTTCTTTTACGATGACATTCGATAACAGCAATACGGCAACTAAGTTCGGAATTGCCATCAAAGCATTCAGGATGTCAGCCAGCGTCCAAACGATGTCAAGCGCTACTACCGGGGCAATTGCTGCAACCAGACAGTAAACAAGACGGTAAGGAATCAGGCCCTTTCTTCCTGCCCAGTACTCAACGCATCGCTCGCCATAATATGCCCATCCAAGAATCGTGGAGTAAGCAAATGAAATGATGCCGAGTGTCAGGATAATTGGTCCAAGGTATGGAATCTGAGAGAATGCCATGGATGTAAGAACACCACCATTGGAAATCTCATTCGCATTGATTGTCGGGTTCTTCATAATTGTTGTTACAAGAACAAGACCTGTCATAGCACAAACAACTACTGTATCCCAGAATGTTCCTGTAGAGGAAACCAGTGCCTGGCGAACCGGATTTCTTGTCTGAGCCGCTGCTGCTGCGATAGGAGCAGAACCAAGACCAGATTCATTAGAGAACAGACCTCTTGCAACACCAAACTGGATCGCCATTCTGATACCGGTACCAACAAGTCCGCCGGCTGCCGCGCCTGGCGTAAATGCAAGCTTGCGAGATAACTCCGAGAGCCGGGATGATGTAATCATGAGTTCATTACTAAAATGATGATACATCCCAATACATAGAAGATTGCCATGAATGGAACCAGTTTCTCGCATACGCTTGCGATGGATTTGATACCGCCGAAGATAACGATTGCGGTAAGGATTGCTACGATGATTCCTACGATCCACATTGGGATTCCGAAGTTCTCATTACATACGGTCGCGATCGCGTTAACCTGTGTAGCGCAGCCGATTCCGAATGAAGCGAATCCTGCAAAAATCGCGAACAGCATGCCCAGCCATTTTAAGTTGAGGCCTCGGGACAATGCGTACATCGCTCCACCTTGCATACGGCCGTCTTCCGTCTTAACTCTGTACTTAACAGCGATCAAGGACTCAGAATACTTTGTCGCGATACCGAACACGCCGGTGAGCCAGCACCAAAGAACTGCTCCTGGGCCGCCAAGCGCGATCGCGTACCTACGCCGATGATATTACCGGTACCATGGTAGCCGCCAGCGCCGTAGTCAGGGCTCCGAACTGGGAAACCTCGCCTTCTGCGTCAGGATCTTTTGATACAGATAACTTGATACCTTTTGAAATCGTCTTCCTCTGGATGAATCCCAGACGGACTGTCATGTAGATATGAGTACCCAGCAATAAGATAATGAGCCACCAGCCCCATACCAATCCATCAATCTTGGTTATAACTGCACTAATACTGTCTAGCATATTATTCCCCCTTCTCTTTCCTTTGCTTTTTAATATGCACTTCATGTTAAAAATAGTACTACGATAAAAACAAATGGCGGCGGCATATCTAAACCGCCCTCTGTATCACCTAAAAACATTGTACATGAATTTGTAGAAAATAGCAACTATCGTTATAAAATTGACATTCAATTGGTCATAATGACGAAATAATAAAGATTATTCTTCATTTTCAATTCGTTTAATTAAATAACTAACACTTTTTTCTCACAATTTAAGGTACTTTCAGAAACCTGCAGAAATAGATCAGGCACTCAGGCTTTTTATCCTGCCTGAGTGCCCGTTATGCAACTTTCACAAATTGTGTTTTTTGAATCGTTTCTACTGCCCGTCCACAATATGTGGTACCGGCACTCCTCTATTTCTTATGGGGGCTCTATCTTTAGTTTTACCAGCCTGCCCGCTTCTCTTTGTAATGCTTCCTTATAAGAGATGTTCTGATATCTTTTAATCTGGATTCTCGTTGTCCCCATCTGGCGGGCCACTTGTTCCGAGGAAGCCTCGTATGCAAACAGAGCACATCCGCAGCTGTTCCGGATGCTCTGCGCGCTGTAAGAAGGTATGCCTGCTTTCTTGGAATATTTTTTCATCATTCTGCTGATATACATGGTATTGAGCGGATTCCCTCTACTATTATAAAAAAGATACGGGTTGTCTTTTCTTTCTGCCAAATACTTCTCAAGAATCTGAAATGCGTCTTCCGGGATATAGCATAGGTCCCTCCGGCCGGCTACCGATGCATAAATTCCGTCCCCATAGATGCCTATATCCTCCGGCTTAAGCCCTGTGATTTCCGTGGAGCCTAGCCCCGCCCGATACATCAGCACAATGATGCAGTACGCTATCAGATCTTCCTTGGCGGCCTCAAGTAGCCGGTCGATGTGGGAAGGAGGGATATTTTTTACAAATTTCTCCTGCTTTGCCACCATCTTAAGGTACGGATAATAGTCATCCTGGTAGCCCTCATCTACCTGATACCGCTCCTTATTCTCGCAGATATACGCCGCAAAAGAATGAAGTTCGCGGAACTTTTTTGCCATGGTTCCAGGAAGGATCTCTCCCCTGGCCACACGTTCCTTAAGCCAACGGAAATATACCCCTGCATCCTCTCCATTGATTTCCAGAAAGTCTTTATGAAAATAATCCATAGCTTCATCAATATCCGTCTGGTAGGAAGCCTTTGAGGTGCTGCTTTTAAAATGGACGGTAAAATCTCTCCAAATGACTTGCTTTAGGACTTTGGAAGCGTATATGCTTTTCATCTGTTCCTGCCTCCTTGTCTGTCGTCCGCGAAGCGGACTTCCTCCTATTAGGTTATAAGTATATTTCATACTATAACATAATTAAGAGGAATCGGCAATCTCTCGATTGCCTTAATTTATTTACGGATGAGATATTTCGCCTTTTTATAGTCCTCTTTATGCACATATACTTCATATTCGTACTGGTAGTCTTTATTCTGTCCGAACTTCCGGTACGTCCCCGGCTCGTTCCTTCTAAAGCCCATGAACCGGCATGATTGTTCACCTTCTGGCATAATCAATCTGATTTGCCACCAGGATCTCTCGTATCCGGTTGAATTCCTGCAGATCAAATCCTATATAGACGTTTTCCCTGTTAAATACCGTAATCATCTAATCCCTCATTTCCTATCCCAGAACATCATCTTTCCAAGGACAGATATTCCGCCGCTTTAAGCACATGTTTTGCCAGTACGGAGGAAGTGACGCTTCCAACGCCTCTTGGCACCGGGCTGATGTAGGATGTCGCTGGCTCTGCCGCTTCAAAATCCACGTCGCCGCACAGATTGCCTTTGTCGTCTACATTGATGCCTACATCGACTACCACTGCTCCATCTCCTACCATATCCGCAGTGACCATCCTCGCTTTTCCGGCTGCTGCCACCAGGATCTCTGCCTCCCTGCAGGTAGCAGTAAGATCTTTGGTGCGGGTATGGCAGATTGTGACCGTGGCATGCCTCTTAAGAAGCATCATGGATAGAGGCTTGCCTACCACCATACTTCTTCCAATCACGGTCACCTTCTTGCCTTTCGGATCAATTTTATAATAATCCAGCATTTCCATGACTGCCTCCGGCGTGCATGGCGCATGGCCTGTCTCATCCCCGGAAAATACTTTTGCAATATTTACGGGACACATGCAGTCCACATCTTTTAGCGGATTGATCCGCGATACCACGGGCCCTTCATCCAGATGCCCCGGCAGGGGACGGAACAGGAGGATCCCATGTACCTTCGGATCCTCGTTTATCTTGAAAAAGGTCTTTTCAAATTCAGCCTGGGTAATCGTTTCGGGCAATTCTACTACCTTGCACTCGATCCCGATCATCTCCATCCGCTTTCTGGCTCCCCCGCTCATAGGCAAGATCATCTGGCCTTGCCCCAACCCTTACGATTGTCAGGCTGGGAAGGATTCCTCTGTCTTTCAGCCTGCGTGCCTCGCCTGTCAAGTCTTCCTTCATGGTCTTGGCCACGTCAGCGCCCTTCATCAATATGCTCATATAAGATTCCTCCTGTCTACTGGATATGGCCAAGGACGTCCCGATAGATGATTTCCTTCCATTCCCTGCCTTCCGCAATCATAGATTCCGTCTTCTGGTTCAGTTTCTCTGCCCGCCCCCGGTCTTTCATCAATTTCGTATTGATAAACACATTGAGGGAGGCTCCTTCCAGCGCTGCCTGGGCAAATAGTACTCCTACGCCCACGTCGCTGACCGCGATGCGGCTCCCCTTCTCTCCCAGGATCTTAAGAAGCCGCATCACCTCCAGCACCGTCTCCATAATCTCGATAGGAACCACGCTGGCATCATACAGAGCGCCTTCCATAATTCTGGCTTTTGCGGCCTTTTGTTCCTCCGTATCCTTCGGAAGCCCATAGGCTGCCGACAGGGGCGCGAATGCTTCGGCATCCTTGTCTGTAAGGTCAATCAGTTTGTCTTGCAGCACTTTTAACTGACTCCTTACGGACTGGATCTCCTCCTCTACATCCGCATACTTCTTCTTGCCAACCGTCAGATTCGCAACCATCATTCCAAGTGCCGAGGCAAACGCGCCTACTGCTGCCGAGGCTCCTCCGCCGCCCGGCACCGGCTCGGCGGAAGATAGCACCTCCAGGAATTCTGTCGTCTTCTTTTCTAGCATCATGTTGTCATTTCCTCCTTTGGCAGCGGATTCATCACCGTCTTTTTCTTGGCATCACGTGCACCGCTTCGCCTGTCGCGGCTTCCAACGCTTCCGCAACGCCTTCATTATAAGTCGGATGGGCTCTCATTGCAATCAGAAGCTGTCCTGCCGTCATCTTATTTGCTACGGCTGTTCCGAATTCCCCGATCATGTCCGTGGCCCTCGCGCACATCATCTGCGCGCCCAGTACTATCTCTGATCCGGCCTCCACGATCACCTTGATAAATCCGCGCTCCTCCTTAGTTATCAGGGATTTCCCGTTGGCGCCCATAATGAATTTTCCCGTCTTGATCTCAATGCCGCTTTCGTTGGCTTCTTCTTCCGTCATTCCAACGGAAGCGATCTCCGGATCCGTATATACACAGCCCGGCACGATATCCAGCCTGACCGTCGGTGTTCTTCCTGACAGTTCTTCCGCTACATAGATTCCCTGGGCGCTTGCCAGATGCGCAAGCTGCATGCCTTTTACCAGATCCCCGATAGCATACACGCCATCCATACTGGTCTGCATCCGTTCATCCACTACGATACGTCCGCGTTCCATCATAAGAGAAACGCCTTCTCCAAACAGCCCGTCCGTATTCGGACGTCTGCCGACTGCACACAGCACGTACTGGGCCACAACTTCTGTCTCTTTCTCTTTTTCAAGGAAGCGGCAGGCATAGAGTCCGTCCTTCTCTGCTATTTCCTGGACTGCTGCCGAGGTATGGATATCCACCCCTCTTTTCTTAAGATCATCTTCAGATTCTGAGAGATCTCTTTATCCATCCCCGGCACCAGCCTTGGCATAGCCTCCACAATGGTCACACGGGTGCCAAAAGCCGCAAATGCTGTGGCAAATTCTACGCTGATTACGCCTCCGCCGATGATGGCAAGGCTCTTGGGCGCTTCCTTTAACTGCAATAACTCGTTGCTTGTCAGCACTCCTTTAAGATCCATCCCCGGAAGGGGAAGAAGCATGGGCTTTGATCCTGCTGCCAGAATCACATTCCCAGCCTCAAACGTACGAATCCCTTCCTCGGATGCAACCGTCACTGTACGGTCTTTCTCAAGCCTTCCTTTCCCATACAGCAAGGTCACTGTGTTGCCTTTCAGAAGCTGCTCCACTCCCTGGCATAACTGTTCCGTAGTTTCCTCTTTATAGGCAAGAACTTTGGCGTAGTCGTAATTCACCTCTTTCGCCAGATTCCGTATTTCTCGCCATCCAATGCCTGACGGTATAGCGAAGAAGCATGTATCAGG
>ENA-OQCO01001078-OQCO01001078.1-human-gut-metagenome-genome-assembly--contig:-NODE-1078-length-11622-cov-2.548325_pt1 | contig 11622 bp, 10 predicted proteins | sample MGYA00242500_ERZ504582 | MGnify/ENA primary metagenome ERZ504582 (study PRJEB26092, sample SAMD00036346) | human gut metagenome | host: Homo sapiens | study: EMG produced TPA metagenomics assembly of...
CTCCATATAATGGGTGGTTAGAAATACTGTCATATCTTCTGTTTTCTGAAGCTTCTCGATAACATTCCAGATTAACTGTCTTGTCTGTGGATCAAGTCCTGTGGTAGGCTCGTCAAGAATCAAAATCTCCGGTCTGTGCAATAATGCACGGGCAATATCAATTCTTCTTCTTTGACCTCCCGACAGCTTACCTACAGGTCTGTTTAAAAACTCGTCAAAATCCAGAATCTCGACCAGCTCCTGTAATCTCTTATCAAAGGCATTTCCTGTAATGCCGTACAAAGCAGCTCTGCTCATCAGGTTTTCCTTCACCGTAAGCGGTTTATCAAGTACGCTATCCTGAAATACAACACCAAGCATCCTTTTGTCTGTGTGCCGGCTTTGTCGGTTTCTATTCCGTTTACCTGAACCGTTCCACTGTCTTTTTTTTGCAGTCCACAGAGAATAGAAATGGTTGTACTTTTCCCTGCACCATTTACTCCAAGAAATGCAAACAATTCTCCTTTTTTCACACGAAAGCTCAAATCATTTACAGCTTTTACTTCGCCAAAGCTTTTATTCAGGTGGCTGATTTTAATGATATCTGATTCCATATTTTCTCCTTTTGTTTCATCTTTCCTTAAATGACGCAGTATACGTTGGATTTACCTTTTTTAATAGAATCCATAGGTGTATGTAATCTGTCAATAAGTACTTTTAATTGTGCACTGACACCATAGAAATATACAGGAGACGCTATAACAAGCACATCTGCCATTTTCAGTTTTTCATATACTTTCGTCATATCATCTTTTTGAAAGCACTCATGTCCTTCTCTGTCAAAACACGTATTGCACCCTATGCAAGGATTCACTTTATAATCTGCTACCGAAATTACTTCAACACTATTATTTTTATTAGCACCATCAACAAATGCCTGCACAAGTAACTCAGTATTTCCACCTTTTCGTACGCTTCCTGATAAAACAACAATATTACTCACTACCTGTTGTCCCTCTCTTTCCTAATATAATCACAAAAGATGCTGGCAATAAAATTGCTGCTCTACGTCTTAGCGTCTGGCAATAGATTGATAATCCACTATATGATCCTTTACATTGATGATAAAATTTTCTTTACATTTTGGACAAAACAGCGGAAAAATGTTTTAATTCCGTATCATCCAATATCTGTGTCCTCGTTTTTGCACCACATATCGGACACAGGATCCATTTATCCTTTTCAAGTAAAGGTTAGAATAACTGGCCCGGTCGTTTATTTGTCAAGACTTTTCTTTTTGCTTATATTATCTCTTTTTATAAATCAACATTTTTTATATACATGCAACACACAAAAAGCCACCAGAAGAATTAGTATCCCCTGGTAGCTCCATTAAACTTTATCATTTGTTAATGTGCTACACTCATGCTCTCGTCAATCCATTTCTGTACCATGTTTCCTTCAATTCGTATACTCTGTCGGCAAGTATCTTACTGTGCATATCTTCTGCATTCTTACAGTGAAGATCATGCATCAGTCTGCTTAATTCTGTATCCTCTTGTATACATTCCGCATAAACACATCGCTCATGATGGTAAGATCTTTTAAGAAACCCTTGTATCTTTCGTAACATGTTCCCAATTTCATCTTAACATCAAAATCAGCTTTTCACAATCTACTATTTTTCCTCAATGTCATTTAGTTGTGGTTTCGTTATTTTCCATTTATCCGATCTCCTTACCTGTCGGACGAGCAAAAGGATTCTCATACACAGCTGTTTTGCCAAGATAATCCTCAATACGCAACAGCTGATTATATTTTGCATTCCGGTCTGACCTGCACGGCGCACCGGTCTTGATCTGTCCACTGCCACAGGCTATCGCCAGTCTGCGATAAAAGAGTCTTCTGTCTCACCGGAACGATGAGAAATAATCGTGCGATATCCGAAACGGTATGCCATCTCTACCGCCTCGAGAGCTTCCGTCAGGGTTCCGATCTGATTTACTTTTACAAGAATCGCATTGGCAGCATCCAGACGTATTCCACAGTTCAGCCGCTTTTTATTCGTCACAAAAAGGTCATCGCCCACCAGCTGTACCCGGTTTCCAAGCCTCCGGGTCATCTCCGTCCAACCTTCCCAGTCCTCTTCTTCCAGACCATCTTCAATCGAAACAATCGGGAAGCGATCCAGCAGGTTTTCATAATATGCAATCATCTCTGTGGATGTCCGCACAACCTCATTTCCCTGCATCCGGCTCTCCCCGGGAAAATAGTACCCTTCCCGGTCCTCATCATACAGTTCACTTGCCGCCGCATCAATGGCAAATACCACATCGCTTCCCGGTGTGTATCCTGCGTCTTCAATCGCTTCTGTCAGAAATTCCAGCACCTGTTCCGCGCTTTCCAGATCCGGCGCGAAACCGCCCTCATCACCAACCGCGGTAGACAGCCCCTTGTGTTTTAAAAGGATCTTCAAGCGCTGATAGATCTCCGCTCCCATGCGTAACTGCCTCCCGAAAGCTTTCCGCTCCCACCGGCATGATCATGAACTCCTGAAGATCTACTGTATTGTCCGCGTGGCGCCCTCCGTTCAGAATGTTCATCATCGGAACCGGCATTCGCACCGCATGCACGCCCCCGAGATACTGATACAATGGCAGACGCAGCGCTTTCGCCGCAGCACGGGCTACTGCAAGAGACACGCCAAGTGTCGCATTTGCTCCCAGGCTGCTTTTATTGTCGGTTCCGTCTTCCTGGATCAGTAGTTGGTCAATATAGGACTGATTCAGCGCATTTTCTCCTACGATCTGTTCTGCCAGACGGACATTGACATTTCGTACCGCCTGTTCCACACCAAGACCACCGAAGCGTTCTTCTCCGTCCCGCAGTTCCACAGCCTCGTATTTGCCGGTAGATGCTCCCGACGGCACAATGGCTCTTCCTGTATATCCATCCACTCCCATGATTCCTTCTCCTACCGTCACTTCCACTTCCACCGTAGGATTGGATCTGGAATCGAGGACTTCTCTTGCGTAGATTCTTCGAATCGGTAGATATCGATACATCACATATTCCTCCTGTTTCTGTTATCCGCTGTTCTTTTTCAGTATGTCCGAAGCGAGAGAAAAATATGTGTGTTTCATTTCTTATTTATGTAAAAAATATATTCTATTGTCATTTCATAACGCTTATGTGATACTTTTCCATATTAATTATTGGAAATTTATTTCTGGCAGAGGTGGTTCTGTGAATACCTTACATAAGTTGAAAAGAAATATCGCATTAGTGATCATATTTTTCATGTTTGGAATGTGTTTTGCTCCATATCAGACACATTCTTTTTTGTATACTTCCATTTCAGCCAATTCTGCCACTTTCTATTCCGGATCGGATAAGTAAACGAAAAAAATGCAGGAGATAAAGTACATTGTGTCTTTATTTCCTGCATTTGTATTTACGCGAGCAACGAGCCAAAGTCCGTGCTTGCACGAGACCTTGGCGACTGCCGCGATAACTATAAGAAACTCGCAGAGCGTGTTTCTCATAGTTATTCATGTTTGAAAAATCAAACTTCCTCGAATCTTACTTTTTGATCAGCAGAGATTTTCCTGTCATTTCAGCAGGCTGTTCCATACCCATCAGTTCGATCAGGGTTGGGATGATGTCTGCCAGGCAGCCGTTCTCACGCAGTGTGTAAGAAGGATCTGCATTGACCAGGATGAACGGAACCGGGTTGGTGGTATGAGCAGTAAATGGTTCTCCTGTCTCATAATCTACCAGCTGCTCACAGTTTCCGTGGTCAGCACAGATGAACATCTGACCGTCTACTTCTTTCAGAGCATCAACTGCACGTCCTACGCACTCGTCGACAACCTCTACCGCCTTGATTGCAGCAGCTTCCACACCGGTATGTCCAACCATATCCGGATTTGCGAAGTTGATGATGATCACATCATATTTGTCAGATTTGATCGCATCTACCAGTTTGTCACATACTTCGTATGCACTCATCTCCGGTTTCAGATCGTAAGTTGCTACCTTTGGAGATTTAACCAGGATTCTGTCTTCCCCTTTGTTTGGCTCTTCCACACCACCATTGAAGAAAAATGTAACGTGTGCATATTTTTCTGTCTCAGCGATACGTGCCTGTGTCATGTTATGAGCTGCCAGGTATTCGCCAAATGTGTTTTTGATCTCCTGTTTTACAAAGGCTACCAGTTTGTTTCCGATAGTTTCATCGTAATCGGTGAAGCATACAAAAGTTACATCCAGTTTTTTCTCACGTGAGAAACCTTTGAAATCATCATCGCAGAATGCTCTTGTGATCTCACGGGCACGGTCCGGACGGAAGTTGAAAAATACAACGGAATCTTTATCCTGCACGGTTGCAACCGGTTTACCCTCTTTTTCGATAACGGTCGGCAGAACGAACTCATCTGTCTTTTCTGCATCGTAGGAAGCCTGTACAGCTTCTGCAGCATCTGTTCCTTTTACGCCTTCACCCTTTGTCATTGCTTTGAATGCCAGTTCTACACGATCCCAACGGTTATCTCGATCCATTGCATAGTAACGTCCTGAAACGGTTGCGATCTCGCCAACGCCTATTTCTTTCATCTTAGCCTGCAGTTCTTCGATATATCCTTTACCGGATGCCGGCGGAGTGTCACGACCATCCAGGAAGCAGTGTACATATACTTTTTCCAGACCTTCTCTTTTTGCCAGTTCCAGCAGACCATACAGATGTGTATTGTGGCTGTGTACACCACCATCAGATAACAAACCCATAAAATGCAGTGCAGAGTTGTTCTCTTTTGCATTCTTTACAGCTGCCAGCAGTGCTTCATTTTTAAAGAAATCTCCATCCTGGATCTCTTTGGTGATTCTTGTCAGTTCCTGATATACGATACGACCTGCACCCATATTCAGATGTCCAACTTCTGAGTTACCCATCTGTCCTTCCGGAGACCTACTGCCCATGCCGCTTGCGTTACCCTTTACAAACGGACACTGAGACATCAGCTGATCCATAACCGGTGTCTTTCCTTCACAAACTGCGTTTGCTTCGCATTTGTCATTTAATCCATAGCCATCTAAAATCATTAAAACGGTAGGTTTTTTACTCATGTTTTCCTCCTCTTGTTGTACAGACTACTTTTGTACGACTGTTTAATCACATTACATGTGATTTTTCCGGTAACGCTCCCTGTACCATTTTGCTACAGTTTTCATAATTATCTGAAAGCAGATTTCTATCTGATCAGACAATAAATGCACACCTGAAATCACACTACAGATATTTTAACAGAAATATGGATTTTTTCAAGGGTTAACAAAGAGAAAATCCCACAGATAAGAAACTGTTCTCCCGGCTCTTATCTGTGGGATTCCCACTGTTTTAACTAATGAAAATTTCAAATTCAGAAATATAATTCTGCGCTTACATATATTTTCTCATAGCTGCTTCTACTACATGTCCTACCAGAACAGATGTAGTTACGCTTCCTACACCGCCCGGTACCGGAGTGATAGCATCTACGATTGGCTCTACTGCTGCATAATCAACGTCTCCACAGAGTTTTCCTTCTGCATTTACATTGATACCTACATCGATGATTGTCTGACCCGGTTTTACATATTCAGCGCCTACAACACCTGCACGGCCAGCCGCAACGATAATGATGTCTGCTTCTCTTGCAACAGATGGCATATCAACAGTTCTTGTATGACATACAGTAACTGTTGCATTTTCTTGATCAGCATCATGGCTGCCGGTTTTCCTACTACCAGGCTTCGTCCGATGACAACTGCTTTTTTACCTGTACAGTCAATTCCATAGTGATCAAGGATCTCCATACATGCCTGTGGTGTACATGGGGGGAAACCAACCTGTTTTCCGGTAAATACGCCGGACATAGATCCGTCTGTCATACAGTCCACATCTTTTGCAGGATCCAGAGCGTTTTCAATTACAGACTGATCCAGATGTTTTGGCAGCGGACGGAATAACAGTACGCCGTGAATGCTGTCATCTTTGTTTACTTTATCGATGGTAGCCAGAAGTTCTTCCTGGGATACATCTTCCGGAAGCAGGAATTTTACACACTCTACACCCAGAGTCTCGCAACGTTTGGTTGCTCCTCTTTCGTAAGAGATATCACTTCCGTTTTCACCTACACGGATAATACCCAGTGTAGGATTGATACCTTTTTCTTTTAAAGTTACAACGTTTGCTTTGATTTTTTCATTCAGAGCTGCAGTTACTTCTTTTCCTAATAACTGTTTTGCCATTTTTATGTTCCTCCTTATTTCAGTCTGCCTAATACGCTGTTGAATACTTCATCTGCAATTTTTGTATATTTTTCCAGCATTGCGTCACATTTTGCATTCAGTTCTTCTGCATATTCTCTGTTTTTCATGGATTTGGTATTGATGTATACGTTCAGGCTGGCACCCTGTAAAGCTGCTTTGCAGAATGCTGCGCCTACACCGGCATCGCTGATTGCCAGTGTGGAGCCTTTTGCTGCAAATTCCACGATGATCTCGATCGCTTCACAGCATTTTTCCATGATTTCCATCGGTACAGAGCAGGCATCTTTCAGGACGATTTCCATAACTCTGGCTTTCTCTGCTTTTTCCTCTTCGGTCTCTCTCGGCATTCCGTATGCTTTGGAGAGTGGTTCGAAAACTTCCGCATCACGTTCGATCAGATGCAGCAGATCTTTCTGAAGTTCATCTGCTTTTTTCTTCAATTCCCACATCTCATCTTCTACATCGGCATATTTTTTCTTACCTACTGTAAGGCTTCCTACCATGTTACCCAGAGCAGTTCCGATTGCTCCAACCAGAGCAGATGCGCCGCCGCCACCCGGAACCGGTGCTTTGGAAGCCAATACTTCTACAAATTCATTGCATGGTACAGTTGAAAATCCCATTGCTTCTTTCCTCCGCTTATTTTTTATACAGCTGCCCGGCTAACCGGGCAGCCATATGGATTATTTATTAGAACAGACCTGTGATTTTTCCTGTCTCATCTACATCGATCTTCTCAGCAGCCGGTACTTTCGGCAGACCAGGCATGGTCATGATCTCACCGGTCAGGGCTACGATGAAGCCTGCGCCTGCGGAAACTTTCAGGTTTCTTACGGTTACTTCAAAGTCTGTCGGTGCACCCAGTTTGGTCTGGTCATCGGTCAGGCTGTACTGTGTCTTAGCCACACAGATCGGGCAGTTGCCGAAGCCAAGAGCCTCTAACTGTTTTGCCTGTTTCTGAGCATTTGCTGTCAGAACGACACGTTTTCCACCGTATACTTTCTGTACGATCTGGTTCAGTTTGTCTTCGATAGAACCTTCCAGTTCGTAAGCGTATGTGAAGTCGTTTGGTTCCTCTACCAGACGGATCACTTCTTCAGCCAGTTTCAGACCGCCTTCGCCACCTTTTGCCCATACTTCAGACAGAGCAACGTTAACGCCCAGCTCTTTACATTTTTCTTCAACCAGATCCAGCTCTGCTTTGGTATCGGTCGGGAATGCATTGATGGCAACTACGCATGGCAGTTTGTATACATTCTTGATGTTGCTTACATGTTTTAACAGGTTTGGCATACCTTTTTCCAGAGCTTCCAGGTTTTCTGCATTCAGCTCGGCTTTCGGAACACCGCCGTTGTATTTCAGGGCACGTACAGTTGCTACGATAACTACTGCATCCGGTTTCAGTCCTGCCATACGGCACTTGATATCCAGGAACTTCTCAGCACCCAGGTCAGCACCGAAGCCTGCTTCTGTGATCGCATAATCAGCCAGTTTCAGAGCCATCTTCGTTGCTGTTACGGAGTTACATCCGTGTGCGATGTTGGCAAATGGTCCGCCGTGTACGATGGCCGGTACACCTTCCAGTGTCTGTACCAGGTTTGGTTTCAGGGCATCTTTCAACAGAGCGGTCATGGCACCTTCTGCATGCAGGTCGTGTGCGGTTACCGGCTTCTGTTCTGCCACTTTACCGTATGTATATCCAATGATGATACGTCCCAGACGTTCCTTCAGGTCGTTGATATCGCTTGCCAGACACAGAACTGCCATGATCTCAGATGCTACTGTAATATCGTAGCCGTCTTCTCTCGGCATACCGTTGGTTTTTCCGCCAAGTCCGTCTACTACATTACGCAGCTGACGGTCGTTCATGTCAACACAACGTTTCCATGTGATCTTTCTCGGGTCGATGTTCAGAGCATTGCCCTGGAAGATATGGTTGTCGATCATGGCTGCCAGCAGGTTGTTGGCTGCACCGATGGCATGGAAGTCACCGGTAAAGTGCAGGTTGATGTCTTCCATCGGAACTACCTGTGCATATCCGCCGCCGGCTGCTCCACCTTTTACACCGAAAACCGGTCCTAAGGATGGCTCTCTTAAAGCAACCATAACGTTCTTACCCATTCTCTGCATACCGTCTGCCAGACCTACAGTTGTTGTAGTCTTTCCTTCACCGGCCGGTGTCGGGTTGATAGCGGTAACCAGAATCAGTTTACCATCTTTTTTGTCAGATTCTTTCAGCAGATTGTAGTCGATCTTTGCTTTGTACTTTCCGTACTGTTCCAGATATTTGTCATCAATACCTGCTTTTGCTGCGATCTCGGTGATCGGTTTCATTTCGCATTCCTGTGCGATTTCAATGTCTGTTTTGTATCCCATAGTTATTTCTCCTTTCTTCTGACCGGACGTCTGCCCCCGAAACGGAACAAAAAGTGAAGAATGTATCTGTTCCGTAAATAAAAAAACGCAGCAAATGTAATCATGTTCTACATTGCTGCCCAGACGGTCGGCCAATATGAATCCTGGTTTCCTGTGGTTCCTCCACATATCCGTCAGTAGCCAGGATCTTCTTTTTCAGACTTCTTTTAAAGAATAGCATAAATTAGCAAAAAAGTCAAGAATTACGAGGAAAAAACAATCTCTTTTTGTGGATTTTTACTTGATATTTATGAGGAAGAAAGTTATACTTAAACGGTAACATAATTGTTACTGTTCACTGATACTATCTTGCGAGGCGTTTTTCGTGAGCGAAGGTCACAGAAAACCCGAGATATACCTCACGAATTTATGCGATTAGTATGAATTCTGTGCATCGCAAAGTGTGTAATGGTGAGATACCTTGAAAAACAAACGTGATCACTATTAATAAAGAAGAAAGCCGGTGATATTTGTGGAACAGGCAATCAGGGAGGAGATATTTTCCGGATTCTGCAGGACGTATAATCAGGCACAGACAGTGACCTGTGAGTTCACAGAGACGGAAGAAGGACTCGAACTGACCGAAGTGGACTGTGGATATAGACGGTGCATCCATCGGGGCAGCTGTGAAGTGGCCAGGCAGATCCGTCAGATGGAAGAGGATCACAAAAAGGAGTAAAGGGGAAACAAATGGTAAAACTGAATAAGAAAATCAGGAGATATCTGGCTCTGGTTCTATGCCTCAGTATCTTGCTTGTACCTGTAGAGGGTTATGCGGCGAAGAATAATCAGAGCACAAACCAGCGGGTGAAAACCACAACGACAGCAGCAGGCTGGGTGTCCAGCGGCGGCCGATGGTGGTATCGAAATGCAGATGGGAGTTATCCGAAGAGTACCTGGAAACTGATCAACGGTTCATGGTATTACTTTGAATCTGATGGATGGATGGCGACTGGCTGGAAAAAACTGGGCGGCGAATGGTATTATCTTACATCCAGTGGAGCGATGGCTACCGGATGGGTGAAACTGAATGGGAAATATTATTTCATGAACGGTTCCGGTGTGATGCAGCATGATACCTGGGTGGATAATGGTGTCTACTATGTGAACAGCGATGGTGTCTGGGTGGAAGGAAAGACTTCCCAGAACAGAGTAGAAAGCAGTCGGACAGATTCCGCAGCAGGATGGGTGTCCGGTGGCGGCCGATGGTGGTATCGGGAAGCAGATGGTTCCTATCCGAGAAACAGCTGGAAAGTAATCAATGGTTCCTGGTATTATTTTGACGGTAGTGGCTGGATGGTAACCGGCTGGCTAAAACGCGCAAGCAGCTGGTATTATCTGGAGCCGGGCAACGGTAACATGGTAACGGGCTGGAGAAAAATCGGAAGTACCTGGTATTATCTGAATCCGGGAAATGGCGATATGGCAACGGGCTGGACAACCATTGGAGGAACCCGATATTACATGAATCAGGATGGAGCATGGTAGAAGGCTGGTCACAGCAAAATGGAACTTGGTATTACCTGAAACCGGGCAGCGGAAACATCGCGACCGGATGGTTAAAACTGGGTGCAACCTGGTATTATCTGGCGAGTGACGGAAAGATGCTGACAGGTTTCCAGAACATCGGCGGATCCAAGTATTATCTGAATACAGGCAGTGGAGCCATGGTAGTAGGCTGGCTGCAACTGGGCAGTGACTGGTATTATATGAACGGCAGCGGTGCCATGCTGACAGGCTGGCAGAAAATCGGAAGTACCTGGTATTATCTGAATCCGACGACCGGTAAGATGGCAACAGGTTGGACAATCGTTGGTGGAAGTAAATATTATATGAACGGCAGCGGTGCCATGCTGACGGACTGGCAGAATATTGACGGTTCAGAGTATTATTTTTACAGCAGTGGAGCCATGGCGGTAAGTACAGTCATCGGCGGTGTTGAAATCGGAGCAGATGGAAAAGCATCGAGAACAGAAAGTCAGGCGATGGGGACTCTGACCAAGTTTTTGAAAACAATGATTCAGCCGGTAGGTAACACCCTGTATGTATGGGGTGGCGGTCATGACGCCTGGACAGACGGAGACGGACTGCGTATCGGTATGAACCCGAAGTGGAAACAGTTCTATAACCAGCAGGGAGCTTCGTATAATTATACGAAACACCGATATGAGTATCAGAATGGTCTGGACTGTTCCGGTCTGGTCAGCTGGGCTGTCTATAATACATATAATACGAAATCAAATCAGAAAGAAACGGCATACAGTTCAACATCTACCGGATTCCCGGCTTATCTGACCAACAAAGGTTTTGGATCGCACGGAAAAGTTTCCGGTGGAACATTTACACCTGGTGACGTGGTAAGTATGACCGGTCATGTGTGGGTTGTTCTTGGCATGTGTTCGGATGGAAGTCTGGTGATCGTTCATGCGACACCACCGGTAGTTCAGATCAGCGGTACGGTCAATACAGCAGGAAGCACGAACAGTGAGGCTGTAACTGGCAAAGCATATATGAAGAAATATTATTCAGATGCAGCCGGCAAATATAATCTGTGTATCGCAAGTAAAGCATATGTGAATAACGTAGACCGTTTCCATTGGTCCTCCAGTAGTATGAGAGATCCGGATGGACTGCGTAATATGACGGCAGCACAGGTACTTGAAAAATTGATTGGACCGCAATAAGAAAAATGTAAAGAAAGGCTGTCGGGAAATAGACAGTTCTAAGTTTGGGAGGGTGTGACTCATACCGAGGCACACCCTCCCAAACTTTTTATCATACAAAGAAAAAAGATGACTGACGACAACCATCTTTCTCTCCATTTATAATGTAGCTCTGCTAACAACTAATTATTAACGACCTTTTTTGAATTAGGGAAACAGTAAATTAACTTTAGTTCTATGATTTGAGATGAGTTAG
>ENA-OQCO01001079-OQCO01001079.1-human-gut-metagenome-genome-assembly--contig:-NODE-1079-length-11612-cov-1.341837_pt1 | contig 11612 bp, 10 predicted proteins | sample MGYA00242500_ERZ504582 | MGnify/ENA primary metagenome ERZ504582 (study PRJEB26092, sample SAMD00036346) | human gut metagenome | host: Homo sapiens | study: EMG produced TPA metagenomics assembly of...
CGATTTTTGTACAAATCAAACTAAACATATAAAAAACAGCAAAATTTAGTTACATGCTGTTATTTTTCCAAAAACTTTGTTCAATATGACCTGTTTGTCACATTTCACACAACCATTTTTTCGTATTAATTATAATATAATTACACTTTATTGTAAAGTCTTTTTGTAAATTTCGTTTGATTGTATGAATATACGCATTAAAAATTGTGGATAATTACCAATAAATAAATCGCATTCGACAAATTTCCCCCTATCCTTAAATAATTAAAGGATAAGGGGATTAATTTTAAAGTAAATTTTTACGCATCAATACGGAATCAAATACATTCAATAAGTCGTTTTCATCCATATCTCCATTTATAAAGCCTTGCTCTGATATTTTAATATCACTTAAATTAATAATATAATTATTAAGCATTACAATATCTGCAACATTAAATTTTCCGTCAATATTTATATCTCCCTTTAATTCAGACTTATCATCAGGCGTCTTGCCGTTCGGCTCTGTTCCCCAAATCAATACTCCATTGTCATACATTGTTATTTTATCCGTAACAGTTAATTCCTGAGATACCAAACCTTGGCAGGAATAATCGTTTGTCGGATCCCAAAAATTGGTTGCGTCAGGAACAGATATTCTGAATTGAAGTTCTCCCTGATTTTCTGACTGACCGGACGGCATATGACAGTTCCATCGTCATAGGTTATTTCAACATAATAAATATTTCCATCATATTGTATAGGTCCTGATGCGGTACAATTTTGAAATTCATCATATCCTATTTTACCGTTATATCATCAAGAGTATAACCAGCGTCGAAAAGCTCGGTCAAATCCATAAAATAACGATATGAAAGATTTTTTATAAGTCTGGCTGGCCATGCACTGTGATTTGTTGCCTGAACCTTTAACTCAGTAAAATTCTGGCTCGATTGATTTATACATGCTTCAATATAAAATTCGTCCCACTTAGGCGTTTCTACCGGAGGAAAACTCGGATCCGCTGTGCCGCCGTATTTTGAAAGCATTGCGCAAAGCGAGGCGGTATAAGCAGCATTATAATCAATAGCAACCTCACTGTATTGATATTGGTTTATTTCATCAGTATATTCACCGTTCTGATTAGGTCCGCCAACTAAAGCTCCATATAAGATATGCGCATGCTGTTTAGCGCCGTCTCCTTCTGTCTTGCCTAACATTGTCCATTGATCGTCCCATACGCCGCTTGATGTTCTATGATGCCATGCCTTCGGATAATCATCGCCCATGCCTACAACATAGCTGTAATTATTATTGTTATCGCCAAAGCAATAGTTCATTTGAGAATCTGCAAAATCTATATATCTTTTATAAAGTGTGCTATCATCTGAAAAAAGTTCATCACAGGATACATATGCTAAAAAAGCTGTGGTAGTCGCATGTCTTAATACTCCCCAGTTTGTCAGCCATGCGAGGCCGTCCGGGGTATAGCTTACTTTCTTTCCGCCATAGCCTACGGTCCAATAGTCGAGATGCTTTGATACTTGCTTTTTCCATGTTTCGTCACCGGTATTTATTGCATAAAGCAAGGTTGCGCCCTGTTGTACATCGTCCCAGCACATTCCCCATGTATATTTAAGCTCTGTAGACTGATCTTCTTTTCCGAGATTCGGTATATAATCCGTTTCACACAAATCAAGGTATGATTGTTCCCCTGTTGCCATATAAAGCCAGTTTGCCGCCCAAAAAAGTTCATCATAAAAATGACTCGACTTATACATATCAGCAGATGCCGGAGTATCATCGTCACTCCTTGTTTCATCAGCAATACGGAAACAGTTTTTGGAATGTTCAAGATAAGTTTGCGCAAGTTCAGGATCACTATCCTTGAACACAAGATAACCGGCTGCAAGAGCCGCCGCCATTTCTCCGGTGACGTTTGAATCTTTAGTAGTAAAATATGGTCTTTCTGTTTTGCCTTCCATTAATTCAAGCTTATTAAGATATACTTCCGCTGAACCCCACCATTTATGATCAAAACCGATTTCCCCTATCTGATATACTACTTCGTCACCTAAATCACAGTCTACAAGGAAATCCAAAGACCATTGGAGATTCTTTTTGTATAAATCAAGCAAACCCGATTTTTCCAATCCGTCCCGATATTCTATAACTCCCCATGCAAGCATAACAGAAGAATAGGCATTGGTTAATGCGAATTTGATATGATCGCCAGCGTCGAACCATCCTCCGGGAATATAATCGTTTTGCATGGAATCATCACGCCATGATACCTGATTCCAATCTGGAAGTTCTCCGGCTTGCTGAACCTGATAAAAGAAAAGTGATTTCTGCATAGCTTCACCATAGTTATAGGAACCGTCCGCAGCCTCTGCCACATCCGATCCGAAATATACCGGATGAATAAAAGCAGATATTGACATTAACGCAGATACTGCTATAGCCAAAATTTTTTTCATTATTATTTCCCCTTTACGCAACAAAACATCATTGTGTTTACAATGACGTTTTGCATTATTTAATTTATTTTCCTAAGACATCTTCACCAACTATCATTGCCACATAATTCATAAGTAAAAGACTGTCCTCCGTATTGATAATATTATCTCTTACAACATCAGAATTTGCTATTGACTCGATTGATAAACTATTGTCCGAACTGTTAAGTAAATACATATTAAGAGCAACTACGTCAGAAATATTTATTGTATCGTCTAAATTTGCATCTCCGTATTTAGAACCGTCTGGTATAGTATCCGGCTGAGGAATATCTGTAACTATCGTAGTTGTATAAGTATCATCAGAAGTCGTTATTATCGACGTAGATGTAATCTCAGTTACTGTAGTTGTAACAATAGGTTCTGTGGTTACTGTTGTTACAGGATGAATAGGCTCTGACTTATACCATTTTCCGAATTCATGATTTTCATCAATTTCTGAAACAGTTTTAATCAATTCATCAGCCGCATTTACATCTCCCCCGTATCTGCTATAAAGCCCTGCGATTGACAAAGCAAAGCATCCGTTATAATCAAGAGCCGGTTCTGTACACGAATAGGAATTCTTATTATCTTCATACTCGCCGTTTGAATTAGGACCTCCTACCAAGCAGCCATAAGGAGTATACTTCGCATCTGAATTGTCTGTAGCGCTGTTACTGCCCGGATTAGCCGCCCTATGGTGTATCTTTGTTGGCCACTGAGTTCCATATCCCAGCAAAAAGCTTTTTCCTGACGGATTATTTCCGAGTATAAAATCCATCTGATACTTAGCGGCATCGGCATAAGATGAATCATTGGTTATATCTGCAATATGCAGTGCAACCATTTGCAAAGCACAATTATATCTTGACGCGCCCCAGCCGTCTGCATTGTATTTGCTTGTTGAAAGTCCCCCTTTATTATTTAATTCGAATTTTAATTCATTAAGATAAGTATCCTGCTTATATCCTACTTCAGCCAATAATGCGGCATATCCTACCCAAACCTTATCCCAGCAATATAAATGGTAATCATATTCGCTTCCGTTATAGCAACCGTTTTGAGTTATCTGATAAGTAGGCGTATATGACGACGGAAGGCTTCCTCCGTTATTTGCGAGAGCGCACCATAGCTCTGCCCATGCAATATCGTCCTTCTGACTTCCCGAAGAATACATAGGACTAACTCCATCATATGTAGCCTGAGGATATTTTTTTGTAAATTCAGATAACGCATTTGCATATTTAAGGCATTCTGCCGAATATTCCGGGGCTTTGTCTTTAAAAGCTAATGAACATGACGCAAGCGCCGCTGCCATCTGACCTGAGGCGTCCGCAGAAGGATGTGAAGCGTCTGCCCAGTATGTAGTACGGCTCATTGTCTGAGATTCAGGAGATGTCCATACACTGTGATCCTCTCCTTCTGAAGCTACCTGATAACAAAACGCCACTACGTTATTACTGTCGTCAAGATACGTCACTTTCATGAAATAATCACAAAAGGTTTTAAGAATATCCATTAAATGAGCTTCACTGCCGGTGTCAATATAAGACTCCGGGTATGTATAATACGACCATGCTAAGCTTGCGCATGAAAATCCCATAGTCATTGAGAATTTAATATGATCTCCGGCATCATGATATCCGCCTGACACATCGACTTTATCAGATCCTCCGTTTTGATTCATAATAAAGCTTTTTGACGATGACGATAATCCAACGGCGCTGTTTAATGACGCTTCCGAATCGTATACATGACAATCATCTCTCCATGTAAGAGGATTATCACTTACTTCACTGCCGCATTGATTTGCGTCATAAAAATAAAGCGACAATTCAAGAGCCTTTGCATAATCATAACCGTCTTCCGCAGTTACAGTTGATGATATAAGAGTACTAGCAGCGGTGCAGGAAAACAATGTTGCGGCACTAATAAAAGCGGCTAACATTTTTCTTGCAGCATTATTTTTTTTCATTACAATCTTTCCTTTCGAAAAAACATTCCGTACTTACTTTGACATGTATATTTTATCATATTTTCACCATTAATTTCAATTGTTTTAATATATTTTTATAAAAAATCCACATACTGCACAAATAGGCAATATATATTTAGTACATAACGTAAAAATAAGAGGGCTTCAAAGCCTCTTATTTTTTAATTATTTATAAATTTATCCATTATAGTATGACCTGTTTCAATAAACAGCCCTGTTTCACCTGCAGTTTTCTCGTTAAATGTATCTACCCCTTCACTTGACACTACGCTGTTATAAATCATAAACGGCACAGGATCATTAGTATGTGTTCTCAACGACAGAGGAGTTGCATGATCGGGTGTTATCAGAACCTTAAATGATTCATTTTCTGAAGCAAGGTAATCTGTAACAGGTCCAAGAATATGCTTGTCAATAAGCTCGATAGATTTAACTTTATTTTCTATTTCATGCCTGTGACCACATTCGTCCGGAGCTTCAACATGTATATATACAAAATCCTGACCGCTTTTAAATTCATTAATTGCCGCTTCAGCCTTTCCCTGGAAATTAGTATCAATGTAACCGGTAGCGCCTTTAACGTTAACTACGTTCATTCCCGAGAACTTTCCAATTCCTTTAAGTAGATCAACTGCTGAAATCATTGAAGCCTTTAGTCCGTATTTATCCCTGAAATTTTCAAGATTAGCCTTTACGCCTTCACCCCATAGCCACATACCGTTAGCTGGACGAAGCCCTTTTTCAGCTCTTGCAATATTAACTGGATGATCCTTTAACAGCTCATATGATTGTTTCATAAGATCATAAAGCTTTTTAGCATTAGGATGTAAAGGAATATAGCTTTTATAGCCTTACCAGTAATATCATGCGGTGGCGTAAGTACACCGATATCAAGAGTACCATTATTCCAAATAAGGCAATGACGATAACTTACACCGCTGTAAAACTTAAATTCATCATTATTAAGTTTATCAGCCAGAAAATCAATAAGCTGTTCTGCCTCCTCAGTTGAAATATCATCTGCACAATAATCAAGTATCGTTTTATCCTCATAATTTTTTTCATCTGTAAGAGTAACAAGATTACATCTAAGGGAAACATCGGTTTCCTTCATATCTATACCTATACTTCCGGCTTCTAACGGAGAACGTCCCGTATAGCACAATGCGGGATCATATCCAAGCACTGATAAATTAGCTACATCGCTTCCCGGCTTTAATCCGTCTGCTACGGTTTTAATAGTACCCACCAAAGAATTCTTAGCTAATTTATCCATATTAGGGCAATACGCAGCTTCTAAAGGCGTTTTTATTCCCAAGCTCTGCAATCGGATAATCTGCCATACCGTCATAAAGTACAACTAAATATTTCATAAGAATCTCCATTCTGATGCTGCCATCATAAGCAGCAATTTATATTATACTTAAAATTTATTTATTTGTCCATAAGTCTTATGGCCTGTTTATTATTTTTAACAATAACCTTTTTCAAGGTTCCTCCATATTCGCCGTCAATAGTCCACTGAATTTCATTATCACATTCAAAGCAGATATTGGAAGTTCTGAATGATTTTATATACGCTGTATCAATATCAATGTTAATATTTAATAACGAGTGTATAATCCGCTGCAGATCAAGGGGATTATTAGGTGTTTTTATTAACGTTACCTCATATAATCCGTCGTCAAGCAAAAAATCGTTAAGTGAAAGCAATCCGGCAATTGATGAAGAATTTGTAACCATGCCGAAAATGAAATCGTCTTCAATTACTTCAGTTTCAGTAGTTATTTTCATATGATATGAACGTATACTCGTCAGACGCGTTAATCCATTCAATATATAAGCGGCATGTCCCAGATAATTCTTTACCTGCTGCGGCGTTTCATATGTTACTTCCGTAAACGCTCCAAAAGCGGCTATATAAGTGAAAAATTTATCATTAAAGCTTCCTATATCACATGGAAACGGTTTACCGTCAATTATCCATTGCACAGCGTCAATTATTGATTTGGGAATACCTACGCCTCTGGCAAAGTCATTAGTCGAGCCTGTCGGCAAATAACCTATCGGCAGTTTCTCATCCGTTTTCATAACTCCCTGAATAACCTCATTAAGCGTTCCGTCCCCGCCCGAACAAATTATAATGTCAAAGCCCTGACGGCACGCATATTTAGCGGCTGCACAAGCGTCCATTCTTTCCTGAGTAGGTCTGGCAGTCACCTCGTAACCGGCTTTTGTAAACATATCAATAACAGTTGCAAGCTTTGATGCGATTGTTGCTTTTCCGGACTGTAAATTAAAAATAAAGTATAATTTTTTCATAATATCAATCAGCCTTTCTTACAATTGATATCATTATACTACATTTACTAAAAAAATTCAATATATCAACAATAAAATACCCAAAGTAATTAAAAATATTACTTTGGGTAAATAAAATTATTTATTCATCATGCTGGCAACTTCGTCAGCAAAATTATCTTCTTTCTTTTCAACGCCTTCGCCTCTTTCAAAGCAAACATAATCAACAAGCTTAATTGTTGTATTTGCTTCCTTAGCGCATTTATCAATATATTTCTGAACTGTCAAATCCCCATCCTTGACAAATTCCTGATCAAGGAGACAGTTTTCAGAATAATACTTACCTATTTTTCCTTCGACTATCTTAGCCTTTACATTTTCAGGTTTGTTTGCCATTTTAGGATCATCGTTCATCTGTACAAGCATAATACTCTTTTCAGACTCAATAACTTCAGCCGGAACATCTTCCTTCTTAAGATAAGGAGCCTTAAGAGCAGCTACCTGAAGAGCACAATCCTTACCGCATGCCATAACTGCGTCAGAAGCTCCCGCAGGTGTTTCCATATTTACAAGAACGCCGATTTTACCGCCGCCGTGAACATAAGGAACAAGAATACCTTCCATTCTCTTAAATCTTCTGATATGCATATTTTCACGTATCTTTAGGAATAACTCCTGAAGCGCTTCCGCAACAGTAACATTTCCTCCTGAAATCTGCTCTGCATTCAAAGCGTCGATATCGGCAGGGTTCTTTTCTATAATTGTCTGTGCAACATCAGTTACAAACTTCTTAAAATCATCATTATTTGCAGCAAAATCAGTTTCAATATTTACCTCTACGACTGCTCCTACTGTATGAGCATCATTAGTAGCAGCCATTACAATACCTTCTGCGGCAACTCTGCCTGATTTCTTAGCCTGTGTTGCAAGTCCCTTTTCTCTGAGGATAACAGTTGCCTTTTCAAAATCGCCGTCCGCTTCAACAAGAGCCTTCTTGCAATCCATCATACCAACGCCCGTCTGCTTACGCAGCTCAGCAACGTCTTTAGCCGTAATATTAGCCATAATCATTCCTCCGTTAATTAATTTCCAGTAAAGCCCGAATGTAATAATATTCGGGCTTTTTATCATTTGATTTATTCAGCAGCAGCTTCCTCAGCCATAGCTTCTTCAACAGCAGCCTCGGCTTCAGTTGTATCTTCACCCTGTCTGCCTTCAATAATTGCATTGGCAATTGCTCCGGCAATTAGCTTAACTGCTCTGATCGCATCGTCATTACCCGGAATTACATAGTCAACTTCATCCGGATCACAGTTTGTATCAACAATAGCGACAATAGGAATATTTAGTTTCTTTGCTTCTGCTACGGCGATCTTTTCTTTTCTTGGGTCTACTATGAAAAGCGCGCCAGGAAGCTTATCCATGTTCTTGATTCCGCCCATGAATTTTTCAAGCTTTTCTATTTCAAGGTTAAGCTTAACTACTTCTTTCTTAGGAAGAAGGTCGAAAGTTCCGTCCTCAGCCATTGTATGAAGCTGTTCAAGTCTTTTGATCCTTGTCTGGATTGTGTTGAAGTTTGTAAGCATGCCGCCGAGCCATCGTGCATTTACATAATGAGCTCCGGCTCTCAGAGCCTCTTCTTTTACCGAATCTCCGGCCTGCTTCTTTGTACCTACAAAAAGCACAGACGAGCCTTCCGCTGAAAGATCACGGACAAACATATAAGCCTCTTCAAGCTTCTTAACAGTTTTCTGAAGATCGATGATATAAATTCCGTTTCTTTCTGTGAAAATGTACGGTGCCATTTTTGGATTCCATCTTCTTGTCTGATGTCCAAAATGAACGCCTGCTTCAAGAAGCTGTTTCATTGATACTACTCCCATTGTAGTTCCTCCTGTTTGGTTTTTTATTTCCTCCGCCAAACTTAGCTTAACGGCACCCTTTTTAAGGGACCTGCCGCTAAAAGTATAAGCGTGCGAATTACCGTAATATTATACCATAATTTCTAAGATATTTCAACTTTTTTCTAATATTCATTTCACCAAATTTTCTATTTTAAATTTTGATATTTTTGTCTTTTTTTCACAGTTTCCTTTATTGAAACTAACTAAAATTGTATCGCTGCCTATTAACTTAATCTGAGAACATGTAATAATTAAATCATTGTCTTTTCCAAGCAAGCCATATAAACGCTTTCTTCCATATATAACAAACGCTATTATTTCACCCTTAACGGTTTCAAATTCCACATCATCTATGAATCCAAGCTTTTCTCCGTTTATAATGTTTATAACTTCTTTTTCACGCAGTTCCGACAAGCTATATATCAAACTTATCATCCCCTTTTTAAGCATAAAACATTATATGAATTAAATATCACATATATAACAGATTCTTAAATAATATTACTATTATTCTGTAATTTCCCAGTTATGATATACGTTTTGAACATCGTCGTTATCTTCAAGATGTTCAAGCAGTAAATTCATCTTTTTTATATGTTCTTCATCAGTAAGCGTTATATAGGTTGAAGGAATGCGGTCAACTTCTGCTGACAGGATATTGTATCCTTTTGAAGAAAGCCCTTCTCTCAAAGCGCTTAAATCGGCAGGCGCACAGGATATTTCTGCCGCCTCCTCTTCAACGGAAAGATCGTCCGCTCCAAATTCAAATGCGTCCTCCATGAGTGTATCCTCATCAATACCGTTATTTTCAACAATAACTATACCCTTGCTTGCGAACATAAATGAAACGCATCCGCTGGTACCGAGATTTCCTCCGAATTTATCAAAATAATGACGCACGTCCCCTGCTGTACGGTTTTTATTGTCCGTTAGACATTCTACAATTAATGCGACGCCGTTTGGACCATATCCTTCGTAAACCATTGTCTCGTAATTATTTTTATCTCCGCCTCCGGCAGCCTTTTTTATAACTCTTTCAATATTATCATTCGGAACATTATTTGACTTAGCCTTAGCAATAAGATCGCGAAGCTTGGCATTATTGTTAGGATCCGGTCCCCCTTCTTTTACGCAAACTGTAATTTCACGACCTATTTTTGTGAAAATTTTACCTTTTGCCGCGTCTGTAGCTTCTTTTTTCCTTTTAATATTATTCCATTTTGAATGTCCTGACATATATATACACTCCCCGAAAATTATTTGTCTATTATAATATTAAATAGCTGTTCAATTCTTTCTGCTTTACCAAGCAAATCCAAATAACCGAATAAGCACTCCAAACCTGTTGCCCTGCGATATTCTATTGCATTTGAGCTTTTAGGAACGGTATTACCCGTTGCGTTCCTTCCCCTTTTTACAATTGCTATTTCCTTCGTATCAAGCAGTGGCATTATTTTGTCTAAAGCTTCTGACTGAAAAGAAGCGCAAACCTTTTTTACTTTTAAGATCATGAAGTTTTGAGGCAGGCATATTTGCGCTTAAAACAATACATTCTCTAACGAGCTTTTCATAAACACTATCGCCAAGAAAAGCTAATGCAAGCGGACTGTACTGATTCACTTCGCGCTCTGTCAAAATCCTGCTCATAATTATACTCTCCGTTTCCGTTAATTAAAGATTATTCTATAAAATCAAATTCAAAGCCTAATATATTTACGGTATCCCCTTCATTGATTCCCATTTCTTCAAGCTTATCAATAATACCGCTTCTTCTCAGAACCTGCTGAAAATATTGAAGTGAAGAATAGTCGTCCATATTTACTGTACGCATAATTGGTTCAAGCCATGGAGCATACACATAATATATGCCATTTTCAATTTCAATCTCAAATTTTGTATTAGCAAGCGCCTTTTCTTCAAGCTCTTCTTTTGTAACAGGTTCCGACTGAAATTCTCTGACGGGAGGAAGATTTTCCAGTTCCAAAGCAGCGGCATTAATCAATTCTTTAGTTCCTTCAGTCGTAGCAGCAGAAATTCTAAAAAATTGAAAGCCCTTATCTGTTACATAATTTTCAAGTCTGGTAATTTGCTCTTCCGACGCCAAATCACATTTATTTGCCGCAACTATCTGCGGACATTCCGCGAGCTCTTCACTGAAATTTCTTAATTCGTCATTTATAATTTCAAAATCTTCTATAGCGTCCCTGCCTTCTATTCCGGAAACGTCAACAACATGTACAATAAGTCTGCATCGTTCAACATGTCGCAGAAACTCATGCCCTAATCCGATTCCTCCGCTTGCTCCTTCAATTAACCCGGGAATATCAGCCATTACAAACGACCTTTCTTCGCTTATGCTTACAACGCCAAGTACCGGTGTTAAGGTTGTAAAATGATAATTAGCAATTTTCGGCTTAGCTGCGCTTACTACAGAAATAAGTGTAGATTTGCCAACATTAGGAAAACCGACAAGTCCTACATCGGCAATAAGCTTAAGTTCTAAAGTGATTTCAAATTCTTCACCTGGAAAACCCGGTTTAGCAAATCTCGGAATCTGCCTGGTAGACGTGGCAAAATTACAGTTTCCTTTTCCTCCAATACCGCCCCTTGCAAGTATTTTAGGCTCGTCAGTTGAAATATCAGCCATTATTCTGCCAGAATGAGCGTCACGTATTATTGTGCCTCTCGGCACTCTTATGACCAAATCAGGCGCACTTTTCCCCGTACATCTGTTTGATCCTCCGTTTTGTCCGTTTTCAGCAGTATATTTTCTTTTATATCTAAAATCAATGAGAGATGAAAAATTATCGTCTGCTATAAATACTACATCTCCGCCTTTACCGCCGTTCCCACCGTCAGGACCCCCGGAAGCAACATATTTTTCTCTGTGAAATGAAACTGCTCCGTCTCCGCCGTTTCCGGCTTTTATTT
>ENA-OQCO01001080-OQCO01001080.1-human-gut-metagenome-genome-assembly--contig:-NODE-1080-length-11587-cov-2.983770_pt1 | contig 11587 bp, 15 predicted proteins | sample MGYA00242500_ERZ504582 | MGnify/ENA primary metagenome ERZ504582 (study PRJEB26092, sample SAMD00036346) | human gut metagenome | host: Homo sapiens | study: EMG produced TPA metagenomics assembly of...
CCGCAGCGGATGCTGAAAAGTGGATTGCCCTGATGAAACAGTATGTCAACCCTGTGGAGCTGACCGCCGAACTTCTGAACACTCTAATTGAAAAAATAACCGTCCACGAAGCTGTCAAGGGCGAGGACGGAAGCCGTGAGCAGGAAGTAGAAATCTACTACCGCTTCATCGGCAAAATCGACTGACCTTTCTTTTTTACCCAACAATATCTTTAATTAAGGGAGACGGGCGTTTGCCTTCCGGATGTATCTGTTTATAAAGAACTTTGTTCAATTCTTGGTATTAGCCTCAATGAGTTTCTGGCTGGAGAAGATATAGCCCAAGAGAACATGATTCAGAAGTCAGAAACAAATATCATTGAAGTGATCACAGATAATATAAATAAGCAGAAATGTCTGAAGGTTATGAAATGTATATTAGTATTTATTTTTATTTGTGTGGTATCAGTAATCGGATTTACCATATACCGTTTGAAAAAACCACAGAATTACATTTCGCCTGTTGCAAAAGACAGTATAGAAATGCAGACAGCAGAACTGTTTGCTGGATCGGATGGAGCATTCGTATATAAGTTTATCACAACGGATAAATATAAAAAAACTCAGATTACATATTTACCGATACGAATCAGGAAAATTGAGTGATCACGATAAAGTAGAAATGGGATTTGAAGATATTGCTTCGCCAAAAAGTGGTGAAATTGTAATGGTGCCGGATTTTGATAATTATGTAATTAAATTAATTGTTTCCGGAGATGGAAGTAAGTTGTCAACTGAAATTCCTATTTTAGAAAATGTTGAAGATAGAGAATACTATGGCAGAACGGCAACTGAAATAAAAAATGTCGTAGACATTAAATACAATGAGCAACAGCCACTAATTGCTTTTGTTTATGATAACGACGAAATGAGTGTTCCAACTTTAGACGATTTTATAAATAGCAAAACAGATTTTCTTTCAAAAAATGATTATGTGTATTATGTGGCATTTGAATTTTGTAAGTAATAGACACATACATACGGAGAAATAATGACAATAATGGCTCTGACCAGGGTGACACGGAGCAACGATTATTTTGCGATGGATGAATCAATTAAAAAGCACAAAGAGAACTCGATTTTGAGTTCTCTTTGTGCTTTTTAATGATATAATTTTACTATGATTTTAAAGATACAAACCATACAAAAGTAGAAAGAAGTATATTTATGACATTTGGTGATAAAATTAGAAAGTTGCGAATAGAGAAAAAAATGACTCAACAAAAGCTGGGTGCTATGGTGGGCGTTTCTTATAGAACAATTCGAGCTTGGGAAGTTGATGGACGATATCCAAAGCAGAGCAGTTATATCAAAAACTGGCAGATGCATTTCAGTGTAGGGTTTCTTATCTTATGGATGATAATGAAACCGTGTGCTTGGGTAATGATGAGCCAAGTGAATATTCTGGTGCTAAACAGGCAAGACAGATTCTTGAACAGACAGCTGCTTTATTTGCCAGTGGAACTATGACCAATGAGGACAAAACTATTTTCATGGATGAGATGACGAGACTTTATCTGGAATCAAAAAAGAACAGAAGAAAATGGTAAGAAAAAATGAACTGTTTTGTTTTCTTGCTTGCTAGAAAAGAAGGATAGAACGTATAATAGTGTTAATGATCCAGAGAGGTTTACTCTGGAAATAGAATTATTCGCACCAGTGGTGCGAGTATAGATTAGGAGTGAAAGAATGGTAGAAGATACTATGTTTTCCGGGGAATCGAAAAATATTGAGTACAAGGTATCCTTACCTGATAAAAGTGAAAAGTACATGAAGACAATCGTAGCTTTTGCCAATACACAGGGCGGCAAGCTGATTGTTGGAGTAGATGATAAAACACACCAGATTGTTGGTGTGGAAAATAATGTGTTGTTTCAGCTGATGGATGGAATTGCCAATGCAGTTTCTGATTCCTGTGTGCCACAGATCATTCCTGACATTGAGCCGCAGACGGTAAGCGGGAAAACAGTTATTGTTGTATCAGTAGAAGCAGGAAAGAATAGACCATATTATCTGAAATCAAAGGGAAAAGATAATGGTACTTACATCCGTGTAGCAGGTACATCAAGACAGGCATTTCCAGAGAAGATAAAAGAGCTGGAAATGGAAGGTGCCAGAATCTCATGGGATGAACTTACCTGTGTGGGTTATCCTGTTTCAGAGGAAGCAACAGAGAAACTTTGTCAGGATATCGAAAAGTTCCGGAAGAAAGCAGGAATGTCAGAACATTCTGTAAAGAAAGAGCAGCTGATAAACTGGAAAATCTTGAAGCAGAGCGAGGGACAGCTTCTGGCAACGAATGCCTATGCGTTGCTGACATCAGATTATTTTTCATTCTCCAAAACACAATGTGCGGTATTCAAGGGAACAGATCGTGCAGTGTTTCTGGATAAGAGAGAATTTACAGGACCAATTTATACACAAATCGGAGAAGCAGTAGATTTTGTATTGAGAAATATTCGGCTTGGAGCAACAATTGATGGATTGGTGCGAAGAGAGAAATATGAGTTACCACCGGAAGCAATCAGGGAAATGATTATTAATGCGCATTGTCACCGTAACCTGTTGGATGAATCTTGTATTCAGGTCGCAGTTTATGATGACAGACTGGAGGTGACTTCTCCGGGTGGATTATATAACGGATTAACTTATGAGGAAGTCATGAATGGTCATTCGAAGATCCGGAATAAAGGCATTGCCAATATATTCAGTCAGATGGGACTTGTAGAGGCATGGGGAAGCGGAATAAAAAGAATCCTTAATGCTGCAGAAGAGTATGGACTTCCGAAGCCGAAATTTCAGGAATTCGATAATATGTTTCGGGTAGAGCTGTTCCGAGTCAATCCAATAACTGACCAAGCTAACCAAGCTACTAACCAAGCTAACCAAGATTTAGAGAGATTAGACCAAGTGGAAGATGAAAATCTACTGAGTGAGAAAGAAATAGAAATTCTGAATCTTGTACGTATGCAACCTTCAATCACACAGAAAGAAATGGCTAATGCGTTAGATTGGAATCTTGCTAGTGTGAAGTATTATATAACCAAATTGAAGGAAAAGAATTATCTGAAGAGGCAGGGAAGTAGCCAAAAAGGGAAATGGGTGATATTAACAAAACGAGATTGACACTTGTATCAATTCGTGTTAAACTATGAAATGTAAGGAGGAGAGAAAGATGCCTAGAAAACCATCATTAGACGGCAAAGATTCTAGTCTGAGAATTAGGATGTCACCAGAGCAAAAAGAAAAGCTAGTATCTTATGCAGAGAGACATTATCAGACTATGAGTAATGTAATATTCCAGGCGTTGGACATTCTTTACGCAAGAGAAGAACAACAAAATAATAAAGAGTAAAATGGAGTTATTTTGGAGTTTATTTCTTCATAAGCTGTGCGAAAAGCACAAAATCAGAACACATGTTCGAAGTGTAAGTCTCTAATAACAGCCTTTGCGTGTCATGAAATTCTGTCCGCAAAGGAGTTTGAATAACAGATTAAAATGCCGAAAGCCTGTATTTATGCGGGTTTCCGGCATTTGCTTTATCAAATGGCTCTGGTTTGGCTCTATTTGTGGGGAGAGTAATGGAGTTATCAGTTTTGAAAAGGTAAATAAAAAAGGAAGAAGGTACAAGCTATGTTGCCAACAAGAGAAGAAGCACTGAAGTTAATTCGTGATGGGTTATTATTTAATCCGGGACCTTGGGGAGAACATTGTTTAACAGCAGCACACTGTGCAGAAAAAATAGCAAGTGCATGTGGTGATATGGATGTTGAGAAAGCATATATATTAGGTTTACTACACGATATAGGAAGAAAATTTGATGTTACAGATGAGGAATTGATAATTATAAAAACTGAATTAGCAAAGACCATATATGATGAATATGACCGGTTAATTCAATTGTGCGATTGTTTGGCAGGAGCGGAAGGAGTTCTTGATATAGAAAATAGGATGAATGACGTAAAGAAAAGGTATGGCTTTTATCCGCAGGACAAGTGGAATTCCAATATGAATTTGAAGCAATATTTTGAGGGGAAAATGAATAAAGACATTTACCTTATATGTGAGAAAGATACATTTGCACCAGGAGATTTATGATCTTATAAATATATTTTTACTACAAGTTTTATGAACAGGTTGGAGGTGCTTAAGTGGATATTTTATTTAAAAATGATGATTTTGTATTTTCATACAGAGTTGGCGGTATATTGAAACATAATGGTAAAATCTTGTTACAGCGTCCGGAGAATGATGATTATGCCATTATTGGCGGACATGTTGCGGCTATGGAGACAAGTATGGAAACTCTTAAACGGGAATTTGAAGAAGAGCTTCATGCTAAGATAGAGGTAGATAATTTGTTAGCAATCGGAGAAATTTATTTTCCATGGGGAAAAAGACCCTGTCATCAGATATGCTTATATTATAATGTACATCTGATGGATGATATTATTCCATTAGATGGTGTGTTTCATGGATATGATGAGCTGGATAATGAAAGAATTGATTTGGATTTCTGTTGGGTTTCACTAGAAGATTTAAAGAAGGGTACTAAGGTATATCCTTTAGAGTTGATACCATATATCCTTGAGTCAGGGAAAGAAATTGTACATTTTGTTTCAAAGCAGATTTGAGGAGATAGTCAATGATAGAAAATATGAAGGTAAGGAGATTTAAGGAAGAGGATGCCCAAGAGGTCAGAAATCTTATTGTCAGGAATTTCTTAGAGGTTAACAGTAAAGATTATGGCATATCAGCAATGGAGAAACTTGCGAAGGCTTACGATGCGGAAAAGGTTCTGAATGTGGCAAGTTATGCGCATATGTATGTATTTGAATTTGATGGAAAAATAATTGGAACAGGTTCTATCTCAAGTTTTTGGGGAAGTGAAACAGAAAGTATACTTTTGTCCATTTTTGTCCTCCCAGAATTTCATGGAAAGGGTGTTGGAAGAAAAATCATAAATATATTAGAAACGGATGAATTTTATGTAAGAGCAAGCAGAATTGAGATACCGGCATCCATTACAGCAACGGAGTTTTATAGAAAATTTGGATATGATTACAAAAATGGTGTTAAGGAATTGGATAATGAGCATCATTATAGATTGGAAAAGTTTAAGGAGGCAGGGTTGAAATAACAACAGATAATCAATTATTTTTATTTATCCTTGCAGAAGCATTAGTTCTTATATTAGGATACTATCTCTATCTAAGGAAGTACCCATGACAGGGCGTTAAGCGTCCGGGGGACGTTTGTTTAGCGCCGACCGGAGCGGAGCGTAGAGGTAGCCTCCCGAGTTTTATGATACCGGGGCAACCGGAATACATAGGAAGGGGTGCTAGGTGCCAGTGGCACCTGCTTAGCACCGACCGAAACGGAGTGTAGACGTGGCGCCAATGACGGCTTATGAGATCATTTCGATTTTCATTGGGATATTCGCTCCGCTGATGTCCTTTGGCAGCTTAGTTATTGCGTTGCTTGCCTTTCTCGACAAGAGAAACAAGCGAAAATAAAAATGCCTACTCTGTCGCAACCAGAGTAGGCGTCACTATTTAGAGAAACAAGCTAGCTTGGGAAACTCCACCTTTTGGAGTGGGACTCCTAAGAGGCATCTGTTACATCAGGTGCCTTTCTTTATGCTTAATATATCACAATAAGCGGATGCTTTCAACGTAAGCGTCCAATAAGAGGGTGTATCGAAATTTCTGGCTGTTGCATGTAAACTATTGATTAGAGTTTTTGGAGTTGACTCTAAAAACTCTAAATCTAATCTAAGGAGCAGGCTTATGGATCTTTCTTCTTTGACTCCAGACAAACAGATGAAACTTCAATACTGGCTGGATGTAATACGGCAATGCAGGGCCTCCGGACTGACAAATCAGATCTGGTGTGAACAACACGATATCTCTTTGAAAAGTTATTATTACTGGCTTTCCAAAATTCGAAAGCTTGCCTTGGAAGAACTGCCCCGCAAGAAAAACGGCATCCACATGTGTACAGACCAACAGTCAACTGCTTTAACGGAATCCCCGGCTGAGTTTGCGGAGCTTTCACTTCCGGACAGAAACATTTCCCTTTCCACTCCAGCAGCCATACTTCATATCGGATCCATAACAGTGGAACTTTATGAAGGCACATCTGCCCAGATGCTGGAAAACATTCTGAAAGCCGTGCAGTCATGTTAGGAGATCTTTCCCATGTGGAGAAAATCTATATCCGATGCGGCTACACCGATATGAGGAAGCAGCTCAATGGCTTGCTGGATATCATCCAGTATAAATCTGCTTATCTGTATGAGCAGATACGGAAAATGCATGAGCTTCAGGAAGAGTATCTGGTGGTGGTCAGGTATGATGTGAAATCATATGGAGATTTGTTTCGCTTGAAGCTACGACTATAACAGGTGGATGAGGAACTGTGCAAGGCGCAGCAGGAAATGTACAGGGATAGGGCTTTGCAGAAAAGAACTTGCAAGACGGCGGAAGATTTGGAATTCTTTGAAGCGTCCGAGGATGATTATCGGGAACGTTTGAAGCAGATTAAGCTTCAAAAGAAGGATAACCGAAAGAAGCTGAAAGCGGTGGAACGGTGCCTTGAGAGAGAGGGAAGTCTGACAGAGGCTGAATTGGAGTATCGGATACCTGTTGGAGATATGGTGGATATGGCAGAGGTTGAGAAAGACGAAGTGCCGGGGAATCCATATCGGGTGCAGGAGGATGTGGAAGTAGAGAATACTGTTTTGGATGATGCTATGGAGGCAGATGTAATTACGGAACCGAAGTTTGAATCAGTTGTAGATGATGAGCTGAAACAGAGGTAGAAACGTTTGCAGAGACTGCTGTTACAGGTCTAAAACTGTTGGGAAAACTGCTGTTACAAATGCTGAAAGTGTTGTAAAAACAGATATTGATGTGATGGCTGAGAGTATTGAGTCTGGCTTGCAGAATGATGATATTCGGCAGATATATTATCGGAGGCGTTTGACTGTGGAGATATGGAGTATTTTGCCGGGATTAAGTTGTTTAACAAGGTAATTGACAGACTTGGAGTTGATATGGATCAGCAGAAGCGGTATGAAGTGTTTGACCATATTTATGAGGCTGGCATGCGAGAGAAGAAGGGCGAGCGAAATAGGAATAGCAGATAGTTGTAATGATTTGGGTGCTATGGCGTGGGCTATAGCACCTGAATTAGTCTAGTGGAGCTTTTGATACTATTAATTGAGAAACAATCGCAAGAAAATGCGAAAGTTTATTGAAGGAGAATATGTGATGTGATATGCTGGAAGAAATGGAGTTTGTAGGTGAAAATTATGCTTTGATTAAGATAATGGTATTTTGAGTAACGGAGAAGATATGGGAAAACTAATTATACTTAGAGGGAATTCGGGAAGTGGAAAGACAACGGTGGCTAAGGAATTACAAAAGAAATTTGGTTACAATACAATGCTCATTTCGCAAGATGAAATCAGAAGGAATATATTGTGGGTTAAAGATGGCATAGATACTAAAGCATTACCGCTTATGATAGAACTTTTGAAATATGGATATGAGCATAGTGATATTGTTATTCTGGAAGGAATTATGTACGAGGAATGGTATAATCCCTTGTTTAAGGTGGCGAACGAATTATATGGTTCAAATGTATATTCGTATTATTTTGATATTACATTTGAGGAGACGATAAGACGACATCAAACAAGGAGTAAAAGCCAAGAATTTGGTGAGGAACATATGCGCGGATGGTGGAGAGAAAAAGATTTCTCTGCTGTTCTTAAGGAACAGCTTATTACCTGTGAAATGGATGCGAATAGCATTGTAGCGAAGGTATATGCGGATTTGCTAAAGGAAGAATAGAAAATGAGACATGATATTATTGAGTATGCAGAAGTTAGTCCTGTTATTGGTAGAACAGTAACCGTAACTGTTGACAGACCATTGGGCAGTTACCACCCAGAACATAAGGATATGTATTATCCAATAAATTATGGGTATGTGGAAGGCATCATGGCACCGGACGGAGAAGAGCAGGATGCTTACATATTAGGTGTGGATGAAGCGATAGAAAAGTTCACAGGTAAGATTATCGCTATTGTTCATAGGAATGATGATGTGGAAGAGAAATGGGTTGTCGCACCAGAAGGGATGACTTTTACCAAGGAAGAAATCAGGGAGCAGATTCATTTTCAGGAACAGTATTTTGATAGTGAGATTGTGATGTAAAGGATTTGAAAGGGTTGTAGGTAATAATAAAATGAAATTACTATATGGAACGGGGAATCTGGCAAAATTATCTGCAATGAGGAACCGACTTGAACAGTTAGATATAGAATTAATTGGATTAAATGATTTGAGAGTAGAGGGCAAGAATGTTCCGGAAGTAAAAGAGGATGGCAATACGCCTCTTGAAAATGCAAGGTTGAAAGCAATGGCGTATTATGAGGCCTTTCAAATTCCTGTATTTTCTTGTGATTCAGGATTGTATTTTGATAATGTTCCAAATGAGGTCCAGCCTGGCGTACATGTTCGTAATGTGAATGGAAAATGTTTGTCAGATGATGAAATGATAGATTATTATTCAGGATTGGTAAAGGCATATGGGAATCTTGTGGCAAGGTACAGGAATGCAATTTGTTTTGTAATGGATAATACGCATATATATGAGGCAAGGACGAGAGTTCTTTGATGTTAATGCAATATATGTATTTAGAAGCGGAAGTGAGTCTTATTGGCACATTTGTTTTGGCGATGGTAGTGAAAGAGACTATCGTCGGAACGACTTGCATATTATAGAGTCATGTCTTAATCAAAGTCAGTCATCAAATGTATTTGAATATATAAAGCAAATTGCAGGTTTGAGTAATCTTAAGAATGAAGAGACTGGTGAAAAATTATTGTCTAAGAAGTTTGACAAGATTTCTTTTGTGGGTAGTGATGTAGCTTTAGCAAAGTATTTGAATCCATCGTCATTGCAAGGGAAAAGAACAGAACGCGAATACATTCCGATTTTCCCATTTGGATGCAATAACAGTCAGTATAAGGCTGTAAAAAATGCCATGGAGAATCAGATTAGTGTTATACAGGGACCTCCAGGAACGGGGAAGACACAGACGATATTGAATATTATTGCCAATATATTAATGCAAGGGAAAACGGTACAGATAGTATCCAATAATAATTCGGCAACGGAAAACGTATATGAAAAATTATCTTCTCCAAAATACAATTTGGGTTTTATTGCTGCGACATTAGGAAGTTCTAAAAATAAGAAATTATTTGTTGAGCATCAGGACGCCGCTTATCCCGATTTTTCGTCGTGGAAAACGGGAGAAGATCCAAGTGTTTTGCAGAAGGAAATAGCAGAGCAATCCAGTCAGTTAAAAAGTGTTTTTGATAAGCAGGAAAAACTGGCGTGTTTAAGGCAGGAACTTTCACAGCTGGTTACTGAACAGGAATATTTCAATCAATATGTTAAAGAATCAGATGTTCATACAGATAGTATTAAGTTTAAGAAAAAACTATCTTCAAAGCAATGGATGGTATTGTGGCAGGAGAGCCAGTTGATTTCAGAAGAGAAAACGGCAATAGGATTTTGGTTTAAGATAAAAGCCTTATTTAAATATGGAGTAACCGATTGGAGCATTTATAAGCAGGATATTTCAAAGAGAATTACAACCTTTCAGGCAATGTATTATCGTGCGAAGCAGGCGGAGTTGTCTGCGAAAATTGCAGATATTGAAAAGTATTTAAATAGTGTTAATAAGAATTTGCTTGAGGATTTATGCAAACAGTCAATGGTTGTCCTAAAAGATAAACTGGCAAGGAAATATGAAGGTAACAGTAGTAGGAAAACTTTTAGTGAAGATAATCTGTGGAAGGAACCATATGATGTACTGGCTGAGTATCCGGTTATATTAAGTACAACATTTTCATCAAGAAACAGCTTGAATTCAGATGTGGTGTATGATTACCTTATCATGGATGAGGCATCACAGGTAGATATTGCAACTGGTGCGTTGGCATTGTCCTGTGCAAGGAATGTTGTTATTGTGGGTGATACCAAGCAACTTCCCAATGTTATTACAGATGATATAAAAGCCAAAGCAAAAGCTATATTTGACAGTTTTAACGTGAGTGAAGGATATCAATATACAAACAGTTTTCTGCAATCCATTTTGGATGTTATGCCAAACGTAACACAAACATTGTTACGGGAACATTACAGGTGTCACCCTAAAATAATAAATTTCTGTAACCAGAAATTTTACCGTGGAGAATTGATTATAATGACAACGGATAAGGGTGAAGAGGATGTTTTATCTGTAGTAAAAACAGTGGCGGGAAATCATGAGCGTAACCATTATAGTCAGCGCCAGATAGATGTTATTAAAAATGAGATTATACCAAAATATGTTTCCAATCCGGAAGAAACCGGAATTATTACACCGTACAAAAATCAGGTAGAAGCATTAAGCAAGGAGATTACAGATATTGATGCTGCTACAGTGCATAAGTTCCAGGGCAAGGAGAAAGAGAATATTATTATATCTACTGTGGATGATGAGATATCTGATTTTGCAGATGATCCGTATTTAATCAATGTTGCTGTATCAAGAGCGAAAAAGAAATTGATGCTGGTTGTAACTGGAAACGAGCAATCAAGAGAGCGTAATATAACAGAATTGATAGATTACATTCAGTATAATAATTTTGAGGTTACTGAAAGCAAGATTTATTCGATTTTTGATTACCTTTACAAGCAGTATACTGAGGAGAGAAGGGTATACTTGCAGAAGCACAAAAAAGTATCAGAATATGATTCGGAAAATCTGATGTATTCATTGCTAGAGGACATTATCTCCGCTAACAAGTATTCAAGCTTGGATGTTGTTTGTCATTTTCCGTTGAATATGTTGATTAAGAATCCAGAACTATTAAATGAGCAGGAATGTCAGTATGCAATGAATCCAGCAACACATTTAGATTTTCTGATTTATAACAGAATTGGTAAAAAGCCTGTGTTGGCGATTGAGGTTGACGGATATGAATACCATAAAGAGGATACCGTTCAGGCTTCAAGAGATTTGTTGAAAAATCATATTATGGAGTTGTATGAAATTCCATTACTGAGATTTATGACTAATGGTAGTGGCGAGAAAGAAAAGATTATCGAGATGTTGGATAAGTTGGTTGGGTAACCGAAATAGGAAATAAAATGGGAGATACTATTATGGCTGTATCATATAAACGATTATGGAAATTATTAGTGGATAAAGAAATGAGCAAATCGGATTTGCGTAAGAAGGCAGAAATTGCTCCTAATACAATGACAAAGCTTCGCCGTGATGAAGAGGTGAGCCTAACGATTCTTAGCAAAATCTGCAAAACTTTACATGCAGACTTTGGGGATATTGTGGAGTATGTTCCAGACGCAGAAATATGGGATTTGTATAACGAGAATAGAGAACTTCTTGGGAAAGACCATATCAGAGGAGAACAGTTACCGATAGACGGATACCATCTGGTGGTGCATGTCTTGGATTCGA
>ENA-OQCO01001081-OQCO01001081.1-human-gut-metagenome-genome-assembly--contig:-NODE-1081-length-11584-cov-0.998953_pt1 | contig 11584 bp, 12 predicted proteins | sample MGYA00242500_ERZ504582 | MGnify/ENA primary metagenome ERZ504582 (study PRJEB26092, sample SAMD00036346) | human gut metagenome | host: Homo sapiens | study: EMG produced TPA metagenomics assembly of...
CGCCGCTGTTTCCAAACTGGCCGCCTATGCCCTGCGCACAGGGCTGATCGAGGAGAGCGAGTCCCTCTGGGCGGTAAACACGATCTTAGATGCGCTCAAGCTGGACAGCTACACCGACCCTGGACAGGAGTGGGGGAGAGATCGAGCTGGCCCCCCGTGCTGGAGGAGCTGCTGGACGACGCCCACGCCCGGGGCGTGCTGGCGGAAAACTCCGTGGTGTACCGGGATCTGTTCGACACCGAGCTGATGGGCCGCCTCACCCCGCGGCCCGCCCAGGTCATTGAGACCTTCCAGTCCCTGTACCGGGAGGATCCCAAGCGGGCAACGGACTGGTACTATAAATTCAGCCAGGACACCAACTATATCCGCCGGGACCGCATCGCCCGGGATATGCAGTGGAAGGTCTCCACCGAGTACGGAGAACTGGACATCACCATCAACCTGTCCAAGCCGGAGAAGGACCCCAAGGCCATTGCCGCGGCAAAGAACGCCGCGGCCAGCAGTTATCCCAAGTGCCTGCTGTGCATGGAGAATGAAGGATATGCGGGCCGCCTGAACCATCCGGCAAGGGAAAATCACCGGATCATTCCGGTTACGGTCAACGACAGCAAGTGGGGATTCCAGTATTCTCCTTATGTATATTATAACGAGCATTGTATCGTATTCAACGGGCAGCATGTGCCTATGAAGATCGAGCGGGCCACATTTGTGAAGCTGTTTGACTTCATCAAGTTCTTTCCCCATTATTTCCTGGGCTCCAATGCAGACCTGCCCATCGTAGGAGGCTCCATCTTAAGCCATGACCATTTCCAGGGAGGCAATTATACATTTGCCATGGCAAAGCGCCAATCGAGAAGCAGGTAACGATACCGGGATATGAAGACGTGGAGGCCGGAATCGTCAAGTGGCCTCTGTCCGTACTGCGGATACGAAGTACCGACGAAAAACGGCTCATCGACCTGGCGGACCATATACTGGCAGCCTGGAGAGGCTACACGGATGAGGCCGCATTCATCTATGCCTGCACAGAAGGAGAGCCCCACAATACGATTACGCCAATCGCAAGAAAGGTGGGCGATACGTTCGAACTGGATCTGGCGCTTCGGAACAACATTACCACCCAGGAGCACCCCTTAGGCGTGTATCACCCGCATGCGCAGTACCACAATATCAAGAAGGAAAATATCGGCCTTATCGAGGTGATGGGACTTGCGGTCCTGCCTTCCAGGCTGAAGGAAGAACTGGAGATACTGGCCGGATATCTTGTGGAAGGCAAGGACATCCGAAGCAATGAGAAGATTGAAAAGCATGCAGAGTGGGTCGAGCGGTTCCTTCCGGATTATGACAGGATTACTGGGGAAAATGTCATGGATATCCTGAAGAAGGAAGTGGGCAATACATTCGTCCATGTACTGGAAGATGCCGGAGTATACAAGTGTACGCCGCAGGGACGGGAAGATTTCATGCGGTTTGTGGATACCTTATAAGCAAAATGATAGAAAAGAATAATAGAAAAGCAGGAAGGACACGCAGGGCATTAAAAATGCCGCGTGTCCTTCTTTAATAAGATCCTTTTACCCTAGATCAATGACTGGAATAATGCTGTAATATCCTCCACAGAAGTTTCCTTTGGATTTCCCGGACGGCATGCGTCTGCATAGGCGGATTCAGCCAGGAACGGAATATCCTCTTCTTTTACAATGCCTTTTAGGTCCTTAGGGATTCCGACATCCTCTGCCAGCTTCCTTACAGCGTCTACGGCAGCCTTGCGGTATTCCTCCTGGGACATGTCCTCGGTGCCTTTTACGCCCATGGCGGCAGCAATATCCTTATACTTTGTGCCCGTGGCATCCGCGTTATATTCCATTACGGCAGGAAGCAGGATCGCGTTGGCAATGCCGTGAGGCGTATCGTATTTTGCGCCCAGGGTATGAGCCATGGAATGAACGATTCCAAGTCCGACGTTGGAGAATCCCATGCCTGCCACATACTGTCCAAGCGCCATGTCGGCACGGCCTTCTGGCGTGTTCTCTACAGCGGCCCGAAGAGAGCGGGCAATGATTTCAATGGATTTGATGTGGAACATATCGGAAAGTTCCCATGCGCCTGCGGTAATGTATCCTTCGATGGCATGAGTCAGGGCATCCATTCCGGTGGAGGCTGTCAGGCCCTTTGGCATGCTGGACATCATATCCGGGTCAATGATGGCAACGACAGGGATGTCATGGGGATCTACGCATACGAATTTGCGGCTCTTTTCTACGTCGGTAATGACATAGTTGATGGTAACCTCGGCAGCAGTGCCGGCAGTGGTAGGAACCGCGATGATCGGAACTGACTTATTCTTAGTATCGGCCGCGCCTTCCAGGCTTCTTACATCCTCATGCTCCGGATTGGCAATGATGATGCCGATGGGCCTTGGCGGTATCCATAGAAGAGCCGCCACCGATGGCGATCAAGTAGTCCGCGCCGGAGTTCTTGAAGGCCTGTACGCCGGTCTGCACGTTTTCGATGGTAGGATTTGGCTTGATATTGGAATAAAGCTCATATTCCAGGCCGTTCGCGTCCAGTACATCCAGCACCTTCTGGGTAACGTTGAATTTGACCAGGTCCGGATCAGAACATACAAAAGCCTTCTGGAAGCCTCTGGCCTTTGCCTCTGTGGCGATATCATGGATGGCGCCCGCGCCGTGATAGGATGTTTCATTCAAGACGAATCTGTTTGACATAAATATCTCTCCTTTTCTCTGTGAAAATTAACTTTGTTATAATTATAACGATCTATTGACGCCGAGAAAAGTTACAAAAAAAGCAAGATGTCACAAAAGTGACAACTTGCAGAAAGTGTAACATCCATTCCCTTAATTCAGATCCGTCAGCAGTTCCTCCAAAGGCTCCGGTAGAGCCAGGATCAGAAGATCAGCCATTTCCTCGGGCTCTAAGTCCATATCTTTTCTGGCCCATTCCACGGTCATGTAGATAGAGCCGCGGCAGTACATCTCTAACAAGAACTGAATCTTTTTATCCAGGGGCTTTCCGGTCTTGCGCCTGATGATGCCGGTGTAAAATTCAAGGATGCATTCATAATCATACTGGAGCAAAGAGTTATAATCCTGGGACTGGAACGCGGAGGTGAAGAAGCAGCGCTCATTCTGGATAAAATGGAACTTTTTGACCAGCCCCTCCCGGAGAGTGAGGCTGACGCCCATCTGGCGGAAAGACTTGTCGGCCAGCTGCTCGAAATGCCAGTTCACCAGGTCATACTTATCCTTAAAATTGCGGTAGAAAGTCTGGCGCGTCATCTCGCTGTTTTCCACGATCTCCTTGACGGTAATCTTATCCAGGGGCTTGGCCTCCATAAGTTTTTTCATAGAGGCAACGAACTTGTTTCTGGTTTTTTCGCTATTATCCATTCCATCTACTCCTGTCGTAAAAAGGTATCCGATTACTGCTGTATAGTGTTTATTATAAAAGTTCCCGGAGAAAATCACAATCATATTTTGGAAAAAACTGTTCATTGAAAACGAACATGTGTTCTGATATGCTTTGGGATATAGAAGGGGTGAAAAAATGGAAGAGAAAACCGTATATCATATTGACGTGAATTCTGCCTACCTAAGCTGGGAGGCGGTCTACCGCCTGAAGTTCCTGGGAGCCCGCACAGACCTGCGCCGGATTCCTTCTGCCATTGGCGGGGATATCAGCCAGAGGCATGGGTTATCCTGGCAAAGTCCATCCCTGCGAAAAGATATAAGATCCATACAGGAGAACCCCGTTCCCCAGGCAAGGCAGAAATGTCCCGATCTTCTGATCGCGCCGCCCAATTATGGCCTGTATGAAAGGTGTTCCAGGGCATTTGTGAAGATCTTAAAAGAATACTCCCCGGATGTGGAGCAATATTCCATCGATGAAGTATATATGGATATGACGCAGACCATCCATCTGTATGGCGATCCCGTCCAGACGGCATTCGATATCAAGGACCGGATAAAAGAGGAACTGGGATTTACCGTGAATGTGGGCATCTCAACCAACAAGGTTCTGGCCAAGATGGCCTCGGAGTTTAGGAAGCCGGACCGGGTGCATACGCTGTACCCGCCGGAGATTCCCAGGAAGATGTGGCCTTTGCCGGTGGAGGAACTTTTCTTTGTCGGAAAGGCCAGCGCGGGCAAATTAAGAAAACTTGGGATTGAGACCATAGGGGAACTGGCAGAAGCGGACCCAGAACTATTAAGGCGGCATCTGAAGTCCCACGGGGAAGTCATCTGGAACTTTGCCAATGGCCGGGATTTTTCCGTGGTGCAGCCCGTGGAAGCGCCGAAACAAAGGCTACGGGCAACAGCACGACCATCAGTTTTGACGTAAAGATGCGGCCACGGCTAAGATCGTGCTGCTTGGCTTGGCGGAAACGCTGGGGATGCGTATCCGGAAGGATGAGGCAGAGATACAGGTGGTGAGCCTTGACATCTGCGACTGTGAATTCAACCGGATCTCCCACCAGAGGGTGCTTGAGAATCCCACGGATATTACGAAGGAAATCTACCAGGCGGCAGCCAGGCTTCTGGATGAGGCCTGGAACCAGATGCCGATCCGCAAGCTGGGCATCCATACCGGCAAGGTGGGGGAGGCCGGGTGGAGCCGGCAGATGAGCCTGTTTGATTCCGGAGACTATCTGAAGGAAAAGAGATGGGATAGAACCATCGACCATATCCGCTACAGGCATGGGATGGATGCGATAAAGCGGGCGGTGTTCCTGGGACAGCCCAGGATTGACCATCTCTCAGGGGGAATTTCCAGGGAAAGAGAAGCGTAGACTATGCAAAAATCAAGATTGATTAGAAAGGAAAGGGGCGAAGAGCATGGCATTCGGAGTCGGAGTAAATACCGGGAAGGCAGATGGAGGGAAGATTAAGGGAAGGCAGGAGGCAGTCGCCTGCGGCTGCTGGTTCACCAGTCAGGGAAACACGCTTCCAAAGTATATCAAATACCAGGACGAGGAAGGGATGATCCGGGGAATATCAGACATAGAAGTGCTATATTCCCAGAAGCAGAATTACTGCGGAATTCCCATGGTGGAGTACGTCTGCCGCGGAGTGACGCAAGGGATGCGGCGCGGCTTTAGGCTGTTCTTTCATCTGGAAGAATGTATATTCAAGATTGTATGGGAGTGACATTGCGTGCAGCCAGAAGCCCGGTTTTTTGAGGTCAATGACAAAAAGCCGAGTTCACAGAATAAACATACATTTACCACATACTTTTCAAAAACTGCCCTTATACTGTTAAGAACTATTATGATTGACAGGAGGAAGCGCATTGATTGAAGTAAAGAATCTAACCAAACGTTATGGAAAGCACCTGGCCGTGGATGACTTAAGCTTGACCGTGGAAAAAGGCCAGATCTATGGATTCCTGGGGCCAAATGGCGCGGGCAAGTCCACGACGATGAACATTATGACCGGATATCTGGGAGCCACATCAGGCGAGATCCTGATAAATGGACATGATATTCTAAGAGAGCCCCAGGAGGCGAAAAAGTGCATCGGCTATCTGCCGGAACAGCTGCCCCTCTATATGGAAATGACCGTATGGGAGTATCTGAACTTTGCGGCTGAATTAAAGAAAATTCCCAAAGATGAAGTAAAAAAACAAATAGAGAAGGTTGCAAAGCTTACAAGGCTTGAGGAGGTGCAGAACCGCCTGATCCATAATCTGTCCAAAGGATACAAGCAGAGAGTGGGCCTTGCCCAGGCAATCCTGGGATTCCCGGAGATCATCATTCTGGATGAGCCTACGGTAGGTCTGGATCCTAAGCAGATCATAGAAATCCGGGAACTGATCCGTACGCTGGCCAAGAATCACACGGTAATCCTGAGTTCCCATATTCTGGCGGAAGTCCGGGAAGTCTGTGACTATATCATGATTATTGCCAAGGGAAAGCTGGTAGCCAGCGACACGCCAGAGAATCTGGAGAATCTTATGAGCGGCACAGGCCATGTGGAACTGGAGGCTAAGACATCCATGGAGAAGGCAAGGGCTATCCTAAAGGAGATTCCCCAAATCAGCAAGGCCGAGTACCAGGAAGAGACGAAAGAGAGCGTTACCGTGCGGATAGAGTCAGAAGGGCAGTCAGACATCCGGGAGCAGTTATTTTTTGCGTTCGCGAAGGAAGGGATTCCGCTTCTGACTTTGAAGTTGAACAAGTCCACGCTGGAAGACATCTTCCTTGAACTGACGCAAGGGGATAAAGCGCAAGGCAGCGATTCTACGGAAAGCCAGGACTTCCAGGAAAATATAGAAGACAGCAAGGAGGAAGAGACGGATGAGAGCGATATATAAAAGAGAACTAGGCGCCTATTTTCATTCCATGATCGGCTATGTATTTATTGCATTTCTGGTGGCATTTACAGGAATTTACTTTATGGCGTACAACCTGAATTATGGGTATCCATATTTTTCTTATGTCTTATCGGGAATTCTTTTTGTGTTCATGATAGCGATTCCCATTCTTACGATGAGAAGTTTCGCGGAGGACAAAAAGAGCAAGACAGACCAGCTGCTTTTGACGTCGCCGGTCAGCCTGTTTAAGATCGTGATGGGCAAATACCTGGCGATGGCCTCCATTCTGGCAATCCCGTGCGTAATATATCTGATATTCCCATGGATTATCAAGGCCCAGGGCACGGCGTATATTCTGGTTGATTACTTGTCCATCCTGATGTTCTTTCTGCTGGGATGCGTCTACATCTCCATCGGCATGTTCATCTCGTCTTTGACGGAGAGCCAGATTATCGCGGCGATCGGGACCTTCGGAATCCTGGTTCTTCTGTACTTATGGAATGGGATCCTGGATTTCCTTCCTTCCTCAGCGCTGGCAAATGTAATCGGAGCCATCCTGATCCTGACCCTTGTGGCGGCAGGAATCTGGCAGATGACGAAGAACTGGATGATCAGCGGCGCGCTGGAGGCTGTGGTCATCGCAGGGGGCGTGATTTCCTATATCGTCAAATCAAGCCTGTGGGAGAATGCCCTGTCACAGATTCTGGGAAGACTGGATCTGACAAAGGCCTTTGCCAGTATCGCGTCCGACCGTCTGCTGGACATCAGCGGCATTGTCCTGTACTTGTCGCTGATTGGCATATTCATCTTTTTAACTATGCAGATGATACAGAAAAGACGTTGGAGTTAGGAGGGGCTTATGTTAGAAAAGATAAAAAAGACATTTCAGAATCGGACTTCCAGGAACGGCAGTTACAGCGTAGGACTGATCGCGCTGGTCGTAGGCATTGTAGTGGTTATCAATCTGATCGCCGCCCAGCTGCCGGAGAATATCCGCAAGATAGACATCAGCGACAACAAGATTTATGAGATATCCAAGACGAGCAAAAAGATATTGGAAAAATTGGATCATAAAGTCACTTTCAAAGTATTTGCAGAAAAAGATTCCGCGGATGAAAGAATCCGGACATTTCTTAAGAAGTATGCCGCTCTTTCAGATCAGATCAAGGTGGAATGGGTAGACCCGGTGCTCCATCCTTCTGCACTCAAGGACAACAATGTAGAAGCCAATACGATACTGATTTCCTGCAAAGATACCGGAAAGACCACGACGGTGGCCTTTGATAAGATCATCGTGGTGGATGAATACTCTTACTATACGACTGGAAGCGCTACCGAGTCAGAGTTTGACGGGGAAGGGCAGCTTACCAGCGCCATTCATTATGTGACCAGCGATACCCAGAAAAAGATGTATTATACCACGGGACACGGGGAGAGCACATTTTCCTCCTCGGTATCAGAACTTCTGGATAAGAATAATATGTCGGAGGAAGAAGTGAATCTTCTGATGGCCGGAAAGGTACCAGATGACTGCGACCTTCTGTTCCTCTACGGGCCGGTCAAAGATATTACAGAAGAAGAAAGCACAATGCTTGCGGACTACATGTCCAAAGGCGGAAAGGTATTTCTGATTCTGGGAGATGCAAAAGAGGATACGCCGAATCTGAAGAAATTCCTTGCGGAGTATGGCATGGAGCAGGCGGACGGGTACATTGCGGATATGCAGAGGTGCTACCAGGGGAACTATTACTATATCTTCCCGGAAATCAGCGCATCCGGCGATATGGCGGAAGGACTGGATACGGACATGGTGCTTCTTTCCAATGCCCACGGGATGAATCTGACGGATCCGGCAAGGGATACCATTTCCGTGACGCCGTTTATGAGTACTTCCTCCAATGCATATGCGGTGACCCAGGAGGCGCAGAAGGAGGATCCTATACGCTGGGGGCGGTTGCCACGGAAAGCATTTCGTCTGATGAAGGAAGCGATGCGGACAAGGATGAAAGCGCATCCGGCAGCGGCGGGGAGGAAAAGCAGGCAAGGCTGACCGTCATATCCGCGGAAAGCCTGATTGACGCGCAGATTACGGACGCATTTACGACGTTGGAGAATCTGAATCTGTTTATGAACGCAGTGTCAGCCAACTTTGATGATGTGCAGAATGTGGCAATTGAGCCAAAGAGCCTGGAGGTAACTTATAATACCATGCAGCATGCCGGCCTCATCAGCCTTCTATTGATATTCGGCATCCCGTTTATCATACTGGTCTATGGATTGGTAAAATGGTGGAAGAGAAGAAAAGCATAGGGAGAAGGTGGGGCGTTATGAAGCAGAAAAAGACGATGGTAATATTAATCCTGATCCTGGCAGTCCTGGCCTCCATATATGGCGGCTGAAGGCCTGGGGTAAGAAGGCTGCCGAAAAAGAAGCAGGAGCGGCAGCAGAAAAGATCACGGTCACGGATCTTAAGAATCTGTCCTCATTTTCTTATTCGAATGGCCAGGAGACCATGAGTTTTGTCAAGGAAGATGGAACCTGGAAACTGGAAGATGATAAAGAAATCCGGCTGAACCAGAGTACCGTAGAAAGTATCGGGGAGGCCGCCGCGGACCTTGCGGCAGTCCGGGAGTTAAAAGAGCCGGATGATCTGGATGATTATGGCCTTACAAAGCCTTCTTATACGATTGACCTGACGACAGAAGACGGCGATAAGGAAACCTTGTATGTAGGGGATGCGGCGGGAGAGGATTACTATGCCATGACAGAGGGGACGCAGAAAGTATATACCATTTCCAGCAGCCTGGTATCCGCCCTTCAGTTCGACCTGTCTGGCCTGGCCCAGCTGGATGTGGTGCCGGCTATCAGCAGCGGCAGTCTGAAGAAAGTAAAGATCACGGAAAATGGGGAGACGACGACCTACAAAGAAGAGGATGAACTGGCAGAATTGGCTGGAGGATTCGGGGCATTGACCCTGACCGAATGCGCGGACTATCATGTGACGGACGAAGAATTAAGCGCCTACGGGCTGGACGAGACAAGCCGCGTCACGGCGGAGGCAGCCTATAAAGATGCCCAGTCAGGGAAAAAGAAAACATTTACCGTCTACATCGGCAAAATGAGTGAAGATGGCGCCAGCAGATATGTAATGGTGAAAGATTCCAAGATGGCCTATAAAGTAAGCCAGGATGTGGTATCCAACATGATCACTGTGAGTCAGGAGGACGCAAAAGAAATAAAAAAATACTGGATAATAAAAATCCCCTTCCTGTATAATAAAGGAGAGAGAATACACGGGGAGGGAGAACATTGAGGAAAGATACAACCAGCACCATCAAGCGCGCGGAGCGCTTTCAGATTATACTAATTGGAGAAGGAATACTGGTAGGCGGCATCGGAGGGCTGGTGGTGCTTCTGTACCGGATGTGTCTGGAATACGCCGGCAAATGGCTGAATATGATTCTGGAATATGCCAGGCAAAGCCCGATAAGAATTGCCGCATGGTTCCTGATCCTGATTGCGATGGCGTGGCTTGTCGGGAAACTGGTGAACTATGAGCCGATGATATCCGGGAGCGGCATCCCTCAATTGGAGGGAGAGATGGTAGGCAAGCTGGAGCAGAAATGGTGGAAGGTCCTACCCGCCAAGTTTGTAGGAGGATTCTTAATGCCTGCTGGGAGGACTTGCGCTGGGGGAGGGAAGGCCCGTCCATCCAGCTGGGCGCTATGGTAGGAAAAGGAATCTCCCGGGGGATGGACAGAGGGAAGACAGAGGAAAGGTTCCTCCTGACCTGCGGGGCCAGCGCCGGCCTTTCAGCTGCGTTCCATGCACCGCTTGCCGGGGTCATGTTTTCGCTGGAAGAGGTGCACAAGAACTTTTCCGTGTCCGTGCTTCTGTCGGTCATGACAGCCTCGCTGACGGCAGATTTCCTGTCTTCTACCGTTTTGGGCATAGATTCTGTCTTCCAGTTTGACATTGTAAAGGCCCTGCCACAGGAGTATTACTGGATGATCGTGGCGCTTGGAATCGTTCTTGGCGCTACGGGAGCGTTCTATAACTGGTTTACGCTGAAAGTCCAGTCCCTTTATAACAATGCCAAATTTTTAAACACTACGACAAAGCTCATTATTCCGTTTGTCTGTGCCGGAATTCTCGGATTTACGGCGCCAGAACTTCTGGGAAGCGGACATGCCTTGATTGAATATCTTACCAATACGGATGTGATGCTGGGGACGGTCCTGTTTATCCTGATAGGCAGATTCCTCTTCTCAGCCGTCAGTTTCGGTTCGGGGGCTCCGGGAGGCATCTTCTTTCCGCTGCTGGTGCTGGGAGGATTCATCGGAGGAACCTTCGCCACCGTAGGGGTGCAGTTCTTCGGACTGGATGCAATGTATATCAACAACTTCGTACTGCTTGCGATGGCCGGATACTTTGCGGCGATCGTGCGCGCGCCCCTTACCGGGATCATCCTGATTTTTGAGATGACCGGCTCCCTGAGCCAGATGCTGTCCCTGTCCATCGTATCCATCGTGGCCTATATTGTGGCTACGCTTTTAAAGTCCAAGCCAATCTATGAAAGCCTGCTGGAACGCCTGCTGGAGCGGCAAGGCCAGAAAGTATCCAAAGACCATGGCCAGAAAGTACTGACAAACTTCGTGGTGCGCCAGGGCTCCAGGCTGGAAGATACGACGATCAGCGAGATTGAATGGCCCAACAACTGCCTGCTTGTGGCAATCCAGAGGGGAGCAGATGAAATCATTCCCAAAGGCAGGACCAGGCTGCAGGTAGGTGACGTGATCGTAACCATGACGGACGAACGAGACATCAGCACCGTGCATGATCGAATGGAACGGCTGTGCAGCGATATGTTCTAGGGGAGTGTTTATAGAAAAATACAATTCTATAATATTTTCTCCTTGCAATCGAGAAATCGGTGTGCTAACATATAAAACAAATTTTAAACAATAAAGCGATGAAAGAGACTCTGTTCTTTGGAACTTGACAGGAATGAGGCGTCACCGACTGAGAGCGCCGCTTGAGGAATAAGAACAAAAGGGAACACTCTGGAGCAGACCGTCTGAACCTAAGTAGGCCGGTACGTAGGCACACGTTACGTGCAAGAGAGGAGCCAAGTCACATAAAAAGTCACAAGGCTCAAAGCGGGTGGTACCGCGGATAGCAAAGAAGATATCCGTCCCGGGAGAGATACAAACAGTATCCCTCCCGGGACTTTTTTCGCGTTGGCAAT
>ENA-OQCO01001084-OQCO01001084.1-human-gut-metagenome-genome-assembly--contig:-NODE-1084-length-11573-cov-1.181199_pt1 | contig 11573 bp, 11 predicted proteins | sample MGYA00242500_ERZ504582 | MGnify/ENA primary metagenome ERZ504582 (study PRJEB26092, sample SAMD00036346) | human gut metagenome | host: Homo sapiens | study: EMG produced TPA metagenomics assembly of...
CCCCATCAAGCAAAAGGCGGGGACTCGTCAGAGTCTCCGCCTGCTGTCTTTTGGCTCCAAAAGACCTTGCTTGCCAAATTTGAGAAAAAACTCTTAAGGGCTTGAATTTCACAAAAGGCTGTGGTATAATAAAAACGCAATAGGTATAATTGCAAAAAAATAGAAAGGAGGTAACATCATGTATCGTAGTCAAGCTCCAATGGGTGACTTTGTTGAAATGCGATATTGGTGCGGCTCCCGATTATGGCGATGTCGAATCAAACGTGTTTCCTCATGCGCGTAAGTCATGCTATTGAAAGCTGACTTGTGCGCATTTGTTTTTATGACAAAATGCATTATGCAAGAAAGGAAAGGTTTGTTATGAATAGTGCGACGATTGCTTTAACAAGCGAGCAAAAGGCGATAATCGCTGAAAAATGGGTTTTAGTGAGTGATGAACTTGTCTTGACTTCTCTTTCAAGCACGCAAGACGTTGCTCAGATCGAAGACATCGGGGAAAACTTGTTTTTAGCTGCAAGTAAAACCTTTACTGTCAGTTAACGGATTAGAGTGGAACCGTTGGATTATTGCTCTAATTTTTTGATTGGAGGATATAACTCTGACGGTTCCACTCGGCTTTACTCTTTGGTTGAAGAAGATGAGTTACTCGCGTCTATAAGGGGAAGGATTATGAAAAAGATAGCATTAATAAATCCTCCATTTAGAGGGGTGATACATAGAATAAAGGATGCTTATCCCTTGGGGTTGGGATATATAAAAGCATATTGCGAAAGTAAAGGGGTTGTTTGCGATCTTTATGATTTTTCTTGCTCATTACTTAGCGATCAAGCTTTGGAGGAAAAGTACTGCCTATCCGATTATGATGTAATCGGTGTTTCGAGCTACTCGTTGTTTTTTTCTGATACAGTTGTACTGATTGAACTACTGAAAAAGGATCGAACATTATTGTTGTGGGTGGTCATCATGCCACACTATGCGGATCGAAAATTCTGCGAGATTTTCCGGTAATAGACTTTTGCCTAAAAGGTTTTGGCGAAAAGAGTTTTTATGATTTTATTAGCAATATAGATACAGAAAATGTTTATTCGGTTTCTGGATTATGCTATAGGAAAGGTGATGAATTCATAGACAACCCAGTCAACTATGAAGGAATAGATATTAACGAGTTCCAGTGCCAGATCGCGGAGACATTATAGTTGACGCGTCTAATTATGAATTTGATGCCACAAAGAGAGTTTTCCATATTTCGACCAGTAGAGGATGCCCATATCATTGCACATATTGTGTAAATTGTAAAAACAATTATTGGCTTGCGCGAAGTGAGCTTAATGTTTTAGAAGAGTTGAATCGAGAGTTTCGCGGAAAAGGTTATAAATATATTAATTTTGTTGACTGCAACTTTTATGTAAATCCCTCCCGTGCAGAAAGTCTCATTGCAAGAATCCGAAAAGAGTATCCTGGAGTAAAATTCTCGTTTCAAACAAGAAGCGATCAAGTCGCGAATAATAAAGGCCAGCTCGAAAAACTACTCTCAGCTGGCGATTGTAGTATTACGCTTGGAATTGAATCCAATAGCGCGCAAGTGCTTAAAAGATATAGGAAAGAAACGACTCCCGACATCAACCAAGATGCAATAGAATTCTTAAAACAAACGCAGAGCCAAACCCTTGTTATATGATAATGTTTGAAGCCCTAGAGTCGCTTGATGATATACGTGCGTCCTTTGATTTTTTGAAAAATAATGATTTACTAGATTATGCGACTGTAGGGAATATTTATCAAACACTGGTTCCTTTTTATGGTTCACACTACTATGATGATTATCATGACTACTATATAGGTTCTATTCACGAGAGGACGAAGCCAATATTCGTAGATAACAAAGTACAAAACCTATATGATGCTGTTTGTGATTTTAGGGACTTATATGAAGATAGAATCTCGCAGGCAGTTTACGTGTTAAGTAGCACAAATAGAACAACAGAAGAGAACGAAGAATTACTATTCCTTGTAAAGATCCAGTATGTTATCTTTGAATACTTACTAGTACTATGTGAAACCTTTGGCATTTGTGATTTATATCTGCTAGAGGAAACAGGGTTTAAAAAGAAATTAGATGCAATATTAGACCAGATAGGAGGCCAGCTTTCGATATGACAAAAATGATGTTTATTAGGCCGCCCTTTAAAGGTATGGGGAGATACGTTCCACCTCATTTGGGAATTGCAACGTTATACAATTATTTACATGGCAAATTTGATTGGATAGAGTTCTCTTTAGTTGATGCTTTGGCAGACGCTTTAGATGAAGAGCAGATCGTCAAAGCCATAAACTACTCTCGCCCTGACATTCTTGCGATTACAATCAAGACAATGCAGGTAAAGCAAGCGAAAGAAATAATAGAAAGGGTAAAAGATATTTATAATCCACTGATAATATGTGGAGGAAACCATGTGTCTGTCTCTCCGCAAGAGTTTGTACGCTGTGGCGCAGACTATGCCATTGTTGGAGAAGGAGAAGAGGCAATAGAGAAAATTATACAGCATGAATTTGGCCACTATGAAGAATCTTTGGATAATTGTGTAAATATATGCACAAAGAATAATGTGGAACGGAGCGGCTTTGAACCCAAAGTATGTGTTCACGGAAGCGATATCCCCGCGCCAGACTGGTCTATTTTTGATTTAACAAAATACAACGAGAATATCCATATAAACAAAAGCAGACAGGCGTTGCCGGTTATGGCATCAAGAGGTTGCCCATTTAAGTGCGACTTTTGTTCTACACATCTTACATGGACAACGAGGTCAGATATAGAAACCCCATAGATGTGTTTAATGAAATTAAAAATAATCAAATTAAGTGGGGGATCTCAGACTATCACTTTTACGATGATAACTTAATGATCAATCCTGAATGGGTTGACCAATTTACAGAACTGATAATTTCAACGGGATTAAAAATTAATTGGATTTGTCTATCACGTCCAGAGATAATACTGAAACACAAGGAGCTGCTTCCCAAAATGAAGAGTGCTGGATGTAAGGGATTTGAGCTTGGGTTTGAAACTGACGATGACGGTCTCTACCTAGCGATGAATAAAAAGAATATAAAGAGCACTTTCAGAAAAGCGTATGAATACCTTTGCGGCGTTAATTTTGAGATGGTTGAATTCTTAGTCATGTCTTTTTATGTTGGCGAAACACTGCAATCCCTCTTTCGAACAAATGAGGCGTTGCGTCAATATAAAAAACAAAAGGCATTGTTTGTTTCCTCAAGATACTTTGCAACGCCTTTCAAAGGAACACCATATTATAATAGCGCTATGGAAAGTGGTATAGATTTATACCCCGGAAACGAGCATAGATATGCGATTTTTCTGAATTATATGCCGAATAGCTTTTTAGAAAGTGATCTAAGGGGCTATACGATTAGTGAGAGTGGATTAAGGCTTCAATTTGATCTCTTTGGAATAGAGAATCTCATGCATTCGAACGAAATCGAAAGAATCATGCAGCATATACCGTTAGAGTACTTTGCACAAATATTTAATTCCCACTCAAATGCTGGAAAAAAGGTTTTGGATTTATGCATGCATATCCAATATTTGTTACCTGACATTGATATATTACCAGTTTATGAGTATGTTGGGAGGCTTATAGAATTTTGTGCTTCAAGAGGTATAATGAAAAATGGAGGACCCTTGAATGAAGATTCTTTATTGTAATATGAATAGCCTTCCGCCCTATCATCAGTCCGGCGCCGAGATAACGATTGATGAGTTCTTGGAAGAGTTGTTTAATAAAGGTTATATAGTTTATAGCATAAACAGTAATGAGGGTGCGTTGCTTCGTATGCAAAAATATGATGAAGTCAAGAAAAACGGAATGACAATTATTCATGATCCGTTTTGCAAGGTGTTCTATAATTCAAAAGACAATTTTGAAGAAAGAGCCTTGAATTTGATTAGCGAGATTAATCCAGATTTGATTATTTCTCAGTTGAACTTTCTACGCCCGCTAGCAAGATACTGCACAATAGCAGATAAACCTTTATTATATTTGATCCACGGAGTTCACGCCTCAGGTCTCAACTCTGATAATGATATTGAATGCTTGAGAAGTCCAGCAGTAAAAGGTATTGTTTGCATGTCACAATTTCTTCTGGATTCAATACATCCAACGTTGAATTACAAAGCTAAAGTGATTTATCCTCATGTTCCTAGCAAAAGATTTAAGACGCAGCGCTTAAACCGCAGGGATATAATGTTTTTTAATCCAATAAAATCTAAGGGAATAGATATTGTTTTACAACTTTCAAAAGATTTCCAACATGAGAAATTCGTTATAAAGGAGACATGGGGGAATGCTCTGCCATGCACTCAAAAAGAGATAGAAGCCAGACATAACGTTACAATTGAGAAAATAGAAAGTGATTTTTCTAAGATTTATTGCAACTGCAAATTGCTGTTGTTGCCATCGCAGGAAGCAGAGGGACTTGGTCGTGGAAGCGTTGAAGCATCTTTGAATTCTGTCCCGATTTTAGCTAGCAATAATGGAGGAATTCCCGAAGCAGTAAAAATCAATGATTTTTTGATCTTTGATTATTCAAACTATGCGAGTTGGAGAAATGCACTTGAAAAATTATTTGATCCAACAATCTTCGCTATACATTGTCAAAAAGCATTGGAAAATGCGATAGCCTATGAGCGACGATATTTAAATAACTCCTTTTCTGAATATATCGATTCGATTCTTGGTCAGAAAAAGAGATATAAAAGGCTTGAACAATTAGTCTGGAGGAAGCATGTACAAGAGCATATTAAAAAACAAGTCATTCTTGGGATACTGGGGCTCAACGACTCTTATGCGACTAGCCTCCAACATGCTGCAATTTGCACTAGCGATTTTTGTGTTAGATTTAACTGGATCGGCACTGATTTTTTCTACCGTTCTTTCGGCGATTATTTTCCCAAGAATCATTGGAACACCAATAGCTGGTTATTTGGCTGATTATAAGGACTGCCTTCGCATTTTAAAGTTAGGTGCACTTGGACTTACGGCTTTGATGTTAAGCTTCTTTTTAATACATACCCTCATTACTCCACTCAATGTTTCTCTTATCTATGTGTTAGTTATTTGCCTTGAACTCTGTGAAACGCTTATTTCTGCATCAGAGATGAAAGCCGTTATCTGTATTGTGGATGAGAATCAGATTGCTGCTGCAAGCAAGCTATCTTCTTTGGATGATGGGATTGTTGAGATATTGTCTCCAGTTATTGCAGGATTTGCTTATGGATTATTCGGAATACAAGCGGTATTACTGGCGACTTTAGTTTCTGAACTTGTAGCATTTTTGTTGACATTAATGCTGCGGGATAGAGCTAAAAACATGACGGAAAATCCCGGTGTAATGAACAAACAATCTCTTTTCCATGAAGCGATGACATCTTACAAAGAAGCCATTGTATCCTTGCAGGAATACAATTACGTGCTTGGGGTTATATTGTTTGCGCCTCTTTTTAACTTTTTTGTTAGCCCGCTTTTTTCTGTTACAGTTCCTCACTTTATTCGCATTACCACGAAATCAAGCATTGAGATATATACAGCATATAATTTAGCGCTTGGAATTGCGAGTGTAGTAGCTCCATTCATTGCAATGTGGTTGATAAGGGACAAAGCAGAGCACAAAGCCAATTTGAGGGGAACGATTATTTATGCATTTTTAATGCTTATATTGTCATTTGTAACAACAAAGCTTTTCAAGCATACAGCCAGCAACATTGCTAAGCATTATTGCTGGAGCAATGGTGTTGGCCGTAATTATTATTACGCTCATGAGTATAGCCACAACGATTACAGTCAAAACAAGCATTCCAGAACAAGTCCTTGGGAGGATTGCCTCTATTATCCAACTTTGTGCAATTGTTTCAACGCCTTTAGGACAATTGTTATATGGCTATTTTGCGGATCGGTTTCCGATTTTTCTTTCATTTGCATGCTCATCCTTAGGTTTGCTCGCAACCTATGTAATAATGAAAAAAACCTACAAAAAAATAAAGAGGGAAAAGCAAAAAAATGGATATTGAAACTGCATACAAGTTTTATAGCGACTCCAGCAAGCTCCCATATAATGTTGGAAGAATAACTTGTGTCCAATGGGACCGATGTTCTCTGGAAAGTATTGACGGGACCGTCTATGCTTCTTGCTCAAAAAAAGCAATGAGGGATACGGCTCCAGCTATTGGGGATTGGTGCATATTTGAAAAAAATGGCGGTGCATTAATCTATGAAATCCTGCCGCGGAAAAGTACTTTATCGAGAAAAGTTTCTGGGAATCAAATGAGAGAGCAGATTATTGCAGCAAACATCGACCTTGTTTGTGTCTGCCTTTCAATTCGCGAAGGCATCCGATTAAGTGTTGTTAATAGATTGCTTTTTGGTTTTTCAGGTAATTTTCGTCAAATGCTATTATTAACACAATCGGATTTGTGTGAAGATCCAACCAATGAAGTTGCGCTAATAAAAAGGGATCTGCCGGGCGTTGTAATTCAAGATGTTTGTGCTATAAGGGATGATTTATCATCGGTTTTAGGTCCTTTTCTAAGAAGTGGTGAAACAATGGCTTTAGTTGGTCCCTCTGGAGTTGGGAAGTCTACAATAATTAACTCACTTCTTGGGTATGAAAAGCAGATAACATCAACCTATAGCATAAAATCAAATAAGGGCCGTCATACAACGACATCCAGAACGTTGCACTATTGTTCTAAACTGGGTGCGTGGGCAATAGACACACCCGGCATTAAAGAACTAGCTTTGTGGAATGTTGAAAAAACGCCAGAATTATTTCAACACATCTATGAGTTGGCTAAAGAATGCCGCTTTTCAAATTGTTCACACATACAAGAGCCTGGCTGTAGAATAAAAAAAGCTCTTGAAGATGGAACAATTACCCGGTCTGAATATGAAGCGTTTCTTAAGCTCGAAAGAGAGCGGCAAATGGTCATAGCAACAAAACGAATGTGCTTGCGAAAAAAGCGATGAGAATTATGTGAGAAGATTGAAAGAGCGTTAGAATAAGAGCTTTTATGGAGGGCAAAATGTCAGGAATAGTATTTTTCTCCCCCCACCCGGATGATGTTGAATTTGTCTTGGGAGGAACTGTTCTTTTGCATTGCAATCGGTATGCTACGAAGATAGTAGTTATGACTGATGGGGGCGCTGCAGCAAATGGAACAAAGGAAATTAGACGATGTGAAACTGATAAGGTTGCTGCCCTATACCCAAACATTCGTTATACGCACTTAGGTTTTGCTGATATGGGTATAAGCAGTTATAATGAGGAGCAAATGGCTTCAATAATAAGAGTAGTACGAAGGCTAAAGCCCAGTATTATTGTTCTTCCTTCTGAAAATGATATTCACCCAGACCACATTCAAACCTCCTTGCTTGTGAAAAAAGGCGTCGAGATGGCGGCGAGCAATTTCTGTGCAGATAGTTATGGTGCTCCTCATAACTGTAAATATATTTTGAGCTACCGTTTTCCGGGAAAGACCTCTCCAGTAGCAGATTGTGGAACTAAAATATACATGGATGTATCCGAAGTGTACGAAGAAAAAATGAAACTAATCAAAACATACAAAGCCAAATTTATAGGACAGAAGAGAATTCTAAGACCGAAATCAATCGGGGATTACTTTCATTAATTGAATCGACGGATCGTATAAACGGTAGCAAGATAGGTGCATGCTACGCCGAGGAGCTTTGTTTAGTTAAGGGGTGTCTTGGTTCTGAAAATTTATTCAAAATCTTGTTTTAGGAGGATAATATGGATATTGTTTTTGTAAATTCAATGTACTTTCAGGAATTACATACAACTGACCTTGGTTCAATAATTCTTCAAAACAGATTAGATAAGGATATCGAATCAATAATTATTAATTTTGATAGACTTATTCGAGAGGATAAGCTAAAGCTCCCCGATAGTTGTGATGAGATATGGGATATGTATGCAAATTACATAGAGAGGTTCACTCCTAGGATTGTCCAGTTTTATACCGTTTGCTTAACATATCCTTTTTCTATACTGGTAGCGAAACGCCTAAAAAAAACAATGAAAGATGTAATCATAATTTTTGGAGGCCCTCAAGTATCTGCTGCTCCATATGACAGTCTAGAAAAATATGACTTCCTCGATGTTGTTGGAATCGGCGAAGGAGAACCCTACTTTAATTCCTTAATAAAAGCATTACTTGCTTCTGAAGACATTTCAAAAATACCTGGCATTGCTTATAGAAATAAGCTAGGCAAGATAATAGTCAATGAGAATCCGATAGGCTTTGATTTCACAAAAGACTACTCCGCTGACTATATGCGGCATGATTATGGTCGTGAGTTTAGCTATTTCCATTCACATTCAACAGAAAATGAGTACTCGATAGATTTACAAATTGAAGCTGGAAGAGGATGTCCTTTTAATTGTACCTTTTGCTCCACAAGCATTTTTTGGGAGAGAAAGTGCAGATTAAAGGAGCAGAGAGTTTTAGTTGAAGAAATAAGTGAATTTCAAAGAACGTATAGTTATGAATACTATTCGCTCGATCACGACATGTTTACTACAAATCGAAAGTATATTATTGATTTTTGTGATTTAATTATAAGGAAAGGGTGCAACTGGAAATGGAAATGCTCGTCAAGAATTGACACCATTGATTTAGACTTGATTAAACTAATGAAAAAAGCAAATTGTTATGGTATATATGTGGGTATTGAAACGGGCTCTCAATCAATGCAATATGTTTTGAGAAAAAATTTGAATGTCTCAGGGTTGTCAGATAAGATCAAAAAAATTATTGATGAGGGTATTGTGTTAACAACTTCGTTCATCTATGGCTTCTATGATGAAACCGAAAAAGATTTTTTAGAGACGATTAACTTAATTGAACAATGTTTCATCATGAAAGTTAACACAATACAGCTACATAAGTATTTTCCTTTAACTAATACGGTTGAAGGCGAAAAAGTTAAGGGAAGTCTGGCTTTAGACCTCGAAAAGTGTGATTTATCGATTGCATTTAATTATCAAGTTTTAACAAGCGAAGTGGTCGATTTACTTCAAAAGGATCCGGATAGCTTTTTGTGTTTCTACGATTTTGCTACAGAAGTGCGAAGAAAGTATAACCGAATGGATTTCCTTGTGTCATGTTTTTCAGGGCTTTACTTTGTCTTCTCTAGGACAATCAATTTTTTGATAATAAACTATGGGCTACAAGAAATTTATCTATCGTGCGAAAAAATAATATCTCATTATGCTAATGAATTGCAATCTCGTTCAATTTTAGATTCATTCTATAGAAAAAATGAAGTCAATCTTTTTCACAACACAATGAAGGAGATTGTCGATTATTTTTTATCTGGTTGTGAAAAAGGAAATCTTTATTTGCAAGAAATAAACAAATTTGATGAAAATATCTATTTATATATGACCTGCGGTTTCGAAACGGAAATGGTTTCAAACTACAATGCAATGTTTTTGATAACATGTGGAATACAAACCCCACTTATTATAAAATATATAGAGCGGGCGGCAAATTATACGTAGAAAGACTTGCTAAAGAATAATCTGAAAAGAATGATATGAGATAGTATTCTCTTCAACTACCATTCATAGGGGAACTGTGAGCAGAATATAATTGTGGGTTTCTGTCTTCCTTTGTGAATGACCTCAAATGCAGTGAGGCTTCAATCATCATAATTGAAACCTACAATAAAATGATCGATATCGTAAACTACATAAAGACGGAATCCTATAATTAATGCATTGGAGGACAACATGCCTCTCACAAACCGCACGCTCATCCTGTTCAAATACTTCTGGGAGACCACGGATGAAGTACAGCCGGTCTCCATTGCGGATATCTCCGCCCATTTGAAGGAACACGGCATCACCGCCGACCCGCGCACGCTCCGCAACGACATTGAACAACTTGTGGAGTTCGGCGTGGATATCGTCAAAGAACGCAGAGTGCAGAACCTCTACCATGTGGCAACCCGGCACTTTGAAGCCCCGGAGGTCAAGCTCCTCATCGACGCGGTGCAATCTGCGCGGTTCATCACGCCGGGAAAAAGCAAGGAGCTGGTCAAACGGCTGACGACCTTTGTTGCTCCCGGAGACGCCGCGCTGCTGGAACGGCATCTGTACATCGACAGCCGCGTAAAGCCGTCAACGAGAGCGTCTACATCAGCGTAGACCGCATCCAGACCGCTATTGCAGAGCGAAGGAAAATCGCCTTCCGCTACTTCGATTACTCTCCCGCCAAGGAGCGCGTCCACCGGCACTACGGACGGATATACTTCGTTTCCCCGTATGCCCTGCTTTGGAATAACGATACATACTATCTCGTCGGTTTCCACGATTACCGGCAGCAGGTCGCAAAGTTCCGCGTTGACCGCATCGACGGGTTGCAGATCACGCAGGAAGCTGCCCTTCAAAAGTCCGAGGATTTCGATGTGTCGGCGTATTTTACACAGGAATTTTCCATGCTTACCGGCAAAACGCGCCATGTTACGCTGCTGTGCGAAAACGCCCTCATGAACAGCATCATCGACGCTTCGGGGAGGATGCACCCACGCAGATTGTGGACAAGAACCACTTCACTGTGGAGGCGACCGTTGATCTCAGCAGCAATTTCTACGGCTGGGTATTCGCCTCCGGCGGGAAGATGAAGATCACAGCGCCGCAGGAGGCGGTGGACGGCTTTCAAAGGATGCTGGAAATCAACAGCAACCCGCCGGTAAAAACATCCCATCTGAAAGGCGGTCAGGCATAGATTTCAAAGATTTTCTCGAAAGGTGTGCATCTGATTGCACACCTTCTCATTTTCCCTCTTGACTTTCTCCGAGTTATGTGTATAATAGAACTATCAGGAACATTTGTTCCAGATAGGAGAAAAGTACAATATGAGAAGCAAGAGCGAGGAGCTTATGCTCCGCATCCGTGAGTACATCGAGGTACTTTGAGCGATATTCATCTGTGCCCACCGTTCGGGAGATCGCCGGAGCTATGAAGATCGCGGTTTCCTCCGCACACAGATACCTTGTAGCAATGGCGGAGAAGGATATGGTTTTCTACGAAAACGGCACGCTCTCCACTCCGAAGATCCAACGGATGAATCCGGCGGTGAGCCCCGCCGCCATTGTGGGAACTATCCCCTGCGGCTCGCCGGAGGAAAAGGAAGCCCGGGTGGAGGAATACCTGCCCCTGTCCGTGTCCTTCTTTGGCAAGGGGGACTTCTACGCCCTCCGGGCCTCCGGCAGTTCCATGGTAGATGCACAGATCGACGATGGGGATTTGGTTATCATTCGGCAACAGCACACCGCCCAAATCGGAGAGATCGTCGTTGCCCTCACCGATGAGGACAAGAACACGCTGAAACGGCTCTTATATGACGATGACCGGCAGAGCTATTACCTCCACCCGGAGAACAAAGACATGGAGGATATCTATGTATCCGGGGCTTCGGGTACAGGGCGTAGCCACCTATGTGATCAAAGCCCTTTGACGGAGGTATTGCC
>ENA-OQCO01001085-OQCO01001085.1-human-gut-metagenome-genome-assembly--contig:-NODE-1085-length-11553-cov-1.568703_pt1 | contig 11553 bp, 16 predicted proteins | sample MGYA00242500_ERZ504582 | MGnify/ENA primary metagenome ERZ504582 (study PRJEB26092, sample SAMD00036346) | human gut metagenome | host: Homo sapiens | study: EMG produced TPA metagenomics assembly of...
GTTTTATTTACTGTTTTTGAAAGAGCGATAATTATCATGAGCTTATATCTATGATGAGGACGATTTACGTACAGAGGGAGGAGCAGGTTTCAAAGGGAAAGAAGCTGCTGGCCGCTGACGAAAAGGCAATGCGCGAGGCAGAGCGACTGATGCATCATGAGTTTGCATTTGTCCTTGGGATTGACGAAGAAGATATAGGAAAATTTATCGAGGATAAGATTTCGGCAAAAAGTGCGGACTAAATATTTATAATAAATATCCGAAAAGAGCATTTCATTATGAAATGCTCTTTTTATAGTCAGATTTCCACAGGCTCGAATCTTACTCTGATATCAGGCAGCTGTACAAGCGTTGTATAGCTGTTAAAAAGACCGTCTTCTTCTGAAAGATCGTTTAATCCGTTTGCCGGAGGAGCAAATATTTTCAGAGTCAGGTCGCATTTATCATTCAGCGGCTTTTCAAAGAAAGCGGACATTAAATCAACGGTCTTTGCTTTGGGGGATTTATAAAACCATTTTCCGTTTATTTCCAGCATAAGATTGCTGTCGTCGTCGAACGTTACTTCGCAGAAAACAGGATTTTTTTCAAAATGAATGGGAATTGCGATTCCTTCGGCGTCTTCAGAACCGCCCCAGCGCAGCTTTACCGGCAGTTTTATTTTTTCCTCTTGCTTTATTTCAGGCATAAACCATTCGTCATGAATTATTTCCTTGTAAGTTTTCATTACAGGCTGCTCTATGCCGCAGTCCTGATAATTAGGATCTTCTATTTCAAGACCGAGTCTGCCGCGGTCTCGGAACTGATAGAATGTAAAGCCTGTAAACCATTCGGCCTTTTCGTTTTTGATCATATCACAGAATTCCTTTACCATTTCGGCCTGCTCATAGGGTCCCGTTACATCGCCGTCCGCATTGAATTCAGCCATGGTCATGGGCTTTGCTTTGCCGTTATTCAAAAACTTGAAGCGTTCAAAGCTCGCTTTTGTCATATCAAAGGTATTTTTTACGGTATCCCGTTTATGTGAAGTTCCGCCTCTCTCGGCAACGTCATAGGGCCAGCCCCAATGGAGAGCCATGTATTTATCTACTGACCATACGTCGGCTGCCGGAATTGTCTGCGCAAATTCCTTTTCCTTTTCCATTTCAGTCTTTGAAAGATCTTCTATACCTCCTATGCAAACTACCTTTGATACGTTTGGAGCATGCTTGCTCAATATATTGCAGAATCTTACAAAAAAGTCGGCTACCTCCTGATAGCTGCATCTTTTATTAAAAGAAAACCAGTTTCCCGTAGCCTCGTGATTAATTCTCAGGAACATTCTTCCGTATGGTTTCAGATCCTCTGCAATCCTGATAAGGTGATCGTCGCTTACGTGGGGATCAATAGTCAGCGTAAGGTTCACGTCCTGACCGTGAGCGCGAATATCGCGCATATAGCAGAAAGGCTCGTCCTCTGTATTTCCGCCGATACCTCCCTTGTAAGTAAAGTAATCGTCGTATGGATAATCCCATGCAAAGCTTACGTCAGGACTGGCATGAACCTCGCTTGCACGTCCCGGCCAGCCCTTATCAAGCGGATAGTAGCAGTACATCAGACTGATGCTTCTGTGAGGTCTTCCCAGCTTGTGAAGAATATAATCCTGATTGACATATTCTCCTCTTTCACTTCCGTCTCCGAGATCGACGGCGCATTTAGCCTTTCCCATATGGATCCTGTAAATCTTTTCTTCCATTTTTTATACTCCTGTTTAACAAAATTTATATGTCAATTATAAAATATCATTAGTTATAAGTCAATAGTCCGGGGAAAATATATAAATATTGACAAGTAAACATTTTAATGATATATTATTAATGAGGTGTTAATATGTCTGTTAAAAGCATTGCCGTTATATTGGAAATCGTTGCCGCAGGATTTTTTGTGCTTCCGATTTTTTCAAATATAATAAATCCGGGAAATATTGCCGGAATAATTATCTGCGGTTTACTGCTTGCCGCAACGATTTTTCATGAAAAGCTTATCGGATTAATTTTCGGATTATGGAAATATAATTCCGGAAAGGTATTGCTGTTATTTGTTGGCGCAATATTAACGGCGATTGTAATTTATGCGGTTGTTCTGACTTTTTTTATGATAAAGGCACAGACGGACAAGCCCGAAAATCCGGACGCGGTTATAGTTCTTGGATGTAAGGTCAACGGAAATACTCCAAGCAGAATGCTTAAAAGACGTCTTGATTCGGCGGTAATATACCTTAATGAAAATGAAGATGTTGTGTGTATTGTATCCGGCGGCAAAGGAGAGGACGAAAAAATATCTGAAGCTCAGGCCATGAAAGAATATCTTGTTGATAAAGGAATTGATGAGGGCAGGATATTAACGGAAGATAAATCGGTCAATACGCTTGAAAATATAAAAAACTCAGTTGCTCTGCTGGGAGGAAACGGAAGCGGCGAGATTGCCATAATAACCGACGGTTTTCATCAGTACCGCGCCGGATATATTGCGGAAAGCTTTGGATATGACGCCGCGGCTATAAATGCCCAAACAGATTTCTTTAATGCGGTTCTTATGCCGACGTATTATATAAGAGAATGGATGGCGATTACAAACGAGTATTTCAAGAATTTACGCTAAAAAATATTTAAAGCTTTAATCCTTCGGTTTTATGCCGGAGGATTTTATTATTTTACATATTTTTAAGATTAATTTAAGAAAGATTTTATATAATATAAAAAACAATGAGGGGAGGAAAATCTGCAATATCTGCGGATTAAGTATAATGGCTATCAATACTTTTATGAGAAAAGAAATTAAATTCAGGCTTTCAATGTATCAGTTTAATTCATTAATTGAAATGCTTGAAGCGTATATGATTCCTGATGAATATTGTAAAAACGGTAATGAATACGGCATTATAATATATATTATGACACGGCCGACAGCACACTTATAAGAGAGTCGTTATCCAAGCCGTATTATAAGGAAAAGCTGCGTCTGCGAAGCTATTATTCTCCGGCGTCCGGCAGCGACAGGGTATTCCTTGAAATAAAGAAAAAAAATAGGCGGTATCGTATCGAAAAGACGGGTTACTATGACGCTTGACGAAGCAGATTGTTACATAAAAACGGGAGAAAGACCTTTATCTGATAAATATATAACTAATCAGGTGCTTGATGAAATAGACGCGTTCAGAACAAAATATGATATATCCGAAGCTCAGTATATAAGCTATCAGAGAATGGCGTTTTTCGGAAAAGCTGATAAGGATTTCCGTATAACCTTTGACAGAGAGCTTACTGAAAGACGATATGACTTGTCGTTAAGAAAAGAATGCTATGGCAGGCGAATTATTCGTCCTGATGAAAGACTGATGGAAATAAAAATCAGCAATTCGATACCATACTGGTTGAGCGAACAGCTATCCCTGCTCGGGTATATAAGACAAGTTTTTCAAAATACGGAAAAGCGTATCAGAGCTTTGTTTTGGATCATATAAATCAAGAAAAGGGGATCGGTATATATGCTTAATATTTTTAATTCAATAGTAGGAACAGAAACCAACTTCGGCGTATTTGCCGGATGTATTATTTCTGCGGCGGCAATAGGCTTTATAATCAGTGTTCTGTATAAATTCACTCACAAAAAGGAAGGCTATATGCAGGGATACGTATTGACTTTAGTTATGCTGCCAGGTATAGTGTCTCTGATAATACTTCTTATTAACGATACTTCAAAGGCGCTTGGACTTGCAGGAGCGTTTTCGCTTGTAAGGTTCAGAAGCGTGCCGGGCGATCCTAAGGATATCGCATATATATTCTTTTCAATGGCCGCAGGCGTTGGCTGCGGATTGGGTTACATAGGCTATTCGTTTGTTTTTCTTCTGCTTATAGGCGCGTTAATGCTGATACTGAATGCGGTTAGGTTCGGAGCCTCGTCAACTTCCTCAATGACGCTCAAAATTACCGTACCTGAAAATCTGAATTATCAGGGATTGTTTGATAATGTTCTTAATGAATATACTGAAGCGTGGCGTTTAAAAAGAGTAAAAACAGTAGATTTTGGAACCTTGTTTGATCTTGTTTACAGTTTGGAGCTAAAAAATAATATTGATCAGAAAAAATTTATAGACAGTATAAGAACCCTGAACGGTAATCTAAACGTTACTCTTATACTTTACAAATATGACGATCAGATATATGATAAATAATCGTTTTGATAAATATAAATGCTTATTGTGCCGCCCCTGAAATAACGTATTATTTCAGGGGATTATTTTATATCCCTTTGTTGAAAATCAACAAATTTTTTTCATAAAATATTATGTCTTGGTTATTTAAGACTAATTTAAGAAACTATTACTATAATGAATTTATAAAATAAACAGAAATTATTTAATGATTAAAGGAGAGTTTGGAAATGCTTAATAAAAAAAGCGGATTTAAGGTTTTATCAGCCGTAACCGCATTGACGCTTGCGGCAGGAGCAAGCTGTTTAAGCGGTATGGAAAAAGAAACTTAACCGCGGGAGCCGCTCTCGCCGGGGACGTTAACGGGGGACGGCGCAGTAAACGCAAACGATATCAGCGCTTTGAAAAAGTTTCTGGTGGGACTGGACGGCAGTCTGTCAGGCGACGCGGACGTTAACGGCGACGGAAGCGTAAATGTATTTGACGCTGTCGCAGTAAGAAGAATAGTTATGCAGAACCCCGTTTCAGATGAAAATAATATAAATCTTAACGGTTCGTCAATTTCTATTGAGGGAACAGGTATGGAATTAAGCGACGAAAACCGTGTGGTAACTATTTCGCAGCCCGGTACTTACATTGTTAAGGGTGAAATGGAAGGCGGTCAAATTATAGTAGACGTAGATAAAACAGAGTATGTTGACGCTACTGTGGAACTTTCACTTGAGGGAATGTCGCTGACAAACGAATTGACTTCGCCGATTTATATCGCAAGTGTCGATGATAAATGCTCTATTTCCGCTAAAAAGGGTACTGTAAATACAATTTCAGACGGCTCGTCAGCTTATTTAAACGCTGATGATGACGCAGGGGCAATATACAGCAAGGATGACCTTACTTTGAAGGGAAAGGGTACGCTTATAGTCAACGGAAACTATCAGGATGCAATTGTCAGCAAGGATGATATCAAAATTAATAACGGTACGATTCAGGTTACCGCCGCAGACGACGGAATAAGAGGAAAGGACTCGGTAACAATTGGCAATTCATCTGATACGGATTTCAGCAATCTCAATATTACTATAGAAGCAAAAGGCGGGGACGGAATAAAAAGTACGCAGACAGATACGTCTTCAGGGAAAGGCTATATAACTGCAAACGGAGGAACGGTCGATATTACGGCATATTCTGATGGAATGCATGCCTCGCAGCTTATGAACCTTAACGGAGGAGATTTTAAAATTAAAACCACAGCTCAGCAGTCCTCGAGCGGAAATCAGCAGCCGGGAGGAAGCTGGGGAAGCGGAAGTACGGCGGCGTCGGACGATGTAAGCGCAAAGGGTATTAAGGCCGGATGTACAGACGATTCAGGAACTGTAATAGAAGGAACTATCAATATAGCCGGAGGTACGTTTAATATAGATTCAACTGATGACAGCGTTCATGGTACGGATATAAATATAAGCGGCGGTGAGATTATTGCTAAAACAGGCGACGACGGTATTCATGCCGATAATAATCTTACAGTGACTGACGGAATGATTAACATAACTGATTCCTATGAAGGACTTGAAGCTTATGATATCGAGATTAACGGAGGTACGATTAAAATAGTTTCGTCAGACGACGGACTTAACGCCGCAGGCGGAGACGGTTCCGGAAATTTTAATCCCGGAGGCTGGGGACAGGGCAATATGAATACCTCCAGTGGAATTCTTAATATAAGCGGCGGTTATATATTTGTCAGAGCCGAGGGAGATGGAGTTGATTCAAACGGAAACCTGAACATAAGCGGCGGAACTACAATAATCTGCGGACCTACCGGGGGAGGAAACGGTATATTTGATATTGGGGATAACGGATCGTCGTTCAATCATACCGGAGGAGTATTTTTCGGTATAGGCTCTTCAGATATGGCGGTTTATCCGTCGTCTAAAACATATATTACGGGCAGCGGCGCTATTTCTGCCGGAAATTTAATAAGCGTTGCGGACTCGTCGGGAAATACTATAGGAGTTTTGAAAGCGCCCGACGATATGAATTTAAACGGAATGGTTATTTATGGATCAATGGATATTGACGGTTACAATATTTATAGCGGCGGAACATTTTCCGGAACGCTTGATGATAACGGATACGCAACAACCGGTACGGTAAGCGGTGCGTCAGCAATGGGAAGCTCAAGCGGAGGATCAAGAAATTAATATTTTTCACTTTTGAAAAATACCCGGCTTTGGGGCGCCCTTCGTATGGAGAGTAGTCATAAAGAAGTAAGTTATGTAATGGCGGTGTAGCGTAAGCTACGCCGTCATTTTACTGTCTTTCTGTTTCATCTTCGCTGTGAAGCACTCGTCTAAATCCGGTATTTCAATAATGCCGACAGCCTTGTAATAAATTTCAATCTTTTGGGTACGCTGTCCACTGCTCCTGTCGGGAGCATGGACTAAAATTTTGTCAATCAAATCGTTCAGCATTTCAGCGGTAAGTTCTTCGGGGTTTGTATATTTTCGGACATTTTTCAGAAACAGGTTTAAATCATACATTTCCTGTTCCTCGTTGTCGATAAGGTATTGCAGTTCACCGAACCACATACTTTTTGTCGATGGTTTTATCGGGATTTTCCGCATAGTCGATAACTTCCTTTAGCCTGTTTTTAACGGGCCAGAAGCCGATTGTAGCCACGTCACACCGCCTCCTTTTCACGCTTTGGAAGTATCAATTCTTCGGTGATTTCATCAATCAAAGCGATAATTTTTGTCTCCGTATCCGCTGTGATTTTATCCTCGCAGACGATACAAAGAGGGACCAGCTTGTCGCTGAAAGAGAAGAACACCAGCTTTCGGCATATATCCCAAGGCTCGCTGACGGAGATGTTCAGACACGGACAGCCTGCATTTTTCTGCATTGCGCTCAATGGCTTTCTTCTCCTTCTCGCTCACTCGATAAAAAGATTTTTGCTTTTTACTTAATTCATAACATCAGTCCTTTCTTTGATTTTTCAAGGGGTATTAGGGTTCTCACTAAAGGGGAATCGGCGCTTGCTGCCGATTTGATTGGAAACTGTCAATACAGTTTCCCCACTCGTTACAGCATACGACATCTCTAATGCCGTTCTCGTGTTGTATTTTGCCGTTTGATCCGAATGTCGTTTTTCCATCCCTGCCCCGGACTCTCACCGCAGCGTTGTTCTGCTCACTCTCCGAAAAAGGGGTCGTCGCAAAATCATATTCCATTCAGCCGGTCTTCAGTTGTAACCGGCGTTTTGGACAACTAAAAAATCCGGCACACAAATGTGTACCGACATCGACAAAAGGATAGAGTTCCACTTTGCTATTCATTCTCATTCGCAGAAATCAGATTACTTACATACGGTCGTTTTCCTGAAAGTACATCATCGTAAAAATTCTGTTTCCAATCAATATAATCAATGCTTTTTTCAAGCTCTGCTATTTCTTCACGCAGGGCTTTTTGCTTTTTGTCGAGCATTTCCTTGCGTGCTTTTATCGTTGACTCCCCCTCAAGGCACAAAGCAAGATACTCTTTCATCTCCTGTATGCTCATTCCGCATTTTTTCAGACACGAAAGGTCATGAATCCATTTTACGTCTTTTTCGTCAAAAATGCGGCGGTTATTTTTATCACGTTTCACGTTCGGGACAAGTCCCTCGTTGCAATAAAATTTCAATGTCTGATAAGTCATATCCAGTTCCCTGCAAACCTGCATCATCGTATACATATGTATCACTTTCCTTTTCACAAGATAATCACTAAAAATTCACGAGATTTTTTTGTTTTGCCTATTGACCGACAGTTACAACCGCATTGTATAATCGATTATAGAAACCGATTGAAACAATCGAATTATACCACATAAGCCAACAAATCGCAATTGAAAGAAGGTGAAACTTTGATGAAAGTATTGCTTGTAAACGGAAGTTCAAGGGAAAACGGCTGTACAAACATTGCATTGAATGAGGTTGCGAGAGCCTTAAACGAGAATGGCATTGAAACCGAGAAAATCTTTGTCGGAAACAAACCGATTTCCGATTGCATTGCCTGCCGCAAATGCAGAGAAAACGGAGAATGTATTTTTCACGATGAGGTAAACGCATTTGTAGAAAAAGCGAAAAATGCTAATGGCTTTGTATTTGGCTCTCCTGTTTATTTCGCCCACCCAAGCGGTAGGTTGCTGTCATTTATGGACAGGGCGTTTTATTCCTGCGGTTCTGCATTTGCATTTAAACCGGCGGCGGCAGTATTGTCTGCCAGACGTGCGGGAACAACGGCATCGTTTGATGTCATCAACAAGTATTTTACCATTTGCTCTATGCCTGTTGTTTCCTCAACCTACTGGAATCATGTCTACGGCGCACAGCCCGAACAGGTTGCAGAGGACAAAGAGGGACTTATGACGATGTACAATATCGGAAAAAATATGGCGTGGCTGCTCAAATGTATAGAGCTTGGCAAAGAAAACGGCGTACCGCAGCCGACAAATGAAAAGGTCTTAACCAATTTTATCAGATAAAAACGGAGGTATCCAAATGAACAAATTTACTTATTCTAACCCGACAAAGGTGTATTTTGGGAAGGCAGTGCAGACGATGCGCTTAACGCAGAGCTTCAAAAGTACGGCAAAACGGTTATGCTCGCTTACGGCGGCGGCTCAATTAAGCATAACGGAATTTATGATGAGGTTATGACGCTTCTTAAGAAAGCGGACAAAACAGTGATTGAGTTTTCGGGTATTATGTCAAACCCCACCTATGAAAAGGTGCAGGAGGGAGCGGTGCTTGCGAAAACACATGGCGTTGATTTTATTCTTGCTGTCGGGGGCGGCAGCGTTATTGACTGCTGTAAGGTGATTTCCGCACAAGCCGCTCTTGATGAGGATATTTTTGAGCTTGAATATTCAAAGGGCAGCTTTCCGTCGGCAGGAATACCGATGGGAGCAATCGTCACAGCTTCGGGAACAGGCTCGGAAATGAACGGTGGTGCGGTTATCACATTTACAGACAAGAAGCTGAAAGCTCCGCTTTTTGGAACACAGGCATCATTTGCCGTGCTTGACCCCGAATATACGCTGACCGTATCCAAAAATCAAGTATTTTCGGGAGCGTTTGACACATTAAGCCATGCTATGGAAACCTATTTCGGAAGTTCAGACAAATATAATGTTTCGGATGATTTGGCGCTTGCCGTCATGAGAAATACTGTAGTTAATATGCGCAGACTGCTTGCGGATATAAACGACATCGAAGCAAGAAGCAACCTCATGTGGAACAGCGCAATGGCTGAAAACGGAATACTCAAATGCGGCAGGCTGACTGATTTTCAAGCGCATCAGATAGAGCATCAGCTCGGCGCATATACCGACTGCAATCACGGCGAGGGACTGGCGGTAATTCAGCCTGTTTACTATCGGCATATTTTGAATGATACACAGGAAAAATTCACACGTTTTGCAAATGTAGTTTTCGGTGAAAGTAATGCTGAGGCGGGACTTACGGCGCTCGAAGGCTTTATCCGTGAGTGCGGACTGCCGACCAAGCTTTCACAGCTTAAAACGACAGTACCGATAACAAAGGAACTTCTGAAAGAGGTTGCCGACAGCACGAATATCATAAAAACCAATCCCCGTGCTTTGGACAGTACGGAGATATATCAGATTTTAATGGAATGCCTGTAAGGAGGAACTGAAAATGCTTAAAAAAATAATTTGTTTTATATTATCTATGACTATGGGATTAGCTCTTTGCGCCTGCGGAGCCGAGCAGGGAGAAATTTCAGAAGAATCAACAGTTGCTAAAACTGCACGTATGCAGGAATCATCGGAACAAACGCCGGAAGAATCTGAGAACACCACAGAAACGGAAAGCCTGACATCTGATGAAAATCATGTTTTAGTCGCCTATTTCACATGGTCGGGAAACACCAAAGAAATGGCTGAAAATATTGCAGAGCAGACAGGCGGCGTCCTTTTGGAGATTGAGCCTTTAACGCCTTATCCCGAAGATTACAACGAAACGGGCGAGCTTGCAAAAGTTGAGCGAGATGAAAATCAACGTCCCGAAATCGCAAATCTTCCCGAATCGGTTGACGAATATGACACGATTTTAATCGGCTATCCCATTTGGTGGCATACTGCACCGATGATTATCGGTACATTTTTGGAAAGCTACGATCTTACGGGAATTGATATTTACCCGTTTACGCAGTCGGCTTCAATGGATACAGAGCAGTTTGAAAACTCTATGGAGTTTGTACGGAAAAGCGCAGGAAATGGGACTGTGCATGACGGCTTATTTGTTGATGAATCGGACACGGAAGCTATTGACAGTTATCTTGAAAATAATAGGCTGATTAGATAGCCTGTTATTGAAAATCATACAAAAGATATACAGAGCCTTGATTTTCGGCAAAGGCTCTGTATTCTTTTACGCTTCAATCTCCGTCTCGTCCCGAAACATATTTCTTTAGCTATTGCTCGAATATTGTTCATTTGTGGATATATACTAAAAAAGTGTACAAGTAAGATATAATAAAAACATCGAAAAGGAAAACCGCCATATGCGCAAATGTATTCTTGTGCTTTACGCAAAGAGCAAAAAGCGTTTTGGCGCTGAAAAAATGAAAATTTGTCTTAAGCGCGATTATCGCATAAACATCAGCGCCGGCAGAGCGTACCGTTTGATGAAGAGTATGAACTTACCCAAAATGAGCGCTGTTAAGCCATTTAAACACAAATCAAAATCGGATTCCGATGGAGAATGCAAAAATATTTTATCTCAGAAATTCAATCAGACTTCTCCAAACAAGGCGTGGGTATGCGACTTTACCTACATAAGAGCAGCAGGAAGATTTTATTACTTATGCGTAATTCTCGATCTGTTTTCCAAGAAGGTGATTGCATACAAATTATCAAATAAAATTGATACCAAGCTTGCGATAGATACCGTTAATGCGACTGTTGCAGCGAGAGGTAAATCCAAAGGTATAATATTCCACACGGACAGAGGCAGTCAATTTACATCAGCGGAATTTCGCAGACAACTGGACAATCTGAACATGATTCAGTCTTTTTCAGCTAAGGGGCATCCTTATGATAATGCTGTTATGGAATGCTTTTTCAAATACTTGAAAAAGGAAGAAGTTAACCGTAAGACTTATTCTTCTCTTGAGGATTTAAACCTTGCTGTTTTTCAATACATTAACGGCTTTTACAATTCGGTAAGACCTCATTCTCATAATAACGGCTTGACTCCTATTCAAGCTGAATTCAATTTTTTCTGATTTTTCTTGTCCACTTTATTGACTTTGGTTCATTGCTACTTCTTTATGTAACGTCTCCCTTACCGGGTATTTTTT
>ENA-OQCO01001086-OQCO01001086.1-human-gut-metagenome-genome-assembly--contig:-NODE-1086-length-11549-cov-2.942129_pt1 | contig 11549 bp, 9 predicted proteins | sample MGYA00242500_ERZ504582 | MGnify/ENA primary metagenome ERZ504582 (study PRJEB26092, sample SAMD00036346) | human gut metagenome | host: Homo sapiens | study: EMG produced TPA metagenomics assembly of...
CGTGGTTATGATCCGTATGGTTTCCACCTATCTCTGTTCTTCCCCGGTGCCGAGAAGAATTCAAAGGGCTTTATCTCCGAATTCTTTGGCAAATCCATCCGCTACCAGCTGGTATCTTGCTGCATTTTCCTCTACTCTGTTCTCTCCGTACATCTGTTTCAACAGAGCAACTGCATGTTCACTTTTTACTGCTTCTGCTACATTTGCTGTTTTCATGTTTCTTCTCCTTTTTTATTTTCACATACTGATATTGACTATCTGCTAATTATCATTATAATGAGAATCATATAGCATCACAATAACTATATTAGCTTACTTTATAAATATATTGAGGTTTTTTCATGCAATTACAGTTAGACAACAACAAAAAGGAATTAAAGTCTCACGGAACCTATGCTTTCCCGGTCAACGTAAGCTACGAACAGCTTTCCCGCTATGAAAGAAAGTCTTTTCTCTGGCACTGGCATAAAGAAATTGAGCTGACGATTCTCCTTCAGGGCGAGATGCAATATCAGGTCAACGATACCATCTATCACCTGCAGGCCGGTGAGGGGCTTTTCTGCAACAGCAACCGTCTGCATACCGGTTCTTCCTGTCATGATTCCGATTGTATCTATATTTCCACAACCTTTCATCCCCGCTTTCTTTACGGATATGAAGACAGCGTGATCCAGAATAAATATCTGAACACTATTACAAAGCATCCCGGACTGCATAGTCTGGCATTTTCTCCTGACATTCCCTGGCAAAAGGAGGTGCTGGATGAACTATCTGCCATCTGGATGCTTTCCAAACAGCCCTCCGCCACTTATGAGATGGAATTGCAATGGCGACTCACCCATATCTGGATGTTTCTATGGAACCATCTTTCCCACCAGACAAGCGGTTCCGGAAACAGTGAATCCAAACATACCGATCGTCTGAAAAATATTCTGATGTACATTCAGGAACATTACGCGGAAAAAATCACTCTGGCTGATATTGCTGCAACTGCAAATATCTGTCAGAGTGAGTGTTGTCGCTTTTTCAAAAAACATATGAATGAATCTTTATTTGATTATCTTCTTTCTTTCCGGATTGAGAAAAGCCTTCCTCTGTTGGTTGACCAGCAGCTGTCTATTACTGAAATCAGTAATCTATGCGGGTTTTCCAGTTCTTCTTATTATACCAAAGTATTTCGGGAACATATGGGATGCACACCAACCGCATACCAGACCGGACACTTCGTCTGATCAGACGACATCAGCGGAACAAACAATACCGTAACACCTGAAAGATCCGTATCTATGCCGCAACTATCATTCAGGACAGCAACACAGATACGGATCTGTTTTATTTTTTCAAGTCTTCTTTAATAATGTTTTCTACTTTTTTGGTTTCCTCGCGGATATTTTGAATATTCTTGCGAATCTCCTGCTCTTCTTCCAGGATCCGGGGATGTTCTTCCAGTTCTTCTTTGATAAACATCAGGAGGAATCCCACGAAAAGCAATCCACAGGAAACCCATATGGTTCGTTCATGTAGCAGGAGGATCAGATGGCCTCCGACAGCGGCACCTACTGCAAACATTCCGATGATTCCAAGATAATGACCGGCTTTGTACAGTTTTTCTTTATCCTTTGTCTTTCCATAGACACACAGAGATTCCATGCCGCTTCGGATATTGCCGATACACATGGTGCTGGCAAATGCATAGCCATTGACTTTGCGGAAGGTCTGCACCTGCATGGCACAGGCAAAGGATACCATGGCATTGGCCAGAAGGTTGCATGCTGTTGGAAGGAATCCGACCACAAGCAGTAAAAGCATTTCCATCAGTAAAACCAACTGTCTCCAGTGAATCCTCTGTACATTTTTATATTTTTGCCGGATACCTTCTGCCACTACGATTCCCATGGCAAAAAATCCCAATGGGATCAGGTAATGGATCACCGTGGACCATTTTCGTTCCACAAGGCTCTGACTTAAGAGCACAATGTTTCCTGTCTGTGCATTGGCAAATACCTCGCCTCTGTATATATAGGTATAGGCATCCTGCAAACCGCCGGATATAGATAAAAAAGCTGCTGTCAGAAAAGATTCTGACATCTGTCGCCCTGAATTTTGTTTCAATGATCTTCCCTCATTTCTACACAACCTTCTGTCTTATTCTCCCAGTTGTTTTATTTTTCCAGCGGTAAAGTATACTCTGTCAAAAACGATATTTCAAGTTTTTTATTTTATACATTACTGTTTTTTCCAGCATTGATCCTGGGTCTGGATCTCTTTTCCTTCCTTCGCCGCTTCATCCATCATCAGAAACAGATAGGTGTCCTGCAGTGCCTCTTCCAGCGGATACACTTCCTTTCCTGTCTCTACATATGTTTTCATGCCTTCCATCATCTGGGCAACAGCGATTTCCTCGTCTGTCAGACGAAGATCTCTGTCTGCATATGGATTTCTATACAGAATCTCTCCGTTCAGCCTCAGACTTCTCATTCCGTAGCCTTCCAGGTTAGAATACTGTCCCAGTTCGTCTCTCTGGATGCTTCCCCGGACCGGAAAACCGTCCTGACCAAGCCAGGCTGCCTGCTGATCATGAACTTCTCCGCAATCTCCCTGAAGTGTCAGATGACGGGTACGGAAATAGTTAAAATACTGCTCACCGGCAAAATCAAAGAATCCAACCTTTCCATCCGGGAAGACAAATTCTGCACGTTTTCTTGTGTCCACGATGGTTTTTTCCCCCTTATGAAGGCCCTCTCTTCCGCAGTGATAATTCACCGGAAAATCATAGGTTCTGGCTGTGATCCTGCAGTTTTCCATACCTGTGCCGAGTAATCGTCGCATCACGCTCATGCCATGGTAATCATGGGCCTGGGAAATATCCAGATTGCTGATCGTTCCCAGTTTACCCTGGTCGATCATATGGATCAGTGCCTGATAATAAGGCTGGAAGCAATACTGTTCTGCCACCTGTACTTTTCCGTTGTATTTTTCTTTTGCCTGATACCAGGCCTGTAATTCCTCTACTGTTGCTGCCGGCGGTGTCTCACACAGAACCGGAATTCCCTGTTCCATGGCTTTCTCGGCAAATGGAAGTGCAGCACCGTATTTTAACATAAAGACTACACAGTCCGGCTTTGTTGCCAGAAATTCGTCATAGTCTGTATACACCTTCCCCGGGAAATTTTTCTCTTCCCGCTCCCTGCTGGACTCTGAATGCACATACACTGCCGATACTTCAAATTCTTCTCCCAGTGCTTTCATTACACGCACATACATCTGTGCTCTCCATCCTGTTCCTGCTAATCCTACTTTCATGTAAAAATCCTCCGTCATTGTATAATTTTATGTAGTAATCAAATTGGTATCTGTTCAATATTCCCGGGAATACCGGACAGCAACTGACTTTTCTCCATTATATCACACTTTACATTTTATTGTGTATTTTTATACAATATACAGATCAAAAAACACTCTCTTTTTCTATGACCCCAAGTAAAATCTGCAAAGATTTCTTTCGACAATAATATTTTCTTCGTAACTGTTCAGCAGCTTCACAGTTACGAGCCAAAATGCCTCGCGGAATACTACCAACTGAATAGTTACTTTTCTTCATACAAACTATCGAGTGAAACATCACTTTTCAGGATATATATCAGGTACAATACCGAAAAGTCCTGTCCGTAAATATCCTTGCAAAAATAAGTCCCAGAGGCAGTGCCACTACAATCAATATTGCCGCAGCCAGCCAGGAGACCGCTTCATTTAGGGACATGACTCCAAGGTTATAAAATCCTCGATAAAAATACAATCCCGGCACCATAATAACAATTGAAGGAACTGTAAGTGAAATTCTTGGATATCCGTTGTTTTTTTTGATCAGCGACGCCAGCAGTCCAGCTGCCAGTGCCCCGGTAAATGCAGCTACAGCCGCCGGCATCCCGGTAAAATCGATCAGGGACAATCGCAGAGTATTGGCTACTGCTCCGATCATCGCTGCCGTGGAGGCCATGGGAATAGAACTGTTAAACATAATAGAAAATCCAAGAACACCGCAAAAGCTGGCACATAGACGAAAAATCAGCCTGGATGCCGTTCCCAGGTGTACTGCTATAAAATCCTCCGGCTGTAATTTCAGGATCATTGCCGTGATCCAGGCTCCCATGGTTGCCACCAGTATGATGATCAACGCATAGGTCAGTCTTTCCAGACCGGAACGCAAATCCAGTTTCGCCATGTCGATTCCGCTGGTGATAAAAGGAAATCCCGGAATGATAAATAACATGGAGCAGATATACCCTGCCTCATGAGCCGCCGATATATGGAGCAGGCTTTCCGCCAGATTAAGACAGATTGCATAGATCAGACATGCCGCTGATACGGAAACTGCAATATTTAAGAATAAGGTATAATGATGCTTTATCATCCTGGTACGGATGAAATTACCGATACCTGCGGCAATAAAGGCAAACAGCATCTCCACCGGTCCTCCGCCGAGAAGAAACGTAAAAGCGCCACACGCCAGCGCCGCAGCCACTCCCAGCTTCCAGGGCGAATAGAGCGCATGAATCTGTTCTATTTCATCCAGACGTTTGTGGATCTCCTCTCCCGTCAGCTGTTTCTCGATCTTCGGAAAGTTTTCTACAAACTGCTCCATCCGATAAAGTTTGGATGTATTGACTCCTGTATTGGCTATACTTAAGGACTGGGAAACACAATCTGTCCCGTCGAAGCAGTTAAACCCGATGGACATCAGTCCAACATCTACGGTACAGGTCACTCCCAGCTCTTTGGACAACCGATTCATAGAGGTGCGTACACGCCAGGCACCGGTTCCACAGGAAAGCATCATAAGTCCTACCCTGCCGATCACAGATGCTTTTTCAATCAGATCCGCCTCTGCGATCAGCACATTGCTGTCTGCCTTGGCATAATCATGCCATGGAATTTCCATATGATTTTTTTCCATAATATCCGTATATTCCGATGTCTGTCTTACCACACTTTCTTTATCAGCCATAAAGAATCGCCTCCGCCTTCGCCACATGACGTTCCAGATTTTTTAAAAAGTGAGAGTTTGGCAGAAAAATACCGATCTCGTCATATGTTTTATTATTTTCCATCAATGTGTCCTGGCCGTAAAAAACAAAAGCCATGGGCAGATTCTTTTCCAGTTTTGCCATCAGATCCCAAACAGCTGCATATGCCTGAGCTTCTGTTTCTTTCTTTTTTACAGTATCCGGCAGTTCATGAATCAATAACACACCTGTATTTTTTTCAAGAATCTGCTGTTCCACTTCCATATGGCTGTCATAACAATGACTGTATCGATAAGCCTTTGCAAAATACATTTTTCTTCCGGCTCCCAGACGTTGATAGACCTCTTCGAAATGTCTGTACTCTTTTTCATGAGCTACACTACTGTATTCAAGAAGAAGTCTCCCCTGCCCGTCGGTCATGATCACGGGATTTTTGATTCCGTCTGCATCGAAACGATAGGGAATCAGACATGCATTTCGCAGAAGATCAAACATGGTATTCCGGCAGATTTCCATCAGGAATGCCGAGAGATCACGATTTCGATAAGCCGTAAATAAAGCTTTTGAAAATTGATCCGGCGAAAATACCTCATCTGTTTCTTCGCCACATAAACACGAATTGCAGAAGGTTTCCTGAAGTTTTTCGCAGGCCCATGGATCTTCCAGAATCTTTTGGAACAATATTTCCGTTTTTTCTTCTCTTGGAAAAATCATACTTTCTTTCATATTCGCTGCCTCACTTTTCTTGCTCTTTTTATTCCGAACAATTATACTATGGACACAATAATAAGTAAAAGCTATAATAGATATGTTATATATTATTTTTTGATATATCAGAGGTACGCCCATGAACGTTAATTTTGAATACTATAAAATTTTTTATTATGTTGCCAAATATGGCAGTTTCACGAAGGCTGCCCGGGCACTGGGAAGCACGCAGCCAAATGTAACCCGGGCTATGAACTGTCTGGAACAGCAGCTGCACAACACTTTATTTATCCGCACCAATCGAGGGATACAGCTCACTCCGGAAGGCGAGCAGCTCTACACCCACGTTTCTGTTGCCATGGCTCAATTATTTATCGCTGAGGAGGAGTTATCTGACAGTGCTTCTCTGACCCACGGGAGCGTTACTATCGGAGCCACAGAGACGGCGCTGAATATTTTTCTGCTTTGTAAGCTGAAGGCTTTCCGTACCGCCTATCCGGGAATTCGACTGAAAATCTATAACTACTCTTCACCCCAGGCTATCGCAGCTGTAAAAAGCGGAAAAATCGATTTTGCTGTTTTATCAACCCCTGTTCCTGCGGAACCGCCACTGCACCTTACTCCGCTGCAGTCCTTCCGGGAGATCCTTATCGGTGGACCTTCTTTTTCCGCTCTTTCCGAAAAGGAACTTTGTTTTTCAGATTTGAAGAAATATCCTTTCATCTGCCTGGGGAGAGAAACTGCCACTTTTCAGTTCTATAATCAGCTTTTTCTTTCCCAGGAGCTGGAACTCATACCTGATACTGAGGCTGCTACTACAGACCAGATCCTTCCTCTGGTAAAAAACAATCTGGGACTGGCATTTCTTCCGGAACCTATGGCTTTAGAATCTCTGGCAAAACAGGAGGTTCTTCAGATTGCAATATCCGAAAAGCTGCCTCTTCGCCACATATGCCTGGTTCATGATCATCAGCACCCTCTGAATTCCGGAGCAAGAGAGCTGAAAAAAATAATCCTGGGTGAAAGGATGGATTAATATATACCTTCTCCCAGAATTATCTTTCAACCTGTAACTGTTCAGTATCTTCGCAGTAGCTTCTGAACAGTTACCCCAGATTCTTACTTGCCACCCAGCAGTTCCAGAATCTCTTCTCTGGAAAAACTGCCGCTTCCCATGTCCTCGCCACTCAGTATCTGATCCGCCAGGGCATGTTTTTTCTCCTGCAGCTTTACAATATTTTCTTCGATCGTATCTTTCGCGATCAGTTTGTAGACATTGACTACGTTTTTTTGCCCGATCCGGTGGGCACGGTCTGTCGCCTGGTTCTGGACTGCCAGGTTCCACCAAGGATCGTAGTGGATCACAATATCCGCCGCCGTCAGATTCAGACCGGTGCCTCCGGCTTTCAGGGAGATCAGAAAAACAGCTGTTGGGTTATCTTCTTTATTAAACTCCTCCACCAGCTTTGCCCGCTTTTCCTTTCCGGTCGAACCGGTCAGCATATAGTACGCCGTTTCTTCGTTCTCCAGCCGGTCTGCCAGCCGGCTCAACATCGTGGTAAACTGGGAAAATACAAGGATCTTATGTCCGTTTTCCACCGCGTTTCGAATCAGATCCACACACATCTCAAGTTTTGCCGACTCTCCTTTATATTCTTCAAAAAGCAATGCCGGGTCACAGCAGATCTGACGCAGTTTGGTCAGTTCGGATAAGATAACGATTTTGGAAGTATTGAATTCTTCCTCGCTCTGTTTATCTAACAGAAGTTTCATCCGTTTTACATGCGCATCGTATAACTTCTGCTGCTCTCCTTCCAGACGGGTATACATATTTTCTTCCAGTTTTTCCGGAAGATCTCGCAGTACATCTTTCTTCAGTCTTCGCAGCACAAAAGGTCGGATCATTTTTCGCAGCCGTTCACTGGCTTCCTCGCTCTCATGCTGGACAATCTGTACTTCCAGTTCCTCACGGAAGCGGGAATAGCTATATAAAAATCCGGGCATCAGATAATCAAAGATGCTCCACAGTTCACTCAGCCGGTTCTCTACCGGTGTTCCTGTGAGGGCAAACCGGGTGTCTGCCTGGATCTTTTTCACAGCTTTTGCAGCCTGGGTGCTGTGGTTTTTGATATACTGTGCTTCATCGATGATCTGACAGCGGAAACGGTACTTTTTATAGAAATCGATGTCTCTGCGGAGCAGATCATAGGAAGTTATCAGAATCTCTCCCTCATCTGCTGCTTCCAGAAGTGTGCGACGCTGCGCAGCCGTTCCTACGATCATTCTTACTGCAAGCCGGGGAGCAAAACGTTCCAGTTCACTGTTCCAGTTATAGACCAGGGAAGCCGGGGCAACGATCAGCGCATTCCGCCGCAGCCGGTCATCTGAGCTCTTCTTTTCCCGCTGCCGTCCCTCATTCTCGATATCCTGCTCTTTTTCCACCGGCTCTTTCTTACTTTTTTCCTGTATTTCACGTTCCTGATACTCGGAAAGCAGATAGCAGATCACCTGCAACGTTTTTCCAAGTCCCATATCATCGGCGAGGATTCCGCCAAATCCATTCGCACTGAGCGTTTTTAACCACAGAAAACCTGTCTTCTGATATCCGCGCAGGATCGGTTCAAGTTCCGCCGGAATCTCAAAATCATTGTCTTCTACAGTTTTCATGTTACGGATCAGAGAACGAAAATTCTTATCCCTCACCGAAGAAATCACCGGATTGTCCCGTAATTGCTGATCTATATACAACGCCCGGTAGGTATCCACCGGAACGCTCTCCTGCATCAGCTGCTGATCTGTCAGCTGCAGCGTTTCCTTCAGATCTGCCAGTATATCCAGACCACTGTCTTCTTTCTGAACGAAGCTTCCATCCTTCAGACGATAATATTTTTTCCTTTTATTATAACGTGACAGAATATCGATCAGTTCCTCTTTTGACATTTCTCCCGCTGTCATTTTCAGCTGCATCAGACCACTTTCAATCGATACTCCTACCGCAACTTTCGGTGACGGATGCACCTGCATTCCTTTCAGCGTATCTGATATATATACCTCCCCCAGCTGCTGAAATACAGGAATTCCTTCTGTCAGGAGATCATATATTTTATCCTCATCCGTAATCACCATAGCTTTCTGTCGTTCGTCATATGCTTCCCCGTACCGTTGAATCACTTCCCGTACTGCCGCTTCTTTTCCAAGATCCCGCAGTGCCACATCCCTGGTCTCATACAGACTGTATACTTTTTTATCATATTGCACCTGCGGTCTGCAGGTGATCATATCTGTCTGTGGTGCATCCAGATAGATCGAAAACTCCGGAATCGCCACACCATACTGCTGTTCATCAAAATTTTCTTTTGTACATTCAAAACATTGTTCCAACGCCGGAAGAAGTTCCATACAAAACAACAGAACATCTGTCTTTTCCACAAAAATCTTCCGTTCCGGGATCTCCGCCATGCATTCCAGGAATTCTTTTACCGGTTCTATTCTTTTCATCGGTTCCATCATAATCTGATTACCCGAAAAAAATATATTGTATCTGTTTCCTCTTATTCCCGACAATCGATTGATACTTACTTCAATTCCATCCGTTTTTCCCAGAATCTTCAGCGTTCTCTCCGGTATCTGCTCCACAATTTTCCACGGCTTCTCATCCATGTAAAACACGGATGCCAGGATCTCCTGTCCCTTCATCAGCTCCAGAAAAGTTTCCATATCATTGGCAGACAAATCAATCTGTTTTTCCCTGGCATTCCCATAAACCGAATAATAGCTGTGATATCCTCCATACCGATATTCATTTTTCTCTGCCCACTGCACAAGAAAAGATACCAGTGGTCGGGACTGTGGAACGAACGATTCAACAGCATGGATAAACTGCAGATTTTTCCCATAAAAAACTTTCTCATGGTTTTCTATCGCTCTTGCAAAACCGAAAACATCTTTCAGTACATACATCCGGTTGATTCCAAGCTTGAAGCTGACGGTGATCCCGGTGTTTTCCACAACCATATGCGGTTCCAGACGGACTTTTCCACAGATATCCCCCTGAATCATGGGAAGACTTTTCACCAGTGCACCTTTTTGAAGCAGCTGCTGGATACTTCCTGTTGTTTTTCTTGCCATTCCCTTTTGTATACCCGGTATCTGCATCAAATTCATCTGACCCGTCCGATTCTTTGTCTCATAGTAATATCTCAGAAGAACCGCCACACAATGCTTACATATCCCATCATACTCCCAGAAAGCCGGACAGCTGCACTCTGACTCAACAAGATCTTCCCAGACCGTATTCCACATCAGATACACATGGTATGGTGTACTGCGGCTTCCTTCCACATCCGCTTCGATAATCACATTTTCATCCGCATGAACACCTTCTGCTTCTTCTATATGGAAACGCAATACTTTTCCTCTGTTATAAATCTGCAACCCTCTGCTGTATGACTGACTGCCGGCAAGATTTCTGATCTGTTCTCTGAATGTCATCTCCCTGTTCCTTCCGCCTTTATTATTTTGCAAGTTTTCTTTCTTATTTTGATATATTTCCTTCATTTTGTGAAAATCTGCGATTATCTTTCGTTCATAATACTCTATGATTGATTGTAATACGGGATGGACGATTGCACAATGGCTAATATAATAAAAGCACAGTAAGAGTTGACACCGTATAGCGCATATGCTATTCTAAGTTTAGACATATCTGGGAAACAATTCTAAGACCATTCGGTTATCTGATTCCCCATATGAAAAACAAAAAAACAGACGAAAGGATGAAAAGCGATAGCATGGGAAAAAAAGCTGCAAAACAAATCGATTTTGCCCGGAAGCATGAAGAAGATTTGCGGCGCCTCAGGGGACTGCGATTGCTGGATGATGATTTCATGCAAAAGGTATTTGAGGACAAGGCATGTACAGAACTTTTACTTCAGATTATTCTGAACCGCACAGACCTGAAAGTGATACATGTAAATGGACAGCAGGATATCAAGAATTTGCAGGGACGTTCGGTAAGTCTGGATATACTTGCTGTTGATGTGGATAACAAAGTATACAACATCGAAATCCAGAGAAGTGATAAGGGTGCTTCGGTAAAACGGGCAAGATATAACAGCAGTCTTATTGATTCTAATGTGACAGAGCCTGGTGAAAAATATGAAAATTTGTGTGAATCCTATATTATTTTTATTACGGAAAATGATATAATGAAAGCAGGATTACCGATCTATCACGTCGACAGAACGGTAACAGAAACCGGTAAATTATTTGGTGATGAAGCACATATTATATATGTGAACTCACAGATACAAGATGAATCCGCGTTAGGAAAACTGATGTATGATTTTTACTGTACAGATGCCGGAAAAATGAATTATAAAATTCTGGCGGATCGGGTTCGGTATTTTAAAGAAGACGAGAAAGGAGTTGCGGCTATGAGCAGAGTGCTGGAAGAGATGAGAAAAGAAACTGCACGGGAAACAGCGATTAAGGTTGCAAAAGGTATGCTGGAGTCCGGAAAACTGACATATGAAGAAATAGCTAAAATAACAGAACTTACGATAGATGAGGTCAGGGCTTTGGATGAGAAAGTGACTGCTTAAATCAATAATTGGACCAACGGATCAATTATTGATATGTAATTCAAGAGAAAGGAACTTGTATGACTGTTTCAATTCAGGGAGTATCCCAGGCAGGGCTGGCACAGCCAGTCCTGCTTGACATGCCTTAAAACTGCATTATAATACAAACAAGGACAGAACCCTGAAAAACAGGTTCTGTCCTCGATAACTAATGACATATCTTATATCAGTTTTT
>ENA-OQCO01001087-OQCO01001087.1-human-gut-metagenome-genome-assembly--contig:-NODE-1087-length-11547-cov-1.576708_pt1 | contig 11547 bp, 10 predicted proteins | sample MGYA00242500_ERZ504582 | MGnify/ENA primary metagenome ERZ504582 (study PRJEB26092, sample SAMD00036346) | human gut metagenome | host: Homo sapiens | study: EMG produced TPA metagenomics assembly of...
TGAAAAACAGCAACGTGAAAATCAAAAAATAGCTGCGCAAGAAGCACGGCGTCAGTACGCCTCTACTATTGTCAGCGGTCAACCCGTCGTTAGTGGAATGCGCATTATGGACGCCGCATCGGAAGAAGTTTTCACCGCACTCCTAAAATTATACGACGGAAATGAAAATCGCTATATTCAAGGTGACAATAGCGATTTTCCTGTCCCCTATCGAAACTCTATTCTTTCGGAATTTGAAAAACTTCGTATGTATGGAATGGTTTCTTCTGTGAATCTCTGGTTAAGCGGTTGGGAAGCCACATTAACCCCTCAAGGGTTGTCTTACTTTGATGACAAAGAAAGGGCTCTTGCAACAGCTGCCTCAGCAGAAAGCACACCTATCAAATCCTCCCGAAAAGAATTCGACGTTTTCATTTCCCATGCGAATGCAGATAAATCCGATTATGTAGATGAGTTGTATCTAACCTTGCGGAAATTGGGAATCAATATTTTTTACGACTCCGAGGTTCTTTCTTGGGGTGACAACTGGAAGCAAGTCATTCTTAACGGAACTGAGAAATCAGAGTTTGCAATTATCGTAATTTCCGAAAACTTCTTCGGACGAGAATGGACAGAGCGTGAACTCGACGAATTTTTGAAACGTCAAAATGTCAATGGTCAAAAAATTGTTCTTCCTTTGTTGTATAACATCACATTTGAACAGCTAAAAGATAAATATCCCACTTTGAGTCAAATCCAAGCAATTCGTACAGAGGGCCGTTCAAAAGAAGATATTGCGATTTTGTTTGCGAAGGAGCTCATCAAACGATACAAATAAAGGAGGTCTAACCATGCCCCTCATCACCACCGAAAAGCAGTTTGAATCGGACATTGCGGCGGCGCTGCTCTCCCCTGCCGGGGGCTACACCCGCAATGGGGATTGCTACGACACCAAGCTGGGGCTGTTTGTGGATACCCTGATCCGCTTTGTGCAAAAGACCCAGCCCAATGAGTGGGCATTTTTTGAAAAGCAGAACCCGGTAAACCCAGTGCGGAAGTTCTGCACGGCCTTTAACAATGCCTGCGATGCGGATGGGCTGCTTTCGGTGCTGCGGTACGGGTTCAAGCACCGGGGACGGCGGTTCCGGGTGTGCTATTTTCAGCCAGAATCTGCGCTGAACCAGAAGGATGCCCAGCGCTATGCCCAAAACGAGATCACCTGCAACCGGCAGTGGTTCTACTCCGACACCACCCACAACTCGGTGGACATGGTGCTGGCGGTAAACGGAATCCCGGTGTTCGCCTTTGAGTTGAAGAACCAGTTCACCGGGCAAACCGTGGAAAACGCCAAGCAGCAGTGGATGCACAACCGGGACCCCAGGGAGGTGTGTTTCCAGTTCAATAAGCGCATTCTGGGCTACTTTTGCGTAGACCTGACCGAGGTGTGGATGGCCACCCGGCTGGCGGGCAAGGACACCCGCTTTCTGCCCTTCAATCAGGCTCCAACGGTGCCGGGCGGGACGGCGGCGCAGGCAACCCGCCCAACCCCAGCGGCTACCCTTACCGCCTACCTCTGGGAAGAAGTGTTCCAGAAGGACAGCATGATGGACATCCTGCAAAAGTTCATGAGCCTGCAGGACGGCAAGACCCTGATCTTTCCCCGGTACCACCAGCTGGACGTGGTGCGTAAGCTGGTGGCAGATGTGCGGCAGAAGGGTGCCGGGCAGCACTATCTCATCCAGCACAGCGCCGGGTCGGGCAAATCCAACTCCATTGCATGGACGGCGTACCGGCTGGCTTCCCTGTTCAACACCGAGAATAAGCCTGTGTTTGCCAGTGTCATCGTGGTGACTGACCGCACCGTGCTGGACGCACAGCTGCAGGAGACCATCTCCGGCTTCGACCATACGCTGGGCGCGGTGGAGGCCATCGGCGAGGACAAAAACTCCGGCGACCTGCGGGATGCCATCAACAATGGCGCACGCATTATCATCACCACACTGCAAAAGTTCCCGGTCATCTACACCGAGGTGAACAGGACAGCCGGGAAGAACTATGCCGTCATCATCGACGAGGCGCATTCCTCCCAGACCGGCACCTCTGCCTTAAAGCTAAAAGCTGCCCTTGCCGACACCGAGGATGCGCTGCGGGAATATGCCGAGCTGGAGGGCAAAGCGGAGGACGAGATTGACCCGGAGGATGCACTGGTGAAGGAACTGACCTCCCACGGGCGGCACAAGAACCTGTCCTTCTTTGCCTTTACCGCCACCCCAAAAGCCGCCACGCTGGAACTGTTTGGCACCGAGTACCCGGACGGTAGCCACCACCCTTTCCACATTTACAGTATGCGGCAGGCCATTGAGGAAGGGTTCATTCTGGATGTGCTGCAAAACTACATGACCTATTCCACCTGCTTCAAGATTGCCAAGACCATCCCGGACAACCCCGACCTGCCCGCCAGCCGGGCGGCAAAGCTCATCCGCAAGTACGAGGAACTGCACCCCTACAACATCAGCCAGAAGGCAAAGATCATTGTAGAGACCTTCCGAGAGACCACCAGCCACAAAATCGGCGGGCGGGGCAAGATGATGGTAGTCACCTCCTCCCGATTGGCAGCGGTGCGGTACTTCCACGAGTCAAACGCTACATTGCGGAGCAGGGCTATGACGATGTGCAGATCTTAGCGGCATTTTCCGGTGCCGTACCGGACGTCGGCGTGGAGTACACGGAGCAGTCCCTGAACGTCCGCGCCGACGGCAGCCACATTGCAGAGAGCCAGACCAAAAAGGAGTTTCATAACAACTTCAATGTGCTCATCGTGGCAGAAAAATACCAGACCGGTTTTGACGAACCGCTGCTCCACACCATGATCGTGGACAAAAAGTTGAAGGGCGTCAAGGCAGTGCAGACCCTCTCCCGCCTGAACCGTACCTGTCCCGGCAAAACCGACACCTTTGTGCTGGATTTCGTGAACAAGGCAGAGGACATCCGGGAGGCCTTCCAGCCCTTTTATCAGGAGACGTTTCTGGAGCAGGAGGTCAACACCGACCTCATTTACAAGACCCAGAAGGAGCTGCGGAGCTTTGCCGTCTATTCCGATGCAGATGTGGAAGCCTTTGCCAAGGAGTATTTCCGCAGCACCAAGCAGGATAAAAACGCCGTGGGCCGCATGAGCAGCGTTTTGAAGCCCGTAGCAGACCGCTACAACCAGAAAACGCAGGCCGAGCGGTACCAGTTCCGCCGCTTGCTGCGCAGCCTCGTCAAGTGGTACGGCTACGTTTCGCAGGTGGCACGAATGTTCGATGAAGAGCTGCACAAGGAGAATGTATTCTGTGCCTACCTGCTCAAGCTGCTGCCGCCGGACGAGGTCTCTCCGCTGGACTTGGAGGGAAAATTGCAGCTGGAGTATTACAAGCTGCAAAAGACCTTTGCCGGTGCTATTGAGCTGGAACACGCCAAGGGCGTCTACGAGCCGGTCACCCAGAAGGGTGCTCTGGGGCACGACCCCAAGGAGCCGCTGGACGAGATCATTTTGAAGATCAACGAGAAGTTCAAGGGCGAGTTCACCAATGCCGACCGGGTGCTGCTTACTGCCCTGCATGACCGTCTGCTGGCTGACCCGAAGCTGGCAAAACTGGCGCGCAGCTCCGACCCGCAGATCTTTACCGAGAGCATCTTCCCCAAGGCTTTTGACACCGCCGCACAGGACAGCTATCTTGAAGCGCAGGACACTTTCTCTTCCCTGTTTGAAGATACCAGCAAGTACAAGGCTATCATGTCGGCATTGGCAGAGTGGCTGTATGGAGAATTCCGCAAAAAATAAAACAGTTTTCCTTTTTATTTGCTTAAAACAGCCTGCATCCACGGGATGCAGTTCAAGGGTTTGGGATTTCCCAACAAGTATTTTGCAAAGCAAAATAAGCAGATGTATATACGTCTGCATTGCTTGCAGGTACAATGTCATCGATGAAACAAAAACAGTTTCATCAAAGACGGTTATATGGTTGTGCCGATTTCCAAAACATAGTAATATTGAAGTACGAACTGGGGCTGAAAGTGGCAAAACTGCTTGCTTGGTTTCCATTCAGGAATTACTAACAGCGTAGACCGTCCGTTCGCTTCGTAAAAGATTCAATGTTTTGATTGGTTGGGTCGGCACAACCGTTACCCGTGTCAACAACGCGCCTGTTACTTTTGCGAAGAAGCGAAACTGCCCTGAAAGGAGAGGTGTATATGAGTTATTGTCCGGTAGCTGGAATTGATGTCAGCAAACGATTCAGTGATATGTGCATTTTGTCGCCAGACAACAAAATCTTTGCGCAAGAAAAGATTTATCACGACGAAACATCGATAAATCGAGCGAACGCCCTACTCCAAAAGACTGAGCGGCTTTTTTCAGTAAGCCTGTTATTGTGATGGAGTCCACCTCACACTACCATTTGATTCTCTTTCAATTTTTCTCAGAGCATGGATATGACGTGATCGTGGTGAATCCACTTCAAAGCAATTCGATGAAGGACTTCTCTATCAGAAAGAGGAAAACCGATCGTGTGGATGCCTTCAAACTGGCAATGATGTATCGAACAAAGACATTGCGTCCTTCCCAAATTCCTCAAACGGCAACGCGTGCGCTACGCCAGCTCTGCAGACATCGTGCGGAATTGTTGAACGACGTTTCGAGTTATAAAAACCGATTAACAGCCCTTTTGGATCAGACCTTTCCGGGCTATGATAAGGTCTTTTCCGATGTGGGAGGCGTCACTTCTTGCGCTGTGCTTGTACGTTTTCCAACGCCGACCATTTTGCTTGTAGAGGAAGAATCAGAACTGGTTGAAGTGATTGCTGCTGCAAGCAAGTCTGGTTATAGTTTTGCTAAAAAGAAAGCTGGATTGCTAATCTCCGCAGCGCAAAAAGCGCAGACATTGGGGATTCATTCATGTGCCGATGAAACACTCATTGTGTGTACGATTCAAATGCTTCGTACACTATCCGAAAGTGTGTTTCAAATTGAAAAAGCAATAGACAATTTGCTGGCGCAGGTAAAAGAAGTACGAAATAACGTTTCTTTGCTGCAGAGTATTCCTGGCATTGGTAGTCATTCAGCAGCTCTTTTATTGGGAGAAATTGGAGATTTCACGCTATTCAAAAAGCCGAAACAGCTTGCCGCTTATTTTGGGCTGGATCCCTCGGAACGGCAATCGGGAACATTCAGAGGAACTAAAAACAAACTTTCAAAGCGCGGATCGCCCTATGCGAGAGCTGCGCTTCACATGGGAGTAGTCAATGCGATTTGTAAGCACGGAAAGAAAACTGCGCCAAATCCCGTATTACTTAGTTACTACGAGAAAAAATGTAAAAACAAACCGGCAAAGGTCGCTCAAGCAGCGTCAATGCACAAATTGGTCTTTATTATCTTTGCAGTCTTGCGCGACCAGAAGCCATTTGAGCTAAAAACACCAGAACAGCATGCCTTTGAACAGGGATTTGTAAAGGCAGCCTGAAGCTTTTGAGAAAATCAGGCTCTGAATCGAACACAGGGCTTTGTTTGCTATGCCCCAAAATTGAACTCCGACAGCTTTTATCTCCTTTGTTTCTTACTTGGCGCAAGTGTTTTCCGGGTTCAAACCGATTGCTTTTGAGTTTATTTGTTATTGACTTTGCTTAATTGGTCTACCCGTAAACGGGTCCACGAACTCCTTAAGGCTCAACTGATCGGCAATCTGGTCCTGTTGCAGTTGATTTTTAATGTACTCTTGAATTTTCTTTTTGTTCTTTCCTACCGTATCCACGAAGTATCCCCTGGCCCAGAAATGCCGATTGCCATGCTTGTACTTCAGATTTGCATGTCTGTCGAAAATCATGAGACTGCTCTTTCCTTTGAGATATCCCATGACGTAGGAAATGCTATACTTCGGCGGAAAACTTATCAGCATATGGATATGGTCAGGGCAGGCCTCCGCTTCAATGATTTCAATACCTTTTTGTTCGCACAACTGGCGCAGTATCTGCCCTATATCCTTTTTGATCTGACCGTAAATTACCATTCTCCGATATTTCGGTGCAAACACTACATGGTATTGACATCTCCACGTGGTATGGCTTAAACTATCTACGTCTTTGTTATCTTTCATTTCAAAGATAAACCTCCCTGTTCCTAGAATGTGGTTGGCAAACCCACACTCTATTCTACGGGGAGGTTTCTTTTTGTCTAGGGCTAAAGCCGTTTTTACTCCACCAGCGGAGCTGGTGGTTGTCGCTCGCTCAAGCTACCCAAATCAAAAGGCAGTGCGTCCCACGCGGCGCACTGCCTTTTTGCTGCTACGGTTACAAAAAGCTCCAAACCGTTTCACCTGACGAAATCCTCCCGCATGGGGGTGAAGATATCCAGCAGGATGCCCGCTTCGGTGCAGACACAGCCATGTTCGACACCGTCTTCTTTCAAGATGGTGTCCCCGGCGTGGACCGTTCTGGTCACGCCGTCCACGGTGAACGAGAACGCTCCCGACACCACATAGGTGATCTGGGTGTGCGGGTGGTGGTGCAGTGCTCCCACCGCACCCGTTTCAAACGTGTTTCCACGCACATCAGGCCATCGGTATAGGCCAGCACCCGGCGGGTGACCCCCGCGCCTGCGGGCTGGGGCAGAGCGTCCGCATGAAAGACCCAGCGCTGTTTCTTTTCCGGCAGATCCATATCAGGTTCCTTCTTTCTTGTTTCTGGCAAAGCCATTTTTTTCATTATAAAAGACCGGAGCCTCTTTGACAAGGGCTCCGGCCTGATCTCAAACAAAAAAAGTCCCATCCGAAGCTCTCATCACTGCTGCCTCTCTGCTCCGGCACCCCGTTCCCACACAACGATGCCGGAAGAAGCAGCATTTAGAAGAGTCTCTATGAACAGCAATCCCCCGATCACCGTCAAGAGCTTCGTCAGGACTTTTACCAGACAAGGCCGCCTGCACCACCACACGCTCTGCGGTGCCGTATGAGCCCGTTCCGCGCTTCCGGATCGCTCCGGCCGCAATGCGCCGTTCTTGGCTCTCTGCCTTATTCCTGCCTAAATTATAGCAAATATTCACCCAATTTTCACGCAAAATGTCATATTCTGCGGGGGAGGATGTCATATTCTGTGCACCGGCACCGAACAGGTGAACCGGAACCATTTATCCCGGCAGCTGATGGCGTACTCACCCTGATACTTGCGGAGCACATCCGTCACATTCCACAGGCCAATGCCGTGGCCCGGCTCCTTTTTGGTGCTGCGCGGGAGCTGACCGTCCGGCAGGTCCAGATCCTCCCGGACCCGGTTGCGAACGGACAGCAGCAGTTCCTCCTCCGTTTTCCGCATCCGGAAATAGACTTCCGGCGGGTCGGCCTGGGCGGCAGCGTCGATGGCGTTGTTGAGCAGGTTGGAGACGACCATCACAAGGTCGGTCTTTTCGAGCGGGATCGCCCGCAGGTCGGGCAAGTCAAAGTAGAGCATGACCCCCTTGCGGGTGGCCTCCTCGTATTTCTTGCTCAGCAGCGCATCCAGCAGCGGATTGTGCGTGTTCATGATGGTGGTATGGGCCGCGATGATCTTTGTGACCGTGGCAAGGTACGCTTTGGCTTCCTCGTATTCGCCCTGTTGCAGCAAGAGCGTCAGCGCCTCGATGTGGTTGGTGAACTCGTGGGTCAGGCGGCGCTGGGTGGTGTAGGAGTCCATCAGCGCTTCAGCCCGCTCCCGCTCCAGCGCCGTCTGCACATGAAGCTCCTGCTGCCGGGCCATCTGCTGATTGAACATCTGGACGATGTACATGTGGAGGAGCACCGCCACCGTCAGGCCCAGCGTCAGCAGCACCATGAGGGAGTCGGCGGGTTCATCCTTCGCCGAAAGCATCAGGACCACGTTCAGCACCACGACGATGCCAGGGAAAAAGGACATGACCAGCGCCTGCGGGGATTCGAGCGCCCGCTCATCCTTCCACTGGTGCGAGAAATAGGCTACCACCACGCCCACGATGAGGTTCGTGAGTGTCATGGTCACAAGACATCCGGGCCGCTGCCAGGCCACCTGAAGCGACGTTCCGGTCACCCAGGAGACCACATAGCGGACCGTATTTTCGGAGAGCAGGCACATGGTGCCGTTGATGAGGGCGGCGGTCAGCTTCTGGGGCAGCATCCCGCCGAACAGCAGGGTGGACAGCAGAACATAGCCCACATTGTACCAGACGGTCTCCAGCGTGAAAAAGCCGATCTGGAAGATCAGACTGAACGCCAGCATCCCGGCCACCAGAACAACGCTCCAGAACCCGACATGCTTCACCCGCCCTTTGCCGAGGTAAGCGCGATCCACTAGCAGGAAGGCGACCCACTGCGACACGCAGACCATGTGCCCGCTGAAGAACCAGGATATCTCATTCATCGCCAAACTGCCCCTTCCATTCCAGATAGGTCTCCCGGATGGCCGCATAGCCGTTCCGGCTGACGCTCAGTTCCACCCCGTTGCGCATCGTGACCTTGTACCCGCTGATCTGGCGGATGTAGCGCATGTTGACCACATCGCTCCGCCCCACCCGCAGAAAGCCGTTCTCGAACAGCGCCTGCGGCAGATCGGTCAGCTTGCCGTAATAGGAGCAGAGCGGCTGATGCGGCACATCCCCATAGACATTGACCTTGCGCAGGTCACTTTCCAGGCAGTAGATGCTGTCGTAGGGCAGCTCGATGCTGGTGCGGTTCTGCCGGATGGTCAGCACCTTGCGGCTGCGGGCGATCTTTTCGTGGAAGAGCGCCTCCAGGCAGCTGGGCAGCATCCGTTCTAGGTCCCGTTTGAGGATGTACCGGAACGCCTGGACCGTGTAGCCCTCCGGGGCAAATTCCAGATAGGCCGAGATGTAGATCAGGCAGATCTCCGGGCTGCGCTCCCGCAGCTGACGCCCCAGCGAGATGCCGTTCATGGTGTCCAGATCCACATCCAGCAGCGCCACCTGATACAGTTCCAGATCCGGCACGGCCAGTGCTTCTTCGCCGCTGGTGCAGACCACGATCTCCGCCGGGATCTCCCGCTGGCCGAGACAGGCCCGGACCAGCTGCTCCACCCGTGCGGCAAACCGCGCGTCGTCATCACAGATCAACATGTGCATGGTCGGTGTCCCCTTCTTTTGAAAAAAGCGGGCTCCCCGATGCGAAGAGTCCGCCCTTTCGAATGTGCATTACGCGAAGAATTTGTCGTAGAGGCCGAAGGCAAAGATGAACAGAACGATCAGCGGCAGACCATAGGTCAGATAGCCGCGCATCCAGTCCTGCATCTTGGGGCCTCGCCGGTGTTGACTTCCTGTTTGTAGTTCTTCCAGCCCCAGCCGCAGCGGGAAACGCAGAACAGCAGATAGACCAGCGAACCCAGCGGCAGGAACAGATTGCTGACGAGGAAGTCCTCAAAATCCAGCACCGCACCGCCGAAGGCTGCAAAGCCGTCCCAGCTCCACACATTGTACCCCAGCACACAGGGCATGGACAGCGCCGCGATGAGGAACAGGTTCACAAGGCTGGACTTTTTGCGGGAGCAGCCGGTCAGCTCCATGCCGCAGCAGATGATGTTCTCGAAGACGGCCAGCACGGTGGAAAGCGCCGCAAAGGCCATGAACAGGAAAAACAGGCTGCCCCACAGCCGACCCATCGCCATGTTGGCGAAGATGTTGGGCAAGGTGATGAAGATCAGGCTGGGACCGGCGGTCTGGTCCACACCGTAGGTGAAACAGGCCGGGAAGATGATGAGGCCGGCGTGATGGCCACGAAGGTATCCAGCGCCACGATGCGGATGGACTCGCCCAGCAGAGCGTGTTCCTTGCCGATGTAGCTGCCGAAGATGGACATGGCACCGATGCCAAGGCTCAGGGTGAAGAAAGCCTGATTCATGGCACCCACCAGCGTATTGACCACGCCGACCTCTTTCATGCGGGCAAAGTCCGGCACGAGATAGAAGCGCAGGCCCTCCTTAGCGCCGGGCATGAACAGACTGTTGACGGCCAGAATGACCATGATGACGAGCAGAGCGATCATCATGACCTTGGTCACCCGCTCCAGACCATTCTGCAGGCCCTTGGCACAGACCAGGATGCCGAACGCCACCACGAAGATCATCCAGAACGCCATGATGCCGGGGCTTGCCAGCATCTCGCTGAAGGCATTCGATACCTGGTCTGCATTCAGACCGGCCAGCTTTCCGGTGGCAGTCATGTAAAAATAGTGCAGCATCCAGCCTGCAACGGTGGTGTAGAACATCATCAGCAGATAACAGCCGATGAGGGTGAAATAGCCGTGGATGTGCCACTTCTGGCCCGGCTTTTCCAGCGCCTGATAGGCGCGCACCGGGCTTTTGCGGCTGGCGCGGCCCACTGCAAACTCCATGGTCATAATGGGCAGGCCCAGAATGATGAGGAACAGCAGATAGAACAGCACGAAGGCACCGCCGCCGCCCTGCCCCGCCATATAGGGGAATTTCCAGACATTGCCGATGCCGATGGCACAGCCCGCCGAGAGCAGGATGAAGCCCAGCCGCGATTTTAGGTTCTCACGTTCCATGATAAAATGTTCTCCTCTGTAATCCGTTTGCCCCGGTCTGCCTTTTGCAGCTTGCAGCCGGGCACAACAGAATTATTATATCACAGTTTTCCCCCATTGGGGAGGCGTCGCATGACGTTTCAGAAGAGAAAAAGATTCATTTTTAACCGTTCTAAAAGGAGCGGAATTTGATAGCATTCAAAACGTCAGCCTCATCTGATACCATGTCACGCCACCGTGCGCAGACCCGGAAACGCCCTCGCTGACAAAGCCGAATCGGGCGTAATAATGCACCAGTTTGTCCTTGCAGGTGAGCACAAGGCCCTTTCTTCCCTGCTGTTTTGCCGCCGCAATGGCCGTTTCCAGCAATTGCCCAGCCAGGCCGCGCCGCCGGTATTCCGGCAGCGTGTTGACCCCAAAGATCATCTGCCATGCACCGTTTTCGTTGTGGAGCGAGGCATCTGCGTACATTGCGTCGGTCAGGTCTGCCGCGTCCGTGACCATGCCGTCCACAAAGGCTGCGAGTGTTTCGTCCTCCCACAGGAGCCAGAAATGATTTCCATAATACCGCAGCCGCTCGGCAAATTCTGCACGGGTCGCCGCCTCTGCCACCGGGAAGCACTCTGCCTCCACCGCTGCAATGGCGTCGAGATCCTGCTCGACTGCGGTTCGAATCGTTTGTGCCATGGTTTGTCTCTCCCTTTCTCATGCTGTGCCGTCCGAGCCGTTTCCGGTCGGGCTTGCGGCGGCGATTGGCCATCCGCAGCCCGCGCTGAATGGCGGGACGTCGCAGCGGAACACATTATGACTGCTAAAATCATAGCATACGCCGCGCAACTTATCAAGGCCCGCTGGATGCACAAGCCCCCGCCAACACCTGCTGGCGGGGGCTTGTGATTGATTTGAGTAGCTTGAGCGAGCGACAACCACCAGCTCCGCTGGTGGAGAAGAAAATGCTTTAGCTATAAGATTCGAGCGAAGCGAGATGACAAAGAAATTGTCATCTTAGAAGATGCACTTTATGATACTGCTC
>ENA-OQCO01001091-OQCO01001091.1-human-gut-metagenome-genome-assembly--contig:-NODE-1091-length-11525-cov-1.027022_pt1 | contig 11525 bp, 14 predicted proteins | sample MGYA00242500_ERZ504582 | MGnify/ENA primary metagenome ERZ504582 (study PRJEB26092, sample SAMD00036346) | human gut metagenome | host: Homo sapiens | study: EMG produced TPA metagenomics assembly of...
AGTTCTTCAGAAATACAGAAGAGAGATTAAGAAGCATTTTTCCAGAGCTGAGAAACAGGAGCTGAGAGATGATCCTCCAGAATCTGGAATCTGATCGAGAAGGCAATTGTTTCCAGACCGGAGAAAGAGCGTTCCAGTGTGATCACAACACCGGCAGGATGCATAAGGACCTGTACAGGAAGCTCCTGCAAGAAAATCCTGTTTGTTGCAATAGCGAGAACCCTTGGAGTAGCGGCAAGACTGAATCCACATGATCGTTCTATGGAATATATGGAAAACGGAAGATTCGTTCCTGTGCTTGCAAGAACAGAGAAGAACTGTACTCTGATCCTGAAAGCAGGAGAGACTGTACAGTGGAAATATTTCCAGAACTGGAGTATTGCAAAACTGGAGAATGGAAGATATACATCACTGAAACTGGGAGCAGAGAATTTCGAAGATCAGATCCTGAATCTGCCGTTGGAATCCGGAAACTACAGGATTCTTACTTCAAACAGACTTCCAAATGGAAATATGTTTGCAAATGAATATCATTTTGAAATTCAGCCCGGAGAGACAAAGGAGATCGAGTTGGTACTCAGGGAAGCAGATCTGGAGGATATGCTGGAGAATATTTCCATGCCGGAATTCATGCTGAAAACTGAGGATGGTACAGAAGTGAAAGCATCTGATCTTACAGCAGACGGAAAACATATCCTTATGTTTCTGGAAGAAGAAAAAGAGCCTACTGAGCATATCTTAAATGAAATGATGGAGCAGGAAGAGGCTTTCGCAGGATATGCAGAGCAGATTATTTTTGTAGTGAGAAGCAAAGAAGCACTGGAGACACCGACACTGTCCAAAGCACTTGCAAAGTTAAAAAATATTCAGGATTTATTATGATGATTTCTCAGAGATTATCAATACTCTGGGAAGACGTATGTATGTAGACCCGGATAAACTTCCGCTGATCATTGTGACAAATGGAAGCCTGAACGGAATTTATGCGACCAGCGGCTACAATGTAGGAACAGGGGATATGTTGTTGAGATTAATGTAATGAAGAATTGTAGGAGAAAAAATTATGTATCAGTTTAACAGAAAAGAATATGAAGAACGTATGAAATGGTATCAGGATGCCCGTTTCGGAATGTTTATCCACTGGGGATTATATTCTATTCCTGCAAGAGGAGAATGGGTACGCAGTACAGAGGAGATGCCTGAGGAAGAATACCTTCCGTTTATGAAAGAATTTGATGCCAGAGACTATAACCCGAAACAGTGGGCAAAAGAGGCAAAGGCAGCAGGTATGAAATATGTGGTTCTGACTGCGAAACACCATGATGGTTTCTGTTTATTTGACAGTAAATACACAGATTATAAAGTTACCAATACACCTGCAGGAAGAGACCTGATCAAAGAATATGTGGAAGCCCTTCGCGAAGAAGGTCTGAAAGTCGGTCTGTATTTCACCTTACTTGACTGGCATCATCCGGACTATCCTCATTACGGAGACCGCATCCATCCTATGAGAAACCATCCGGAATGCAGTAATGAAAACAGAGATTTTTCTCGTTATATAGAGTATATGTACAATCAGGTGGAAGAGGTCTGCACAAATTATGGAAAAATCGATATTATGTGGTTTGACTTTTCATATGATGATATGCGGGGCGAGAAATGGGGAGCAACAAGACTGATAGATATGGTCCGCAGATTACAGCCGGGAATCATTATTGATAACCGTCTGGAAGTCAGCGGTGAGGGAAGAGGTTCTCTGTATGACTGCAATCCGACACCATATCATGGCGATTTCGTAAGCCGGAACAGATCATCCCGCCGGAAGGAATCTGCGACAAAGAAGGGAATCCGATGGTATGGGAAGCATGCTTCACCATGAATAATAACTGGGGTTACTGTGCAAATGACCACTATTACAAACCTGCTTCCATGCTGATCAAGAAGCTGGTAGAGTGCGTTTCCAAAGGTGGAAATATGATTTTGAACGTAGGACCTGATGCGAAAGGTAAATTCCCGAAAGAATCCTCTGCATCCTGGCGGAAATCGGACGCTGGATGGATAAGAACCATGACAGTATCTATGGATGCGCTCCGGCAACAGATATCCCGAAACCGGATTACGGACGTATCACCAGAAATGGAAACAAGTATTATGTCCATATTTATGAGAATACATTAGGACCACTGCCGCTGATTGGCTTTGACAAGAATAAGATTGTGAAAGTACGTGCCCTGGATGACGGACATGAAGTGCCGATTTCTACTTTATGGGTGCACAGCGATTATCCGGATATCGCATTTGTTGACCTTGGTCCGGATCCTGTACTGCCGGATCCTGTAGACTATGTGCTGGAAGTGGAGATGGCTGAATAAAACAGGTGATAAGCCCTAAAAAAATTTATATTTGCTATTATCTTGCTTAAAAGTTTAACCGAATTAAGTAAGTCCCCCTGCGGAGGTTGCGAATATCCGATTGACAAGCCTTTTGTATCAATAGGAATAATTTGCAGACAATATAAAAACGAGTTGCTATATTCTTTGTTTCTGGAATATAGTAACTCGTTTTTTTGGGAAAAAAACAGATACCTTAAATTCTAACAGCGGTTTCTCTTATTAACAAAGTAGTTCAAAATCCCGCCGCCCACAATAATTACAAGAGCAACCGCAACAACTCTCTTAGCGGCTTCCTGTGGCATCTGGCTTTTGGAGCCAATGGATTCTGAGTAGAATGTAAGCGTATAATTAATCTCATGAGGTGCGCCCATTGCAGTGGTATCTGCAATCACAGGCATGCCTTCATCCAGCGCAGTGACAGGAATTTCAAATTCTGAATTTGCTCCCTCTTCATTAACTGGGAGATACTTTTCCCCGTTCCACGATCATATAATCATAGTTGGAACTGCTCCACTGAATTTTGGCGGTCACACTGCCATCTTTTACAGTGATAAGAGTCGGAGTAGTAACACTTGCCTTTCCACTTCCTCCCTCTAAGTCCACCTGGATAGAATATTCTCCATCTTCTTTATCAAGAGTCAGAGACTGCGCAGCAGGCACAAAACTCCACATCGACAGACAACAGATCAATGCTGTCAGAAATGCAAAAATCTTTTTCATTTGTTTTTTCCTCACTTAAATTTCAGTAATTTTCATCATCCCACAATTGAAATTAATTGTCAATACTTCGTTGAAAAAGTGGTTGGGCTTTAGTATAATAGGGATATTGTCCGTAAGTTAAATAGAAGACAATAAAAAGGAATATTTCTGATAGAAACATTCAAACAGAGGCTTGAGGTGTAAGATCTTTGAGACAATAAAAAGGAAATTAAAAAAGAAACCATTATACAGGAGGATATAAGAATGAGTGGAATTTTATACGGAGTAGGAGTAGGCCCTGGAGATCCGGAACTTATGACATTAAAGGCAGTACGCCTGATTAAAGAAAATGATATTATTGCAGTCCCGGGAGCAGATGTCCGCGAGACTGTTGCATACAAGATCGCAGTACAGGCAGTTCCGGAACTGGCTGACAAAGAACTTCTTCCAATCTATATGCCTATGACACATGACAAGGCAGAACTGGAACTTAATCACGAAAAAGGTGCCAAAGCCCTTGAAGCAGCTCTGGATACAGGTAAGAATGTTGTATTCCTTACTCTGGGAGATCCGACAATCTATTCTACATTTACATATGTACAGAAGAGAGTAGAAGCAGACGGCTATCAGACAAAACTGGTAAGCGGTATCACTTCCTTCTGCGCAACAGCAGCACGCTTAAATATCCCGCTGACAGAGTGGAACCAGCCACTTCATGTACAGCCGGCAGTACACCGCCTTGACAGTGAACTGGATCAGCCGGGAACCTATGTACTTATGAAATCCGGCAAGAAGATGAATCAGGTAAAAGAAATTCTGGCAAGAAGCGGTCGCGAAGTCCGCATGGTCGAAAACTGCGGTATGCCGGATGAGCATATTTACAACAGTGTGGAAGAAATCCCGGATGACGCCGGATACTATTCCCTTATCATTGCCAAAGAGAAAGCCGAAGAGAAATGATAGAGACAAAAAATCTGACGAAAACCTTTGACAATTTTACAGCAGTGGATCCCTGAACCTGAAAATTGAAAAAGGTGAGTTTTTTGGTCTTCTCGGACCAAACGGAGCAGGCAAGACAACGACCATCAGTCTGCTCTCAACCCTTCTTCTTCCGACAAAGGGAGAAATCCTCATAGATGGTCAGCAGCTTACGAGAAAGCGCCCGGACCTGAAAAGAAAAATCAGTGTGATCACTCAGGAGTATTCCATGCGCCAGGATATGAATATGGATGAGATCATGGAATACCAGGGGCGTCTTTATTTCATGCCGCGAAAAGAAATCAAGGCAAGAACAGAGGAACTTCTGGAATTCTGCGATCTTATCAAATTCCGCAAGCGTACAGTCCGTAAGCTCTCCGGTGGAATGAAGCGTAAGCTGATGGTCTGTCGCGCACTTCTGACAGAACCGGAAATCCTGCTTCTGGATGAACCCACAGCAGGAATGGATGCTCTTTCCAGGAGACAGATGTGGAATCTCCTGCGTAAGCTTAATGAGAAAAACCTGACGATTCTGCTGACTACTCATTATATGGAAGAAGCACAGAGTCTCTGCAATCGTGTGGCACTGATGGATCATGGTAAGCTGGAGGAGGTAAGTACTCCGTCAGCACTGATCGAGAGTCTTGGAGCCTATGCGGTAGATGAGATGACAGCAGATGGAACAAAGAATCACTATTTCCATACACGTCAGGATGCAATCCGGTATCTGGAAAATCTTACAGGGCAGGCTTCACTTCGCGAGACCACACTGGAGGATGTTTTCGTAGAAAGAGCCGGAAAACACCTGATTTCCAAGTAACAGGCGGTTGTTCGCCACTTTTGCTGCGTGGTTTTACACCGGATACTCCTTGGGCTTTACTCAAGGAGATTCATATTTTCTGCATCGCATAGCGTGTTACCGGGCACAGAGTGAACAGTTACGAATAAATGAGAATATAAATGAACTTGGAGAAAAGAGTAATGGGAATTATAACAATATTATGGGAGAAGTGGGTAGAATTCCGCAGAGATTTTTACAAGATCACACTGGCAGCCATGATCGCGCCTCTGATGTATCTGGTCGTATTCGGAATGGGAATCCAGACAACTTCTCATGGACAGCCATACCTGAACTTTTTGATTCCGGGTGTGGTATCACTTACAACTATGAATGGAAGCTTCAACGCCATCGCGCAGAACCTGAATGTCCAGAGACTTTATGAGAAAGCCTTTGACCAGGTTATGATCTCACCGACTCCACTGTGGCAGTTTATCGCGAGGCAGATATCGGAGGAAGTCTGCGTGGACTGTATGCAGGAGGAATTATCCTGCTCCTCACAGCACCAATCGAGACAGGCCTGATCTTCAACGGCTGGTCATTTCTTGTGATGTTCCTCAATGGAGCGGTATTTTCTGCTATCGGAGTGGTAGTATCATTTCTTGCAAAAAAATCATGCAGACGTGCCGAGATTTTCCAACTACATTATCATGCCTATGGCATATTTGTGTAACACCTTTTTCTCAACAGAGAAACTTCCGGGATTTGTAGGCAAGTTTGTATCAGCTTTGCCATTATCCCAGACCAGCCATCTGATGAGAAGTATTTCATCAGGTGAGGCGGTGAATTACACCGGTATTGGGATTCTGCTTCTTTATCTGCTGGTGTTTACTGTAGCAGCATCATGGTTTATTTATAAGAAGAAAAACCTGTAATAAGAAGAAAAAAATCTGTAACTGACTGACAAGGAGGAGTCTGTGCTCCTCCTTGATCTGGTTATGCATTATATATCAACGTGAATCTTTGTAAAGAGAAAAAAAGGGAATCATATACTGGCAATGTACGAAAACGTTGCTGTTCACTCTGTTCTCAGTAATCCTTTTACCGGTGAATAGCAATGAAATGGTATATTCCAATTATTGACTTTTATTCTTTGAATGATATACTTAAATTATGCATAACCGAGCAGCTGTTTTTGGCATCTGTCCGGTTAAATTTTCACACAGCCATAATAACAGAAGAAAGGGCATACATTATATGAGTAAGCCAAAGATATTAATCGTTGATGATTCACAATTAAACAGAGAGCTCCTTGCCTGTATGCTGGAAGAGAACTATGATATCTGTGAAGCTGAAAATGGAGAGCAGGCAGTTGAAATCCTTGAAAGATGCCATAAGGATTTCAAACTGGTGCTCCTTGACCTGATCATGCCGGTGATGGATGGTTATCAGGTACTTGCTGTTATGAAGGCAAAGCAATGGCTGGATATGTTGCCGGTTATCTGTATTTCATCAGAGACTTCCGGAGATAGCATCCGTCGGGTTTACAGGCTGGGAGCAAGTGATTACTTCTCGCGTCCGTTTGATGCAATGACAGTTTTTCATCGCGTTGAGAGTACGATTGCGCTGCATGACAAGATGACGGGAGATCTGCAGGATGCGATGAAAATGCTATCATCTATTTTTCACAGGATACTCAAGATTAATCTCTCGACAGATACTTATACAGTTATCAGAGGAAAAGACAGTATTGTTTCCATGCCATCAAGTCTCTCTGAAAGTCTTAAAATGATGGCAGATCTTAAATATATTTATGAAGAGGATCAGGAAGAATATCTGAAATTCTGCAGTATGGATAATCTGAGAAAAGAACTTGCAAAAGGCAGAGAACGCATTTCCCTGAACTACAGAACTCTGATAAGAGATGAGTACCGCTGGGTATGTATGGAAGTCATCAGAAGTGCAGAATATAAACCGGATGACCAGATTGCCATGATGTATATCCGGGATATCAATGATGAATATCTGAAACAGCTGGATAAGATCATACGCCATGCAAAAGATGCGTTTGCCTCAGTTACAGTAAATATTTCGGATGGAAGCTGTATTATGGCAAACAGCAGGATTGCTTCACTGGAGCTGAAAGATGTAAATGAACCACTGGATTCTTATATTGAGCGGATCAGTCAGTCTATTCCGCAGAGAGAAGTGAGAACTCAGTACAGAAAGGTGTTTTGTGTAGATAATCTGAGGGAATGTCTGGCACAGGGAAAAGATATGATCCAATGGGAATGTCCTGTGTATGCCGCAAAAGGGATCAGCCTGAGGATGATCAGAACCACAGTTGAGATGGTCCGGAACGTTTCTTATGACAGGCTGGAAGCACTGATCTATTTTTCTGATATTACAGAGAACTATTTTTCAGAGCAGATTCCGCATATGCTGTACAGAAAGAATTTTGACAGAATAGAGATTATTGATGGGCAGAGAGACTGTGTAAGACTGGATCATCCGGGTATCTGTGCCATGGAGATGGTTCTGGCAGAAGAGATCAGTTATTCCGGTTATGTTACTGAAGTTATGAAGAAATTTGTTCCGGATGATGAGAAATCCGTATATGAAAAATGTGTGCGTCTTGATACCATTCGGAAAGAACTGCAGGAGAAAGATAGATATTCTTTCTCTGTTCATCAGTTTAATAAAAAAGGGGAGAAATGTTTAAAGAACTATACATTTTTTTACCTCAATAAATTTTTTGACATTATTGTAGCTACAGTTGAGGATATTACGGAGAAATTTGAACAGGATATTCTGACGGGCGGATATAACAGACAGGGTTTTATCCGTCATGTGGAACGGATCCTGAAAGAAAGTGAAGACAGAACCGGATATGCGGTTGTATTTTTCGATATTAAAGAATTTCAAGGCAGTCAATGAACTTTTTTGGAACAGAAATCGGAGATATGAGCTGCGCAAAGTGTACGAAGATGTCCGGAAATCAGAGCTGAAGCCTCTGGTATCGGCACGTGAGGACGCAGATCATTTTATCTGTCTGGTAGAACGTAAGAATCTCGATCTGGATATGCTTACCGGAATGTGTCAGAAGAAACTTACCCGGGGAGGAAAAACACTTCATTTGTCTGTCAAATGTGGGATTTTTATGCTTGAAAAGAAAAAAATGTCTGTGAATGGAATGATTGACAGGGCAAAGATTGCCCAGAGATATATTACAGATGAGTTTGTCCAGTCATATAAGATTTATGATTCTTCCATGAAGAATACATATATAGATAAAGCAACATTAGCAGGTGAACTGGAGGAAGGGATTGAGCAGGGACAGTTCAAAGTATATTTTCAGCCTGTTGTGGATGCAATGACCGGAAAGATTGCATCAGCAGAATCTCTGATCCGGGTGGTTCCACCCGAAAAAGGGATTTATTTCGCCGGGTGTATTTATTCCTGCACTGGAGGAAAGCGGACATATTTCCGAACTGGATCTGTATGTGCTGGATTCGGTTAATGAATTTCAGAAGAAACGTTATCAGTCCGATAAGATCACAGTTCCGGTATCAACTAATCTGTCATGGATGGATTTCTATGATGAGACGATCATGAACTGGCTGGAGAAGAAATGTGCAGATGCTTCCATGCCGTCCGGTCTGTGCAGAATGGAGATTACAGAAACTTCCTATGCTGCCATTGAGGCAGACAGAAATGCAACTCTGGAGGCATTAAGAGAAGCAGGGATTCTGCTGCTCCTGGATGATTTTGGAAGCGGATATTCTTCCTTTGGAATGCTCCAGAATTACAACTTTGATATTATGAAAATTGATATGAGTTTTGTGCGGCAGATAGAAACCAATACCAAAACACGCAGTATTATCCGCTTCATCATTGAAATGGCACATACTATGGATATAAAGATTATAGCGGAAGGTGCTGAAACTAAAGAGCAGGTCGAGTTCTTAAGAGACAACGGCTGTGATTATATTCAGGGTTATTATTTTTACAAACCGATGCCGGAGGAAGAGTTTGTGAAACTGCTGGATGCCGGCAGATAACAGTTACATATAATAGTCTCGCACAAACTGTACAAACTGCTTTACATGGAGGTTCAGAATCCTGTTTTTGCTGTAGACTATATAGAAACTGCGCTTATGGGCAGCTTCCTCCAGCGGAAAGACAAGAATCTGCTTTGTCCTCTGCAGGTCATTGACAGAGCGTGATGAAAGAATAGAGATTCCCAGACCATTAACAATGGACTTTTTGATGCTTTCCAGGTCATTCATGCGGGCGATCACATTCAGATTGCCTGTTGTGATGCCTGTGCGCTCCAGAAAAAGGTCCATTTCTTTTTTTGTGCCAGAGCCCTTTTCCCTGAGGATAATAGGATCTTTCAGGAAATCATGAAAAATAGCGGGTGTTTCTCTGTCCTTGAGTGCAAGATAGTGATCTGTTACAGGAGTTGCTATGACCAGCTCATCATGGCAGAAAGGAATAAATACGCAGCTCTCATCACGTGTATTCTGGCCTACCAGAGCCAGATCTACAGTTCCGTCCAGCACCCGGCTGATGGATTCAGAACTGTCTGACTGTATGGAGTGAAAATAAACATCAGGGTGCGTTTTGCCGAAAGCAGCAAGCAGTTCTGGCAAAAGATAAGAAGAAGGAATGGTAGATGCAGCCAGATCTATCATATGTTTGTGGGCACCTGTAAAATTTTCAAGCAGGTTATTTCTGATTTCCAGCATACGGACTGCACTGTCATAAAGCTGGTAGCCTTTGGCTGTGATCGTTGTTTTCTTTGTAGTACGGATGATCAGTTTCATATGCAGTTCATCTTCCAGGGAACGTATATGCGCACTGATCGTAGGCTGTGTCAGATAGAGGCGGCGGGCCGCCTCTGAGAAGCTGCCGTAGTCCACGACAGCGACGAATGCTTCTAATTGTTTAAATTCCATTGTGAAAATCTCCTTTTATGTACGAAAACGATGTACGAGTGTACCGACAAGTTGATTCTTGAAACAATCTTGCAGGATAAATTTTCTTATTTCAAGGCGGAGGAGAGAGGCGTAGCGGTGGCTACGGCGACTGACGACAACGCGGAAATAAGAAATTTAGACGTAAGATTGTTCAAGAAATCAACTTGTTGGTACACTAGGATTGTTATAGTAATGCGGATAATGCATCTAAAGCAATATCCAGTTCCTGCTTTGTATTCTCAGGTCCGAAAGAAAAACGGAGAGTACCATCCGGGTATGTTCCAAGAGTTTTATGTGCGTTTGGTGCACAGTGAAGGCCGACTCTTGTCATAATTCCATAAGTACTGTCCAGCTCAAAGGCGGCCTGAGCCATGTCCATATGTAAGGTCTGGACGGATACAACTGCACAACGGTTTTCAATATTTTTTTTACCGATAATACGCAGAAATTTTTCTTCAGGATCCAGATTCAGGATACCATCTATAAAGTATTGTGTCAGCATTAATTCATGTTGGCGCATTTCTTCCATGGACTGTTTCTCCAGATCACAGAGTGCGGCATGAAGTCCCAGAATCCCAGGTATATTGGGAGTTCCGGGCTCGAAACGATCAGGAAGAAATGCCGGTACTTCTTCAGAATGAGAGGCACTTCCTGTTCCACCGCTGATAAGAGGCTCAATCTGCGCTGCCAGTTTATTGCGGATCAGAAAGCCACCTGTTCCCTGTGGCCCTCTGAGTCCCTTGTGACCTGTAAATGCCAGTGCGTCTATGTGACATTTCTCCATATCAATGTTAATGGTTCCTGCCGTCTGTGCAGTGTCCAGAATAAAAAGAAGCCCATGTTCTTTGCAGAAATCTCCGATTTCCTGTGCTGGCATGACAGTTCCGCATACATTAGAAGCATGAAGACAGACCACAAGCTTAGTCTCAGGACGAAGGAGTGCGGTCGCTTTATCAAGCAGAAGACTGCCGTCAGAAGCGCATGGGATCCTGTCAAAAGAAATTCCATGTTTCTCCAGCTGTACAAGGGGACGCATCACTGCATTATGCTCCATGGCAGTTACAAGTACATGATCGCCGGGTTTCAGAAGTCCTTTCAGAAGAACATTCAGACTGGCAGTGATATTTTCTGTAAAAATAACATTCTTACCCTTTCCGGAAGTAAAGTGAAAGAGCTTCAGAAGCTGTTCTCTTGTCTCAAAAATCTGTTCTTCCACAGAATAAGCTGCCCGGTATCCTCCCCGGTTCACATTCACAGCAGAGCCTGCCAGGTAATCATAAACTGCCTGTGCAACAGATGGTGCCTTTGGAAAAGACGTACTGGCCTGATCCAGATAGATTTTATTCATAAATAAATCCTTTCGTTTGTCATGGGCGGAAACCCACTGCCTTTAGGCGGTGGGAGGAGCCTTGTAAATTGTTATCTATTATCCTTGACTCTCAATATATTTTTGTATAGTTGCTGATGACACTTCGCCAATGCTGCAAGCAAAATAACCATCTGACCAAAATATTTTTTTCTTCCAATACTGTTTTGATAAGACCGAATTATACTTTTGCCATAAGTAGTATGTTGTTTCCTGCTTTACAATTTTAACAATGTCGTCATACTCTATCCGTTGCATCATAACTTAACAAAAAATGTATATGGTCTTTGTCTGTTTCCATAGCAATTATTTCGTAGCCACGAGTATTA
>ENA-OQCO01001093-OQCO01001093.1-human-gut-metagenome-genome-assembly--contig:-NODE-1093-length-11503-cov-2.908931_pt1 | contig 11503 bp, 13 predicted proteins | sample MGYA00242500_ERZ504582 | MGnify/ENA primary metagenome ERZ504582 (study PRJEB26092, sample SAMD00036346) | human gut metagenome | host: Homo sapiens | study: EMG produced TPA metagenomics assembly of...
GATAGAGAAAGAGATAGATATAGAAATAGAAAAAGAGAGAGAGTTAGAAACGGGACACCCCGCCCCCGCCGCCTATGGCAGATACCACAATGTCATTCTTTCCGATACGGAGCTTGACGGGCTGAAAACAGAGCTTCCCGGCAAGTGGGAGTATTACATTGACCGCCTATCCTGCCATATCGCTTCCAGCGGGAGGAAATACAAGAGCCATGCAGCCACGATTTTCAAGTGGGCGCAGGAGGACGCAGCCAAGAAAGCCCCGAAAAAGGGCATACCCGATTATACCTGTAAGGAGGGCGAGAGCTTATGACGAATGGATTTGATGAAATGATTTTGAATATGACCGACACCACGCCGGAGCCGGAGGACTACACCGGCGAGGACGGGCTTTTATACTGCGGGAAGTGCCACAAGCCCAAAGAGGGCTATTTCCCCAAAGAAACCGCCGCATGGCTGGGGCGTGACCGCCACCCGGCAGAATGTGACTGCCAGCGGGCAGAGCGTGAGGAACGGGAAGCCGCAGAGAAACAGCGCAGTCACCTTGAAACTGTCGAGCGGTTGAAGCGGCGGGGCTTTACAGACCCGGCTATGCAGGGCTGGACGTTTGAGAACGACAACGGCAAGTGCCCGCAAATGGAACACGCCCATTTCTATGTGGAGAACTGGGAAACCATGAAAGAGCGCAACATTGGCTATCTGCTATGGGGCGGCGTTGGCACAGGCAAGAGCTATTTTGCGGGCTGTATCGCAAATGCCCTTATGGAGCGTGAAATCCCCGTGTGCATGACAAACTTTGCATTGATATTGGGTGACCTTGCCGCCAGCTTTGAGGGCAGGAATGAATATATCTCCCGACTTTGCAGCTTCCCGCTGCTTATCCTTGACGATTTTGGAATGGAACGGGGAACGGAATACGGCTTAGAGCAGGTCTACAACGTGATTGACAGCCGTTACCGCAGCGGCAGGCCGCTGATCGTCACGACTAATCTCACGCTGGAGGACTTGCAGCACCCGGAGGACACCGCCCACGCCCGCATTTATGACCGTCTGATTGAAATGTGTTCTCCTGTCCGCTTTACCGGGAGCAACTTCCGAAAAGCCACGGCGCAGGAGAAAATGGGACAACTGAAAAAGCTGATGAACAGAAAGGAGAGCCGCCTATGACCAACACCCCAAAGAATGACCGCAGCACCCGCCGCCCGGATTGCGTGACGGAAATCCGCATAGGTAATTCTGTCCTTGTCGTTTCCGGCTATTTCAAGCAGGACACCACCGCCACCGCCGCCGATAAAATGCTGAAAGTGCTGGAAGCGGAAGCTGCTACACAAAAATCGGCAATTTGACGGGACGTAAAGAAGCAGAAAGGACTGTACAGCCAGCCCCGGCGTGTGGTATGATAGTCATACGGAATAGTGGGGCTGGCTGTCGGAAATGGAGGACACTATGTTAAGACAGACCACCCGAAACCTTATTACCGCCCTTTATCCGAGATTATCCCACGAGGACGAGCTGCAAGGTGAGAGCAATTCTATTTCAAACCAGAAGCGTATTCTTGAAACCTATGCGAAGCAGAACGGCTTTTCCAATCTGCAATGGTACACAGATGACGGTTATTCTGGGGCGAACTTCCAAAGACCCGGTTTTCAAGCCATGCTTGCGGACATTGAAGCCGGAAAAGTCGGCACCGTTATCGTCAAGGATATGTCACGGTTAGGGCGAAACTATCTGCAAGTGGGAATGTATACGGAAATGATTTTCCCACAGAAAGGCGTCCGCTTTATCGCTATCAATGACGGAGTGGACAGCGCACAGGGCGACAATGATTTTGCCCCTCTGCGGAACATTTTTAACGAATGGCTGGTGAGAGATACGAGCAAGAAAATCAAAGCAGTAAAACGGTCTAAGGGTATGAGCGGGAAGCCCGTCACGAGCAAACCCGTATACGGCTACTTTATGGACGAGGACGAAAATTTTATCATTGACGGGGAAGCCGCCCCTGTTGTGCGGCAGATTTACAGCTTGTGCCTTGCCGGGAACGGGCCGACCAAGATAGCCCGTATGCTCACAGAGCAGGAGATCCCCACGCCGGGAACGCTGGAATACCGTCGGACGGGAAGCACCCGCCGCTACCACCCCGGCTATGAGTGCAAGTGGGCGACCAATACCGTGGTACATATCCTTGAAAACAGGGAGTACACGGGCTGTCTGGTAAACTTCAAGACGGAGAAGCCGTCCTACAAGACCAAGCACAGCGTAGAGAACCCCATTGAGAAACAGGCGATTTTCGAGAACCACCATGAGCCTATCATTGACACCCAGATGTGGGAGCGTGTGCAGGAGTTACGCAAGCAGCGCAAACGCCCGAACCGCTATGATGAAGTGGGCTTATTCTCCGGCATACTCTTTTGTGCCGACTGCGGCAGCGTCCTTTACCAGCAGCGTTACCAGAACGCCACCCGCAAGCAGGATTGTTATATCTGCGGGAGCTACAAGAAGCGTACCCGTGACTGTACGGCGCACTTTATCCGCACCGACCTGTTGACCGCCGGAGTGACCGACAATCTGCGGAAAGTCACCAGCTATGCAGCGAAGCACGAAGCCCGGTTTATGAAGCTGCTGATCGAGCAGAACGAGGACGGGGGCAAGCGCAGGAACGCCGCAAGGAAAAAGGAGCTGGAAGCCGCCGAGAAGCGTATCAGCGAGTTATCCGCTATCTTCAAGCGGCTGTATGAGGACAGCGTGACCGGGCGCATTTCAGACGAGCGTTTCACGGAGCTGTCGGCAGACTATGAAGCCGAGCAGAAAGAACTGAAAGAGAGAGCCGCCGCTATCCGGGCAGAGCTTTCCAAAGCGCAGGAAGCCACGGTAAACGCAGAAAAGTTTATGAATGTTGTCCGCAAGTACACCAGCTTTGAAGAACTTACCCCTACCCTTTTGCGTGAGTTTGTGGAGAAAATCGTTGTGCATGAGTGCAGCTATGACGAGAACGGCACACGCAGACAGGACATTGATATTTATTACTCTTTCGTTGGCAAGGTAGACCTGCCCGAATGACCGCCCGACCTATCCGGCGCAATGCGCAAACGCCGGATAGGAACGGCAAAATTTTTTACACTTCTACTACTTCTTTATCACACATCAGCAAAAATCCACGGCTTGTAAACGCAAATAGCATATACCAGTCGTGGATTTTTACTTTAGTGATAAATTAGAGTCGTTTTTATAACTTCCTCCGCTCGATTCTGGATTCTGTTCATCCTTTGCACCCATTCCATTTGATTTGCAGCTTTCAATTCTTCGTTCACACCCTCACGTTCAGCCATCTGCTGAGTAAGCAACTCCAACTGTTCCTCTGCCTGTGCATCAATGTCAGCCAGATAGCTGTTCAATCTGCCAGACAGCAGGAGGGCCTGATACCGTGCTGAATGATGTTCTTTGAGATACCGTTTGTACATTCTACCCCAGCGGCCAACAGGACGAGAATCCTCTGCCAGAATCAAGGCAGGAAAATAGTAATCTCCGACCAGCACATAGTCCAGCCCATTATTTTCATCATGCAATCTAGTGTTCGGCTTTTCCATTGCACACCTCAAATCTTTCTCTGCTGGCGCAGGTACTCTTCAAAAATGCTTCTCCGAATCAAAATCTTCCGGCCAATCTTATAGATAGCCCCACATTCATGTGCCATCCGGGTGACTGGTTTCAGTCCCAGCCCATAATAATCGCTTGCCATGCTGTAAGTCACGAACTCATGCCGCATAAAATCCATATCTTCATCGTCAATCTGGTCGGAGAACATCCATACGCTGCCACTCATTCGTCCTCAACCTCCTCCACCGTGATTTTTCTGGCAGGCTCATGGAAGCGTTCCAAATAGGCATCAAAAATCTCCCGGTTGATAAGTACCGTGCTGTCGAAGCGGTAGATAGCCCCTGCATCGCTGGCAAGTTCCAGCAGCTTCTTGTGAGAAAGGCTGTATACGATCTCTGCCTGCTGGTAACGCAGGAACTGGCGGCGCAGCTTGCGAAGCTGGTCAGGGATTTCTTTCATGGGTTTGATGGTCTTATAGTCGTTTTTCATAATCTTATCCTCCGTTTTTTGTGACTGTCTGACAGAAGTTGGCCGCAGGAGCAAACAAAAAGAGCACCTCTCGGATGATTCCAAGAAGTGCTCTTACAGCTTTGTTCAAGCCTTGTGCGTTTTGTCTGAAATCCGTCACGCTTCATAACGGGACGTGATTCTTCAGGATTTTGCTGTCAAATTGATGTCAAAACGGGGATGACACAGCTTTTGCAAGAAAATCAGAAGTACAATCTTTCGTTTCTATGTTGATTTTCTTGTAGTTCACTGGTCGATGGGCTTCATCGTGGGGAACAGCAGCACGTCACGGATGGAGGCGCTGTCGGTCAGGAGCATGACAAGGCGGTCCACGCCGAAGCCGAGGCCGCCCGTGGGAGGCAGACCGTACTCCAGAGCGTTGACGTAGTCGTAATCGACCTGGGCCTTGCAGTCGGGCTCGATGGCCTTGCGCTCGGCAACCTGGCGCTCGAAGCGGCCCTTCTGGTCGATGGGGTCGTTCAGCTCGCTGAAGGCGTTGCCGTACTCGGTGCAGTCGATGAAATACTCGAACCGCTCGGTGAAGGCGGGATCATCCGGCTTGCGCTTTGCCAGCGGGCTGATCTCGACGGGATAATCGTAGATGAAGGTGGGCTGGATGAGCTTGTCCTCGACGAAGGCGTCGAAGAACTCAGCCAGAATGGCACCCTTGGTGGGCACTTCGGGCAGCTCGACGTGGTGTTCCTTGGCCGCAGCGATGGCATCCTCGTCGGTCTTCCAGTCGTTGAAATCCACGCCGGAATACTTCTTGACGGCCTCGATCATGGTCAGACGCTCCCAGTGGCCCATGTCGATCTGCTTGCCCTGATACGGGATGACCATACCGCCGCAGATCTTGAGGGCCAGGCGCTTGTACAGCTCCTCGACCAGGTCCATCATGCCGTGGAAATCGGTGAATGCCTGATACAGCTCGATGGTGGTGAACTCCGGGTTGTGCTTGGGGTCCATGCCCTCGTTGCGGAAGATGCGGCCGACCTCATACACGCGGTCCATGCCGCCGACGATCAGGCGCTTCAGAGGAAGCTCGGTCGCGATACGCATATACATATCGATATCGAGCGTATTGTGGTGCGTGATAAAGGGTCTTGCCGCCGCGCCGCCCGCGATGGTATTGAGAACGGGCGTTTCGACCTCGATATAGCCATATTGTCCAGATAATCCCGCAGATGCTTGATGAACTGCGAACGGATGATGAAATTCCGCTTGACCTCCGGGTTCACGATCAGATCGACATAGCGCTGGCGGTAGCGCGTCTCCTTGTCGGTCAGGCCGTGGAACTTCTCGGGCAGCGGCAGCAGGGACTTGGACAGCAGCGTGATGGTCTTCGCGCGCACGGACATTTCGCCGCGCTGCGTGCGGAAGATCTCGCCCTCGACGCCGACGATATCGCCGATGTCGTATTTCTTGAAGCGGTTATATTCGGCCTCGTCCATTTCGTCCTTGCGAGCGTAGAGCTGGATGCGGCCTGTTTTGTCCTGCAAGTCGCAGAAGGACACCTTGCCCATGCCGCGCTTGGACATGAGACGGCCCGCAATGGAGACGGGCTTGCCCTCCATCTCGTCAAAATGCTCCTTGATCTCCTGCGCGGTCGTGGTGCTGACGAAGCGGGTGATGGCAAACGGGTCCATGCCCTCCGCCTGCAGCTGCGCGAGCTTTTCGCGGCGGACCTTGATCTGGTCGCCGAGGCTGACCTGCGGGGCCGCGTTCTGCTGATTCCCGTTTTCCTGTTCCATAGCTATCCTCTTTTTCTGATTCGTTACTTTTCAACCGTCAGGATCTTATACTTGAGCACGCCGATGGGCGCCTCAACCTCGACAATGTCGCCGACCTTGTGGCCAAGCAGTGCCTTGCCGAACGGGGAATCGTCGGAAATGCGGCATTCCATGGGGTTGGCCTCCTGCGAGCCGACGATGGCGTAAAGCTCCTCGTCGCCCGTTTCCATGTCCTCGACCTTGATGGTGCAGCCGAGGCCGATCTTGCCCTCGGAGTCCTCTGTCTCGTCAATAATGACGGCGTGGGCGAGAATATTTTCAACCTCGGCGATGCGGCCATAAAGCTTGGCCTGCTCGTTCTTGGCTTCGTCGTATTCGCTGTTCTCAGAGAGGTCGCCGAACGAACGGGCCTCCTTGATCTGCTCGGCGACTTCCTTCTCGCGGGTCGTCTTCAGATAAAAAAGCTCCTGCTCCAGCTCCTTGAGGCGGAGCGCACTGATCTTGAATTCTTTTGCCATTTTACGATCGTTCCTTCCATAATCGATCGGGCAGAAAACGCCCGGTATTTACAGTGATTCAGCAGACATTATATCGGGCAAAGATAGGGATGTCAAGAGAGTTTCTGGGTGATTTCGCGGATTGCGGCCTGTAATTGTGCGTCGTCCGCTTTTTCCAGCTGACCGTAGTAAAGTTTTGCGCCGTCCTCGTCGGAAAGCGTGATTTCGATGTCCGGTATGACGCCGGTATCGGTCAGACTGCGGCCCTGCGGCGTGTAGTATTTGCCGATGGACAGGTTCAGCATGGAGCCGTCGGAGAGCGTAAAAGCCGTCTGGAAATTGCCCTTGCCGACCGTCTTCGTTCCAACGACCGTACCCCAGTCATATTCCTGGATCGCGGCGGCGAAAAACTCAGCCGCGGAATAGCTATCCTGATTGACGAGCACGGCCATGGGAAGCTTGATGCACGCTGCATCCGAACGGTCGGTCTGTTTTGTACCTTTATAATCCTTGCTCTGGAACAGAATGCCCTCCGGCAGGATCTTATCCAGCACCTTGACCAACTCGTCCTTATATCCGCCGCCGTTATACCGCACGTCGAAAATCAGCGCCTGCGCGCCCTGTGCGATCAGCTCGTCCATGGCGGCGTTTGTCTCCTCCGCGCAGCGAGAATCAAAATTGGCGATTTTGAGATAGCCGATCTGTCCGTTCAGCATTTCATAGGTTGCAACGGGCGTCTGGATGCTGCGGCGCTCGACCGAAATGTGGAAGCTTTCCTCCCCGCGCAGGATCGTCAGCGTCACGAAGGTCCCCTCCTCGCCGCGCACCTTTGTGCGCGTCCCTGTCATGCCGAGGTCAAGCGTTTTTTCGCCCTCGACCTCGGTGATGATATCGCCGGTGAGCAGTCCGGCCTCCTCCGCCGGGCCGCCTGCGGTCACGGCCTCAATGCGCATCCCACCGAGTTCTTCCTGCGCTGGTGATGGCACGCCGATGCCGACATAGGCGTTCTGCATCTGCTCATCATAGCTGCTCTTTTCCTCGGCGGTCAGGTAATAGCTCCAGCGGTCGCCGGTCGCCTCGACCATGGCGGACGCGGCAGCGTCGGCAAGCTTTTCTTCATCGTAATCGTCGATGAAGAACCGGTCAAGATACGCGCCGATCTCCGCCGTTTTGGCCTCGACGGGTGTTTGCTCGCGGTACGTAAGCTGCATGGTCACGATAGCCGAGCCAAGGATCGCGACGGCAAATGCCAGCACAAGAATCAAACTTTTCTGCCATTTTTTCAAAATGGGCACCAGCCTTTCTATGGAAATTTTCGGCGAATCCGTAAGCACGTTCCTGTTTCGACGTAGGGGCGGACGCCTTGTCCGCCCGCCGGGAGATGTTGCATCTGCATAAGAATTTGCGGCGAATTCGCAAGCGGTTCCCTATTTCGTTGTAGGGGTCGATGCCCACATCGACCGCTGGGAAGTTACGAATTCGCCGCAGATTACCGTAAAAACGGTGCAATCTGCCGGGGCGGACAGAGTCGTCCGCCCCTACGCGGTGTAGTACGTATCGCCGAAAGGGTTTCAGTTGTTCGGTTGTTTGCCGCAACCCCTCAGTCGCTCCGCCGCCAGCTGAGCCTTGAGCGGTGCGTCACTTCTTGATCTCGTCCCAGTAGCGCTTGGCGGCCTGTTCGGTTTTGTTGTCGCCGTAGGTGTAATAGACGCGGTCTTTGATCACGTCGGGGAGATACTGCTGCCGGACCCAGTGGTTCGGGAAATTGTGCGGGTAGAGATAGCCCTGGTCGCGCTCGAAGCCCGTGCCGTCGGCGTGGACATTTTGCAGCTCGCGCGGGACGGGGCCGGTTCTGCCTGCCTTCACATCGGCGATGGCCGCATCGATGGCCATGCAGCCGGAATTGGATTTCGGGGCCGTGGCAAGGAGAAGAACCGCATCGGCCAGCGGCAGACGCGCCTCCGGCAGGCCCAGCTGCAAAGCGCTGTCGACGCAGGCCTTGACGATGGGGATGGCCTGCGGATAGGCAAGGCCGATGTCCTCCGCCACGGAGCACAGGATGCGGCGGCAGGCGGACGGCAGATCGCCCGCCTCTAAAAACCGGGCCAGATAGTGCACGGCGGCGTCCGGGTCGGAGCCGCGGATGGACTTCATGAGTGCAGAAAGATCGTCATAGTGATCGTCGCCGGATTTGTCGTACCGCATGGCCGAGCGCTGCGACACCTGCTTCGCGTCGGCCATGGTGAGCCTGACCACGCCGTTTTCGGGGCGTGTGGCCGTGTAGAGGAATTCGACGGCGTTGAGCGCCTTGCGGATATCGCCGCCGCAGGACTGCGCGATGTGCTCCTTCACGCCGGGCTCCGGCAGGATGGTCACGCTGTCGCGCGCTTCGAGATAATTGAGCGCCCGGCTGACCGGCGCGCTGCGCCTCGTCCTTCTCCACGGGCCTGAATTCAAACACCGTCGAGCGCGACAGGATAGCATTATAGACATAGAAATACGGATTTTCCGTCGTGGACGCAATGAGCGTGATCTTGCCGTTTTCGATGTATTCCAGCAGCGTCTGCTGCTGCTTTTTGTTGAAATACTGGATCTCGTCCAGATACAGCAGCACGCCGTTCGGCGCGAGAAACGTGTCGAGCTGGGCGTAGATCTCCTTGATGTCGGCAGAGGACGCGGTCGTCGCGTTGAGCTTGCACAGCTTTCGCTGTGTTTTCTTTGCAATCAGGTTCGCAACGGTCGTCTTGCCCGTGCCGGAGGGCCCGTAAAAATCATATTCGGCACAGCGCCGCTTTCAATGATCCGGCGCAGCAGCCCGTTTTCTCCTAAAATATGCTGCTGGCCGCAAACGTCGGAAAGTTCCTGCGGACGAAGCGCGTCCGCGAGGGGCTGATACATATCGCCCGCCTCCTTTTTTGATTTCTAACGTATTATACCGGTTTTCGCTGCCAATTACAAGCGGGCGGTTCCCTTTCCAGCGCGCTTATGATACAATAAAACAAAAAAGGCAAGGGATGAGCAAGTATGGAAACATCGGAACGTGTGGCCGGTATCATTGCCGCACTGAAGCAGGAATACCCGGACGCGCTCTGCGCGCTGCATTACGGGAAGGATTACGAGCTGATGATCGCGGTGCGCCTGTCCGCGCAGTGTACGGACGCGCGGGTCAATCTGGTTACGCCTGCGCTCTTCGCGCGCTATCCGACGCTGGACGCATTCGCGGAGGCAGACGTGGCCGAGGTCGAGGGCTATGTCCACTCCTGCGGGTTCTACAAGCACAAGGCAGAAGATATCGTGCTGGCCTGCCGGATGCTGCGGGACGAATACGGCGGGAAGGTGCCCGGCACGATGGAGCAGCTTCTGCGCCTGCCGGGCGTGGGCCGGAAGACGGCGAATCTGCTGGCTGGGCGATATTTATGGGACGCCCGGCTCGGTCGTCTGCGACACGCACTGCATCCGTATCTGCAACCTGCTGGGCCTCGCCAGCGGCAAGGACCCGGCAAAGGTCGAGCAGCAGCTGCGCGCGATTTTGCCGCCGGAGGAATCCTCCGATTTCTGCCACAGGCTCGTCCTGCACGGCCGGGCCGTCTGCGCGGCAAGAAAGCCCGCGTGCGACCGCTGCTGCCTCGCCCCATACTGCAAAAGCTTTACGGGGGAATGAGCACGCCTGTCCGTTTTACGTAAAATCGTTGAAATTTAACCGCAGTTGGTAGGGGCGGGGCTCTGCTCCGCCCGGCAGGATGCACTGAATCATCAGAAATCTTTGGCGAATTCGTATGCATCTGCGCATTTCGGTGTAGGGGCGGACGACTCTGTCCGCCCGCGGGACGCACCGCTTTTTACGGGAATCTGCGGCGAATCCGTACTGCCTCACAAATTTTAAACGCAAGGCTGATTTACAGCAGCCATTCAAAGGCAGCTACTTGTAAATCTGATGTCCCGTAACAGGCGGCGCGTACCAAATCGCCCGTAGGGTGAGTCCGTGTGTTCGTAATACCCAAAAATAAGGACTTGCCTAAACCGTACCCGCAGTACGCACCAAACGCGTCCAAGCGCCCCTTTTCTCCCCCTTCTTTTCCGGCAAGGCGGAAAAGAAGGAGCCGCCGGAGGCTTGACCAGCTCCCGACTATGCAGAAAAGCCCCCCTGTCATGCGCTTCGATCGGCATAACAGGGGGACTGCATGGGTGTCATTATTTTTTACTTGCAGCGTAATGTGCCGGGTACCAGCGCTGGAACCAGGCTGTGAACGCGCCGAGGAGCATGGGCAGGGCGGAGTTGACCGCGCCGGTCAGATACGAGACGGGCGTTTGCAGCAGATACCACGTCCAGACCGGCGTGAGCAGATACAGAACCGCCCAGCAGGCCGTCAGAATGCGGTTCGTGTGCATGAACAGCGGATTTTGAAGCGCCGTTTCGCCGCCATGGCCGTTCATGGAATAATACGCCGTCAGCGGCATGGGCAGAAACACCGTCACGCCCCACATCAGACCGAACAGAAGATACGACGCGGGCAGGAGCAGCGTGAGCGGCAGCGCGTCCAGAAGCGTCAGCACGCAAATTGTGCCGACGGCCAGAATCGAACACGGCTCGAAGATGGTCAGACGGTATTTCAGAAACGCGAACGGCAGCAGCGCACAGACCGCGAGGCCGATGCACGCGCCGATTTGCGCATGGATAGACAGCGCGATCCAGATCGCCATCCACGGCAGCAGCATGAGCGTCATGTTCGTCTTCTTCCGGGGCTCGGCGGACGGCTGCGGCGCGGCAGCTCCAAGGCCGAAGATCTCGTCCCAATGGAGCATGACCGAAAAGTCGCCGGTCACGCGGTACTGGTGCTCCATCATGGCCTGCTTGCCGTCAAGTTCCCCGCTGCCGATCTTTTGCCAGACGGAAAGCGGCGTTTCGATGCGCGTCGTGCAGGGCAGGAAGTCCGATTGCAGCACGCGCTGGCCGTCCTTTCCGAGCACGATCTGGCAGGTTTCGCCGGTGTCCGTATAGAAAAATTCCAGAACACGGTCCCTCCCGTCCCATGTCGATGGGTCATAGAGCGCGGCCATCTGCCGCGTAAAGGCCTGCGCCGGAGACAGCCTCCCGGCCTCCGGGGTCTTTGCTGCGGCAGTATCCTCCCGGCTGACGCCCCAGCTGGCGTCCGCCATCTGCTCAAATACCGCGCGCGG
>ENA-OQCO01001095-OQCO01001095.1-human-gut-metagenome-genome-assembly--contig:-NODE-1095-length-11474-cov-1.352075_pt1 | contig 11474 bp, 9 predicted proteins | sample MGYA00242500_ERZ504582 | MGnify/ENA primary metagenome ERZ504582 (study PRJEB26092, sample SAMD00036346) | human gut metagenome | host: Homo sapiens | study: EMG produced TPA metagenomics assembly of...
ATCGACCAGACAGGCGCAGTTTTGCAGAAATACTCGACACCGGAATAGACCGTCGTGACCAGAATGACGATATTCACGACCAGATCCAGCGTCGGAAGATTCGGCAGCACCATCATGGCGATCAGACCGACCATCGTGCAGGAGGTCTTGATCTTGCCGCTCCAGCCGGCGGCAATTACAGTTCCATTGCTGGCCGCGACCATGCGCAGGCCGCTGATGGCAAACTCACGCGCGATCACGATGAACACGACCCAGGACGGCATCCGGCCCCAGCCGACGAAGATCATCATGCAGGCCGTTACGAGCAGCTTGTCGGCCAGCGGGTCGAGGAATTTGCCGAAATCGCTGACCTGATTGTAGTGGCGGGCAATATAGCCGTCCAGAAAATCGGAAATGCTGGCGATCACAAAGACCGCGACAGCGGCCCAGCGCAGCCAGTCCGCGCCGTTCGCTGACAGCAGCATCAGGACCATGTAGACCGGGATCAGCACCACACGGACAAGGGTAATTTTACTCGCAGTCGTCATTGTATTCTTCCTCCAGTACGCCGACAAGCTCTCCATCGTAGGTGTCCACGACATGGACGTCTACAAAATCGCCGGTCTTGATATGTTTTTCCGCTGTGAACCAGATTTTCCCGTCAATGTCGGGAGAATCGGCATAGGTTCTGCCGTAATAGCTTTCCTCGTCCGGGTCATAGCCCTCGCAGAGCACCTGCATGACCTGACCGACACAGGACTCGTTATAGTCGTCCATAATGCGCGACTGAATTTCTGCAACCTGCTCTGCGCGCTGCTTGGCGATCTCGGTATCAGGATATTCCATTTCGGCTGCGCGTGTGCCCTCTTCGGGCGAAAACGCGAACGCACCGACGCGTTCAAGCTTGTATTCCTTCAGGAAATCGCACAGCTGTGCAAATTCCACCTCGCCCTCGCCGGGAAGACCGGTAATGAGGCTCGTGCGGAGCACAAGGCCGGGGATCTCATGGCGGAGCTTTGTGAACAGCTGCCGGACATATTCGCCGTTGCCGCGCCGGTTCATTTTACGCAGGATCTCGTCGTTGATATGCTGGATGGGAATATCCAGATATTTGACGATCTTCGGCTCGTTTGCCAGAACGTCGATCAGCTCCTGCGACATTTCATCGGGATAGAGATAATGTACCCGGACCCAGACCAGCCCGTCGATTTTGCAGAGCCTGCGCAGCAGCTCCGCAAGCTTCCGCTCGCCGTAGAGATCGAGGCCGTAGCGGCTGGTATCCTGTGCGACGACGATCAGCTCCTTCACGCCGTCGGACGCAAGCTGCTCCGCTTCCTTTATCAGATCTTCCATCGGGCGGCTGCGGAGCTTGCCGCGCAGCTTCGGAATGACGCAGTACGCGCAGTGGTTATCGCAGCCCTCGGCAATTTTCAGATAGGCGTAATATTCCGGCGTTGTGAGGATCCGGCCATCTTCCGACTGGTCGGCATTGATATCGTCGAAACGCTTGTAGCACTTGCCGGACAGCACCTGCCCGACCGCGTTCGCAACATCGTAATACGAGCCTGTGCCAAGCACGCCGTCAACCTCAGGCAGCTCCTTCAGAATTTCTTCCTGATAGCGCTGGGCAAGACAGCCGGTGACGAGGATTTTCTGGATTCGTCCCTCTGCTTTCAGCTGCGCCATGGCCAGTATGTTGTCAATGGCCTCTGTCTTCGCGGATTCAATGAAGCCGCAGGTGTTGACAATGACGAGTTCCGCACCGTCGGGGTCTGGGCTGATCTCATAGCCCGCCTGCCGCAGCAGCCAGAGCATATGCTCGGCGTTGACCTGATTTTTGGCGCAGCAAGCGAGATCATGCCGATCGTATGGGTCATGATATGTCGTCCTCCGTGATTTCTTCCAGCTCCAGCCCGACGCGGTAGCGCCGGAGGCCGGACTGGATGTCCTTCCAGCTGTGGCCGCGCCGGATGAGCGCGTCCACAGTCCGTTTTACTTCTTTTTCGTCCGGATCCTTCCCCTGCCAGCGGCGGAGCAGAAAGCGGTCAATGGCGTCGTCCATTTCGGGCAGCTCCGCAAGCGCCTCCTCCCAGAGTTCCTGCGGGATGCCCTTTTCGAATAAAATATTTTTGATGCGGCTTTTCCCGTAGCCCTTTGCCGCAGCGCTTGCAGCGAGCTGCCGTGCTGTCTCGCGGTCATCGAGCAGATGCAGCTCCTTGAGCCAGCCGACGGCTTCCTGCGCGTCGGCTGCTTCCTCACCCTTCCGGACAAGGCGCTTCTGCAGCTCCTTTTCAGACACGCCTGCCGCTGCGACAATGCGCACGGCCCGCGCCTTTGCAGACGCTTTTCCGGCAGCAGCCAGCAGCGCCTGATAGTCTTCCTCCGTCAGCTCCATTCCGCTGTAAAGGCCGAAGTCCGCAAGCAGATACGGCTGCGTTTTTAAAACAGTATCGTCGTCAAAGACAAGCTTGACGCGCTTTGACTGCGGCAGCTCCTGAATGGCAAGCAGGCGCATCAGTCGTCGTTAAAATCGTCTGCCGAGATACTTACAGGCTTCGCGGCGACGGATGCGGGCGGCTTTGCGTTCTTGCCCTGCAGCTTCCACATATTGTCTCGGATGGACTGCTCAATGCGGTCAGCGACGTCGGGATGATCAATGAGGTACTGCTTGGCCGAGTCGCGGCCCTGTCCAATGCGCTCGTCTCCGATGGAGAACCAGCTGCCGCTCTTGTTGATGAGCTCGAGCTGCACGGCAAGGTCGACCATCTCGCCCCATTTGGAGATGCCTTCGCCGTACATAATATCGAAAAACGCCTCTTTGAAGGGGGGCGCGCATTTATTCTTGACGATCTTGGCCCGCGTGCGGTTGCCGATGACCTCGGAGCCGTTTTTGATGGCCTCCGTGCGGCGGATATCGATACGGACAGATGCATAGAATTTCAGCGCGTTGCCGCCGGTCGTCGTTTCGGGGTTGCCGTACATGACGCCGATCTTCATACGCAGCTGGTTGATGAAGATCACAACGCAGTTCGTCTTGGAGATATTGCCCGCCAGCTTGCGCAGCGCCTGCGACATGAGCCGGGCCTGCAGGCCGACGAACGTATCGCCCATCTCGCCCTCAATTTCCGCGCGGGGCGTCAGCGCTGCGACAGAGTCAACGACCACAACATCGACCGCGCCGGAGCGAACAAGCGCGTCGGTGATCTCCAGCGCCTGCTCGCCGGTATCCGGCTGGGAAACCAGCATGGAGTCAATATCCACGCCGATACGGGCGGCATAGTCCGGGTCAAGCGCATGCTCGGCGTCGACGAATGCGACCTCGCCGCCGCGCTTCTGTGCCTGCGCAACGATATGCAGTGCAAGCGTCGTTTTACCGGAGGATTCCGGGCCGTAGATCTCGATAATTCTGCCCTTGGGTACGCCGCCGATGCCGAGCGCGGCGTCGAGCGCCAGAGAACCGGTCGGGATCGCGTCGACCTGCAGATCGGGCCGGTCGCCAAGGCGCATGACCGCACCCTTGCCGAAGTTTTTCTCGATCTGCCGGATGGCCGTATCAAGCGCCTGCTTCTTGTCGTTATTGGGAGTCTGATCGGCTGCTTTTTTCTTTTCCATCGTCTCAGTTCCTTCCTCTTTTGTGTATAGCTATACTATAGCACATCGTTTGATAAAAATCAAACATTTGTTTTACTTCTTTTTGCCTCTGACTGCTCGGACAACGCCGCGCAGATCCTTCCGCAGGACAATGTCCGTATATCCGTATTCCTGCAGGATCATGGATACGGCCATATGCTGTCCCAGGCCGAATTCAAAGCAGAGATATCCGCCGTCTGCCAGCAGATGGGTAAAGTTTTCGGCGACGGCGCGGTAAAATGCCAGACCGTCCTTCCCGCCGTCCAGTGCAAGAGCTGGCTCGTATTCCTTCACGGACGGTTCCAGCCGCGTCATTTCCTCGCTCGTTACATACGGCGGGTTGCAGACCAGCGCGTCGAGCGTGCCGACAAAGCTCGGCCCTCTTTTTCGCGCGTCCAGCCCGACTGCCGTTACGCGGTTCATAAGCTTCAGACGCTTGATATTGCGCTTGGCGACGGCCAGCGCGGGGCGCGAAACATCCGCAAGCGTCACATGGGCATCCGGCAGCTGGTGCGCGATGGCGAGGCCGATACAGCCGCTGCCGCAGCAAAGATCCAGCACGCGCGGTGCTTCCCTGCCGCGCAGAACATCAAGCGCAAGGTCGGTGACAGCCATGGTGTCGTCGCGCGGGATGAGCACATCCGGCGTGACCTCCAGCGAGATCCCATAGAAATCCCACTGTCCGAGAATATACGGCAGCGGCTCGTGCGCCAGCATACGGTTTACATAACTACTCAGTTTTTCTTCGATCTGCTCGCTTGCATATAAATTCGAATCAGCCAGCACAGCTGTCACGGATTTCCCGGACGCGAATGCCAACAGCTCCCGTGCGGCCATGGAGGCATTCTCCCCTTCCGACGGCAGCAGCGCCCGGCGGGCCTGCAGATAGAGGTCGCCGTATTTCTTTACCATCGGTCGGCACCCACCTCGTCCGGAATGACGAGCTTCAGCGCTTCGATGGCGACCTCCAGCATGGAATCATCCGGCTCGTTGGTCGTAAAGTGCTGGAACCACATACCGGGCGCGGACAGTGCGCGCGTCAGGGCGTTGTCATGACGGCCGACAAAGCGGTTGCATTCATAGCTGATCGACACGACGAACGGCAGCAGCGCAAGCCGGATAAGCATACGGACAAGCATATTGCTGGTCGGGAAAACGGCGCTTACGAGCGCAAAGAGCAAAATCGAAATTGCAACGACGACAAACAAAAAGCTTGTGCCGCAGCGCGGATGCAGCCGGGTCATACCGCGGCAGTTTTCAACGGTCAGCGGAAGCTGCGCCTCATAGCAGCGGATGGTCTTATGCTCCGCGCCGTGATAGGAAAAGACGCGCTTCATGTCCTTCATCCGGGAAATCAGGATCATATAGCCCATAAAGATCGCGATGCGGATCACACCCTCGATCAGGCTGCGGACGACGGCATTGTGGATCCAGCGGTCAAAAATACCGCTCAAAAGCGTCGGCAGCAGGAAGAACAGGCCGACGGAAAACAGAACGCCGAGAAACACGGAGAATGACACGACCGCCTTTTCCAGCTTCTCACTGCCAAGCTTCTTCTCCAACCACTGCTCAAATTTGGACGGCTGCGCGTCTTCTTCCTCTTCCGGGAAGAACTCCGCCGAATACATGAGCGCTTTCACACCGGACACCATAGACGAAGCAAAATTCACCACGCCGCGGATCAGCGGCCATTTGGCGACGCCGGTGCGCTTTTTAAGCGGCTCGACCTTCGTGACGAGGCCCTCCGGCCCGCGCACGACGATGGAGCGCTTGTCCGGCCCCTGCATCATGATGCCCTCGATCAGGGCTTGACCGCCAATGAGCGTTTTAAATTTTTCCTGGCTGACAGGATTGTTCTCTTTTTTCATGCAAACCTCTTATTCTTCCCCGGTGGGGATGCTGATCGTGACAAGCGTACCGCCGCCCTCCGCGTTTTCCAGCGTCAGCGTGCCGCCGTGCATGGTGACGATCTCCTCGCAGACGGCGAGGCCGATGCCGCTGCCGCGCGCCTTGGAGCTGCCCTTATAGAATTTTAATTTGACGTGCGGAAGCTCTTCCTCCGGAATGCCGGGGCCGTAGTCCCGCATACGGATGACGACAAAGCTCCCTTCATGTGCGATGGACGCGTCGATGCGTTTGCCCTCGCCGCCGTGCTTGGCCGCATTGTCAAGAATGTTCAAAAACACCTGCCGCATACGCGCAACGTCGCACGGGATTTCCGGAATCTCCTCGTCGCAGCCGTCGTAATGCAGGCAGATGCCCTCCTGCTTGAGCCGGTTGCCATACATGAAGACCGTATCCTCAAATTCTGCCAGAATATCGGCTGTTTCGACATGGAGCGTAAACCGCCCGTCCTGCATCCGCGTGAATTCCAGCAACTCCTCGACCATACCGGTCAGCCGCTTGGCCTCGCGCGCGATGATCACGACGCCGCGCCGCGTTTCCGCGTCCAGATTCTCGGATGTCAGAAGCGTCTCACCCCAGCCGGAAATGGCTGTAAGCGGCGTTCGAAGCTCATGCGACACGGAGGAAATGAACTCTGTCTGTGTTTTTTCCGCCTGTCCGATCTTGACAGACATATCATTAATGGTGCTGACCAGCTCGCCGATCTCGTCGTCATACTGACCGGGGATCTGCACGCCGTAGGAGCCGGCGGCAATGCGCTTGGCCGTCGCGTTGATCTGCGAGACGGGCACCAGAATGGACTTGATAAAAAAACTGCTCAGGAAAAAGATCGAGCCGATGAAAAGCAAGCCGATCGTCACGGCGATCAGCGCGATCATCAGGATCTGAAGATCCGCGTTGCGCAGGCTCGTCACATAGCGCAGAACGCCGATCACCTCACCGTTGGTATAGATCATCGGGCTGGAGACGGCCAGAATGCGCTCCCCTGTCAGCGGGTTTCTGCCTTTATAGTGCCGGATCTGCTGGCTGTCGATGGCCTGCTGGATCTCGGGCGTTGAGGGGGAGCGTCCTGCGAATTTTCCGTAGGAGGAGGCGACGAGCTTTCCGTTTGCGGAAATGAACTGCAGCTCCAGCCGGTCCTTTTCCTCAAAGGTCTGCGCGAATTTGATGCAGGACTGGTAGTATTCCTTATAGCTCTGCGAAATGTAGTTGCTGAAAAAATCAGTTGTTGTTTTCGCCTTGTTTTCGAGGCCGGAGCGAAGGTTTGTGTCGTAATAACGCCGCCATGGAGAACACCACGCCGAGCACGCACGCTGCGACCAGCAGCATGATCACGCCCACGTTATTGACGAACCAGCGCCGTTCAATGCCGGACAGGCGTTTCTTTTTCTTCAAAAAGCCTCACCTCACGCCTTATGCGCCCCACTTGTAGCCAAAGCCCCAGACTGTCGTGATGTAGGTTGGATTTGCGGTATCGTCCTCAATTTTAATACGCAGGCGGCGGATGTTGACGTCAACGATCTTGAGCTCTCCGTCATAGTCCCGGCCCCAGACCGCAGCGAGGATATCCTCCCGAGAAAGCGCCCGGCCCGGATTCTGCATGAACAACTTGACAATGGCATATTCCACCTGCGTCAGTTTGATGCGGCGGCCCTCCTTGTCCAGCGTCCGGTTGCGCGTGTTCAACACGAACGGACCGTGTTTGAGTTCGATCTGATTGGACGAGCCGTCGGAGTCAATGCGGCGGTAGAGTGCGTCGATGCGTGCGGTCAGCTCCGCAGGACTGAAGGGCTTGGTCATATAGTCGTCCGCGCCTGTCATCAGGCCGGTGATCTTGTCCATTTCCTGACTTCTTGCGGTTAACATAATAATTCCGATCTTTTTATCCGTCGCCCGGATGCTGCGGCAGACCTCAAAGCCGTCGATGCCGGGCAGCATAATATCGAGGATCGCGACGCCGACATCCGGGTTGGCCTTCAGCAGCTCCAGCGCTTCTTCTCCGGTCCCGGCCTCTACGACCTCATACCCGGCGCGCTTGAGATTGATGACCACAAAGCTGCGGATACTGACCTCATCTTCCAAAATCAAAACCTTTTTCATGCTGTTTTGCTCCTCATGTCTCTCCCGAATTCCAATCAATATGAATAAAGTGGAACATATCCCGCAGCCTGTCCGCAGACAGCTCCTCGGCCCACTTCCCTGTTCCAAGCTTCGCCGCATAGGTGATATCGCCTTTTTCGGCCAGAATGAACCTGCCGTCGGCGGATGCAGATTCATTTCGATTCTCTCCGGAAAACGCGTAGATCGTAAAGATCAGCTCTGTGCGCCGCCCGTCTTCCCACTGCGAAAATGCATAGCCATGCACGCCGTCCGCCTCTGCGCCGCGCGTGATGCAGAACTGGTTCTGCCAGCGGTCCGGAAGCTTTAAGAACCAGCCGCCTGAAAAGCTGTGATAGGTCGTCAGCTTCGGCAGACTGCGCCCGTCCAGATCAAGGTTGTACCAGCTGATCGCGGAATCGTTCTCATCGGATCCCTCTGCCGACGGAAGCGGCAAAATCTGCGGCAGCTCGATCAGCCCGTCGCCGTCAATATCGGAGGCGTAGACATAGTAGCTGCGGACAGTGGAAACAGGGCTTTCCGCCTCGCGCATAGTGACGCTTTGGAACCCGCCGTTCTGAAACGCAAAGACGTCTGTCACAAGTCCGGTATCCTCATATGCGCTCGACACAAAGACGGCGGGAATGTCCTTCATCAGATTTCCGGTCAGAATACGCTTGACAAGGGACGCTCCGGCAGTTAGATACGCTTCCTTCTCGCGCTCCATCTGCCCATCTTTCCAGCGGTAGAACTCCGCTACGCCCTGCGGCTGCTCTGCTTCAAAGCGGAGCAGGAAAATATCCTTCCGGCCGTCGCCGTCAAGGTCGACCACGCGGTATTCCGAGTAATTGGCATTCATCAGCTCGGCCACATGGCCGTCGGAGTAGGAATATGCGCTGAGCGATTGCAGCACGTCGGTGGACAGCTGCCGCCCGATGACAAGCTCGATGCCCGGCTGGCCGGTCAGCTGGACGTATTCGACACTGGCAAAGCTGGTGCCGTCGCCCTCGATCACATCCGTCAGGTGGTAATCGCCGTCCAACACGGGAAAAGATGCAGGCTCTGAGCGGCCTGTCCCCTGCCGCCTTCAAAAACGCGATCGCTTCTTCCTGTCCGTCGCCGTCGAGATCGGCCAGCTGCACAGACTGCTGATTCGGGCCGGACACCGGCGCAGAATAGGCAGCGCTCTGGCCGCTCAGAACCGCATCGATTGCAAGCTCCAGCCGGTCATATTCATCAGAATGCCGCGGCAGCGTATACAGCTCGTCGACCGTTTTGACAAAACAGCCTGAAAGCAGCAAGCGTCAGTGCTGCTGCAAGCAGCGCAAGCCCACCCGTTTTCCGTGCAATCGTTCCAACTCCTTTTTCAACTCTTTATAGTATATCATGTCAAGTTACAAAAGTGTAGCGAATTTGTAAAAAACAAGACTACTTCACAACTACATTTTTTTCGCCAAGCTGCTCCCGCAGCTCCTGCAGCATCCGCTCGTCCAGCGCACAGCTTCCACCCATCCTTGCGCCGGTGTCGGCAAAATAGATCACGGCCCGCGCTTTTCCCGGGAACATCTTGAGAATGGGCAGGACCTTCTTTGCCGAGCGCTGCGCGGAGCTTTCGACTTTGAGATAAACGGTATGCGCCTGCGCCGCTGTCTGACGCGCGGCCTGCGCGGCATCCAGATCCTTCATATCCCCGATCTGCACCACGCGGTTCACGACCATCTGCGGCGGTTTTTCGTCGCGAACGGAAATGCGGCCATTCAGGATAACAGGCGAGTTTTCATAAAGCAGCGAGCCATATTGGCCCAGGATCGTGGAGAATGTCAGAAGCTCCATGGAACCGGTATCGTCCTCCACTGTGACATAGGCCATCATGGAGCCGGAGCGCGTGGTCTTCATCTTGACCGCCTCGACGATTCCGGCAATGTTCACGATCTGCTCGTCCTGATAGGTATCGCCGCCGTTTTCAAAGCATTCCAGAATCTCACCGATTGGAACCACATCCATGCCGCGCAGCAGCGGCCGGTACTCGTCCATCGGATGGCCGGACAGATACAGACCGGTCGTCTGCTTTTCCAGACTCATTTTCTCCTGCACGCTCATTTCCGGGATGTCCGGTGCCTGCACAGCTGGCATGGCAGCGGCGCTGTCTTCGCCGGACAGCAGATCGAACAGACCCATCTGGCCGTCGACATTCTTATTCTTCTGGCTGGCCGCTGCGTCGAGCACAAGCTCATAGATACGCAGCATCTGGGCGCGGTTCAGTCCAAAGCCATCGCAGGCGCCGGCCTTGATGAGATTTTCCAGCGCCCGCTTATTGAGATCCGTCCCGTACATACGGGAGGCAAAATCCTCAAGGCTGGTGAACTTCCCGCCCTGCTCTCGCTCGTTCATGACCTTCTGGATAAAGCCGCGTCCGATATTCTTGATCGCCGCCAGGCCAAAGCGGATGCCGCCCGGCACGACGGTGAAATTGTCGTTGGATTCATTGATATCCGGCGGCAGCAGCGCAATGCCCATCGCGCGGCACTCGGCAATATACTCGGAGATCTTGACCGAGCTTCCCAGCACAGACGTCATGAGCGCCGCCATATATTCGCGCGGGTAATAGCATTTGAACCACGCGGTCTGGTACGCGATCACCGCGTAGCAGACGGAATGCGCCTTGTTGAACGCGTAGTTCGCAAAGTCGTACATCTCGTTGTAGATGGCTTCCGCCGTCTGCTCCGGAATGCCGTTTGCGACGCAGCCGGTGATATTGCGCGAGGCGTCGCCCCGGATAAAGGCGCCGCGCTCCTTTTCGATGTCCTTGACCTTCTTTTTGCTCATGGCGCGGCGCACCATGTCCGCCTGGCCAAGCGAATATCCGGCAAGCTTCCGGAAAATCTCAATGACCTGCTCCTGATAGAGAATGCAGCCGTAGGTGACGGAAAGGATAGGTTTCAGCATGGGATGCTTGTATTTGACAAGCGATGGGTCCTGCTTGCAGGCGATCAGACGCGGGATCGACTCCATCGGGCCGGGGCGGTAGGCTGCGACGATAATGGAAAGATCTTCGATTGACTGCGGCTTCAGGCCCATGCAGACGCCTGTCATGCCGGTCGATTCCATCTGGAACACACCGGCTGTTCTTCCCTGCGTGAGCATATCCATGACCTTGGGGTCGTTGTCCGTCACGCGGGACATGGAGAAATCCGGCTCCGTCTTCCGGATATCGCGGATCGCGGCGTCAATGACGGTGATATTGCGCAGGCCGAGAAAGTCCATCTTGAGAAGCCCCAGCTCCTCAAGCGTTGTCATGGTGTATTCCGTGACGATGGTACCGTCGTTTGTCGCAAGCGGCACATAGTTGTAGACCGGCAGCTTGGTGATGACCACGCCCGCTGCGTGTGTCGAGGTATTGCGCGGCATACCCTCAAGGGCCATGGCCGTGTCGACAAGCTCCTTAACGCGCGCATCGCCGTCATACATCTGCTTCAGCTGCGGGGACTGCTTCAGTGCGTCCTTGAGTGTGATATGAAGCGTCGTCGGCACGAGCTTTGCGACGGCGTCCGTCTCGGCAAACGTGAAGTTCATGACACGGCCCACGTCGCGAATGGCGGCGTCTGGCTGCCATGGTGCCGAAGGTGACAATCTGCGCGACGTGATCCTCGCCGTATTTCTGCCGGACATAGTCGACGACCTCGCTCCTTCTCGTATCGCCGAAGTCCATATCGATATCAGGCATGGTCACGCGGGCGGGGTTCAGGAAGCGTTCGAAATAGAGGCCATATTTCATGGGGTCAATTTCGGTAATATGCAGGCAGTAAGTCACCATCGAGCCTGCTGCGCTGCCGCGTCCGGGGCCGACCGGGATCCCGGCGGAT
>ENA-OQCO01001096-OQCO01001096.1-human-gut-metagenome-genome-assembly--contig:-NODE-1096-length-11470-cov-0.945958_pt1 | contig 11470 bp, 12 predicted proteins | sample MGYA00242500_ERZ504582 | MGnify/ENA primary metagenome ERZ504582 (study PRJEB26092, sample SAMD00036346) | human gut metagenome | host: Homo sapiens | study: EMG produced TPA metagenomics assembly of...
TGCACTGGCTTTCTCACGGCAGGCTCGCCCTTTGCGGCAACTGCCTTTGCTTTTTTACCCTTTGCCGGAACCGCCTCTTCCTCGTCCAGATCAATTCCATATTCATCATACAGGTCATCCAGTTCCAGATTGCGGTGGTGTAGTTTCACGCCGATTACAATCAATACCACAACCAATACAAGGAAGGCCGCGATCGCCACGATAACCAGAATGTCCAGAAAATCTTCAATAAACTGAAGGATCTTCCCCCAGAGTCCCTTTGCCGATGCCTTATCGGCTGTATCATCGGTACCGGAATGCTTCAGGTATCTCTGGTAAGTCTTATCTACCGTATCATACTGGTACAAGCCCTTCTGTCCATCTTTATTCAGGGCGTACATCACATAATACTCTGCATTATCCGTATCCTGCCATGCTGTAAAGTCCTTGCCATTCAAGGTAAATGTAGTCTTCTGATACTGCTTTGGAAGTTTGACGCTTCCATCGTCTCTCAATAAGACGATATAACTCTCCTGAGATATCTCAATTTCTTCAAAAGGAGAGAAGGAGCCGTCATTGCTGTTATAGAGGAAAAAGTCGCCGTCTCCGCCATCTACCGGTACCAGATACATGGCCGACTCGCCGCTGGCTTCCTGGGTAACTACCTGGCAAGTTGCGCCTCGAATGTCGTCTCGCCTCTGACAAATCCTTCCGGGATCAATGCATCCGTAAAATCATTGCTGATCTTGTACTGTACGCCGTCAACCTCAACCTGTGATCCATCGCCGGTCGGAGCCGCAGTTCCTTCATCCTCGTTCTGAATCAGGGATGAATCTCCAGGGCCAATGGTTACTGAAGAACTTCCCTTTGTAATCTGAAGCGCTCCGCCGGATGCATCCGTTCCGGAGGCATCTGATACCTCCACCTTCGCGGTTCCCTCTGCCAGCGCCTGGAAGGTTATCTTATATTCCAGCGTGGTTCCGGAGCCGCTGCCCGAGATATTCAGGGTCCCATCGCCGCCGGATACGCTGTCTCCGCTGATGAATTTCAGCATGCTGGAGTCATAAGTCAGTGTCGCATCCAGAGACTGAAGATTGGAAGATGATGTTAACTTTGCTGTTACTTCTACCTCTGCCCCTACCGTTGTAGAAGGGTCTGTAAATCGTAATTCCGCAGATGCCGCATGGACAATCATGGAAATGCACGGACTTAGCATGCACACCACAGCGAATGCCGCAAGTGCTTTCTTAATTCTCCTCATGTATTCTACCCTCGTTTTCTCTATACTCCATTTTATGATCAGCTATTGGGTGCCTGCATCCGGGGTGCCTTCCGACCCGCCGCCGGATGTCTCGCCTCCACTTCCGCCTCCGCCGCCATCATCTGGACCAGGCTGCGGCTGCGGGTCTGGCTCCGGCGTAGGGGTTGGCGTGGGAGTGGGCGTAGGAGTCGGCTGGCTGCTTCCGCCGCCACTGGTGCCGCCACTCGTGCCGCCGGAAGATGGCGTCTTCGTTCCGCCACTGGTGCCGCCACCTGTATAACTTTCATCCGGCTGCTGCATGACTCCCTGGCTTGCTTCGTCCGTATCCGCCTGCCGGTCTCCGGCCTTAGCCACAATCTTTCCACTGATCGTATTCACCGTGGAGGACGGCGAATATGTATCGCCTTCTCCATAGAAGAATTTATGAAGCTGCTCCACATTCTTATCCAGCGTGACAGGAATGACGACGCTTCCAATGTTGGCCAGTGTATCCGTAGTCTTATCAAATGGAAAGCCGATGGTCTCTCCTAACTTATAATCAAATGCATCCTTTGCGTATTCCAATATCTCCGCTAATGTGAAATTCGTGGATACCTCAGGAAATACCTTGTCAATAATCTTATTAATCTGCGCAAGGCTGGCGCCCTGTAATTTTCCTACAATCTTCGTCAGCACATCCCTCTGACGTTCTGCCCGCTTGAAATCGTCGCCCGCGGTATAGCGGATCCTGGCATAGGCTGTCGCCTGGATGCCATTTAATGTCTGCAGTCCCGGCTCTGTAACCCCGGCCGATTCTTTGCCCGTCACACGCATGATTTCCATCGCATAGCCGCAGATATAAGGAATCTCTTCTTCCTGTACGTCAATCTCCACGCCTCCGACAGCGTCTATGACATCAATCAGGGAGTTAAAATTCACCGTAACATAATGCTCGATATCCATATCAAGATTCTTATTCAGCATAGCAATTGCCGCTTCCGGCCCGCCAAAAGAATAGGCTGCGTTCGCCTTGTTAAGCGTCCCGTCGCTTTGTTCTAAAAGCGTATCACGGTATACGGAAGAAATCTTCACTTCCATGGTCTCCCGGTTAAGGCTTGCGATCATGATCGTGTCGCTCCTTGTATCCTTCTCCAGTTCATTATCCCGTGAATCAACGCCGAACAACGCTACATTCAGATATCCGGTTCCCCTTTGCCTGGCTTCCTCGGATACATTAAGCGCCTCCGGATCCAGTTTCGTCGTCTCTATCTTGGAGAGTTTGCTGGCCAGAATCACCGCTCCGGCTGTGGCAACCAATGCTACCGTTCCACCAAGAATGGCTCCAATCTTCTTACCCAACGACCAGGAAGCAAATCCACGCCTCTTGGATCTGCGCCCGCGTCTGTAATGTTTTCTCGTCTTTGCCATTATCCAATATCCTTTCTTCTCACCTTGCTTATGATAACACCTTACACTATATTACCCTATTTCCTGCCAAACTTCAATTAAAAATCCAGGTTTTTCGCCTATTTGCCCCAATATGTCGTGCTCATGGAACACCACTTTACTACCCAATTGAGGAAGTTTTCTATAATTTTGTCCTAATTTGTATCCCAGATACTTGCATCCGCTCTTATATACGAGAACTGGTATCAGATATGGCTTCCTGCTCTTTAACAGATATCCCATGGTATTCTTTACCAGCCGGATCCCCTCGCTCTCTGAGCGAACCTGGGAAAACACCTCCGGGTTATCCGCCTGAGACACTGCCAAGTCGAAGTTCCTGTGAAACTGCTGCAGTCCCGAATAATTATGGGAATGAATCACCCTGGCCTCCGCCGCATAGGCGACCTTATACCCTGCCTGAACCATTCGGCCCGCCAGAATCATGTCTTCATTAAAAATCGTTCTCCTTGAAAACCCTCCCAGCGCTTCATATACGTCCCTGCGGTACGCCGCGCAAACGTTGGAACAGAAAAAAGTTTTGATCCCCAGTTCCGGGATGTCTTCTCTTCCCTTGATCCGGCTTTCCTCCGGATAGTTGAACTTCCTTGTATATCGCTCTATGAAATCACAATCGCCAGCCGGAAGCTGCCGTGCGTAGGATACCCCCACAAGTTCCTCCCCCAGCGGCTCGATCAGGTTCTCGATCAGCCTGGAATCTGCCGGCATGGCATCCTGGGTCATGAAAACCACGATCTTGGCATCTGACATGGAAAAACCAAGGTTCCTGGTGGCCCCATGGTCAAAGTCCTCCTGATCAATATGCGAGACGATGACTCCCGGGATATGCTCGACATCCTCGGGAAAACGATCTGATCGTGTATTAATGACATAGATATGCCTGATGGGATAGTTCTGCTTTCCAAGCCTTTTCAACAGTTCTTCCAGCCTCCCATCCGGCCGGTAGGTTGGTATGACTACATCTACCCGCTCTGGATTATTCATCTTTTTGTTCATCCCTTTTCTTATTCTTATCGTATCCTACAAACCAGCACATCATTCCTGTAAGAATCAGCCAGAACCAAGTCGTAGGATTGCTGAACCAGGTGGTAAAAAATGCAAGCCCCAGATAGATCGCTATCTGCCCGTAGAACAGATAGGATACCGGGTTCTGGCTCTTCTTTACAACGCTCATTAAAACCTTCGCAACCGCTCCTATAATCACCGCAAATATAAATACGCCGACAATTCCAAAGTCATAATAGGCATCATAGAACATGGTCAGCGTGGTCAGTTCCTTCTTCGTCAGAAAAATGGGGAAAGACACCAGCTGAGGATAGAGAAACTTTAACCCGGTCAGCGCAAAAAACGGGAACAGCATCTTTAATCCATAGGTATGCTCCGTCAACTGTGCTACCATGCAGTTAAAATTCTCAAAGTTATTGGCCACATACATGTAGGGCTGGGTGATAAAGATGGGCATCTTGCTATATTTCATCTCGAATATGCTATTTAAGTATGTCACATCATGGTGGCGGAACACCGTCAGTATAATATATACAGGCACCAGCGCCACCAGAAGTATTACCATCGTCCGAAGCCGGATCCTTTTATTTTACCATGATATATGTAACTACCGCAAATCCTACGGCAAACAGAAGCTGGAATCTGGATACGCATAAGAACGGCACTGCTACGGCCGTAAAGTTTGCCAGTACCAGTGCTGCTATTTTCTTCCATCCGATGTGTCTGCTCACTTTTAGGTACAGGATCGTGATGGCCGGTATCAGAATACAGCTGATGGTAAAATAGTGAACTCCTGATACATGGAAATATGAATAGGCATGAGGCTCGTCGGAGAATAGGGGGATAAATCCCACCTTAATCGCTTCGAAAACAAAACATGCGATTGAGACCGCCATCAGCCCTATAATGCAGAGGAATAGCCTTCCTGATTGGAATTCGTTCTTTTCCAGTTCCCGCTCTTCTACCTTCCATACTTCCGTCCCCATTCATATCCGATGCCAAAACCAATATAGATCAGGAAGAAACTCAGCCAGGTAATATACTGCCAGTCACTCTGCAATTTGCTCAGCTGCATGCAGGCGATTCCCTGTCCGCCAACCCAGGCCAAAGTAAAAAGCGCCCGAAGCTCGACCAGGCTTCCGGTCTCCCTTACCCAGTGGACATAAAGGTAGAGGGCCTCGCCCATCAGCAATATGCCTGACAGGTAATAAAGCCCTGCCAGGGAAGCAATATAACTGGCCAGAAACACCAGCATATATGTGCCATATTCCATTATAATGTTATTGCGCTCCCTCATTGCTTATGTCTCCTTCAAACGTGGTATTCATCGCATCCGTATCTTCCGTAACTCCGGTAAGATAGATGATGTCATCATTGATCTGCGTTACCTTCTCCGATGGCTCGTAGGAATCCTCTTTAAACAGGTTCTGGTGAAGCTGCGTTACGTTATTGGCAAATCCGATCGGCACGACATAAGAGCCTTCATGATTCCTTACGTCCTCCCTGGTGGTTACCTGATAAGGGAATCCACCGGTCTGCACGATATTATAATTCAAAGCGTTGGCTGCAAATCCCAGCAGATCCTGGGTGGAAAAACTGGTAGAGATCATCGGGAAGATCTCATCGATCATCTTGTTCAATGTCAGCAGGTTCGCCTTCTTAGCCTTTTCCGCCGTCTTCTCCAGAACGATCCGCTGGCGCTCCGTCCGCTTAAAGTCCATGCCCTCGGTATACCGGATTCTGGCGTAGGCCACTGCGTGCACGCCGTCCACCTTCTGGGTCCATCCTTTACCTCGATATCCTCCCAGTCCTTTCCAGCCACTTCCGCAGTCTCCACCGCATACTTGTTGCACCAGTCGGCCTCTTCCGCGGTCATATCCAGTTCCAGGCCGCCAAGCAGGTCGATGGTATTTACCAGCGCGGTAAAGTTCACGCTGACATAATTGTGGATGTCCAGGTCGAAATTCCGGTTCAGAAGACTGATCGCCTCTTCCGGGCCGCCCCGGTTATACGCCGAGTTGGCCTTCTCATATGTTCCGTCTTTCTGCTGAAGCAAGGTATCCCGGTAGATGGAGGTCAATGTCACATCGCTCGTATCATTGTTGATGCTTGCAATCATAATACAGTCGCTCTGTACCCCGCCGTCCAGTTCATCGTTTCTGGAATCCAGGCCGAACAGGGCGATATTCGTATACGGCCCGGTATCTTTATACGCCTCCAGGTTCTTGTCATTCAGGATATTGAAATCCAACTTATCCAGTTTGAATATTCCGTAGGCCGTCACGCATAAGGCTGCCAGGATCAGCACCTCTGTAACCAGAAGGGCGATTCTCTTCCTGCGCCTCTTGCGCATTAATTTCTGTCTCTCTGCACGTGTCATTCTGCTCTTCATGCGCTTCTTTTTACTCATACGTTTCTCCCTTGCGGATTAATATGCGTTCTTGTTCACAAATCCCTTGAAAAATGTCAGAAATAAAATCTTAAAATCGAACCCCAACGTCCAGTTCTCAATATAGTACAGGTCATGCTCGATCCGTTTCCGAATTGACGTATCCCCCCCGGAAACCATTGACCTGGGCCCATCCTGTCAGCCCCGGACGTACCTGGTGCTTCACCATATACCTGGGAATCTCTTCCCTGAATTTCTCCACAAACTGCGGACGCTCCGGTCTTGGCCCCACCAGGCTCATATCCCTTTGAGCACGTTGAACAGTTGAGGAAGCTCATCTATGCTCGTCTTGCGGATAAATTTTCCTATGGGCGTCACCCTGGGATCATTCTGCACCGTCCATTTTGCCTTCTCCGACGCCGCATCCTGCACTACCATGGAGCGGAACTTATACATAGGAAAAGGCTTATTCTGAGGGCCAATGCGCTCCTGTTTAAATATCAGAGGTCCAGGCGAAGTTGCTTGATGATCACAGACACCACAGCCATAACCGGCGAAAATAGAATCAGCGCCACAATGGCACCAAATAAGTCCACACAGCGCTTGGTAAACGCATTCAGCGCGTTGCTAAGCGGCACATGGCGGATATTGATGACCGGAAGGCCAAGAAGGTCTTCCGTATAAGGCTTAGTCGGTATAATATTGTTATAATCCGGGGATGAACTTGGTATGCACGCCGGACTTCTCGCACATGCTGACAATATGCTCCAGCTTGTGGTATTCTGCCAGCCCCAGGGTAATGGCAATCTCGTCCAGCTTGTTCTCCGGCAGAATGATGGTCAGGTTTTCCACCCTTCCAAGCACCTTGATCCCCCGGTACTCCGTGCCTCTAGGCTTATTGTCCGCCAGAATTCCCCTGACGATATATCCCCATTCCGGATTGGACAGGATTCTGTCGATATACTGTTCGGCGGCACGGCTGTAGCCAATCAAAAGGATATGCTTCTGGTTGTACCCTTTCTTTCGCATATTCCGCAAACCTTCGCGGATAATATTGCGCACCGTCACCTCAGAAAAGACATTTACGCAGAAAAACACGAAAAACATCGTTCTGGAAAAATCAGACTGCTTCGTCAGATACAGAAACAGGATATACGCCATCAGGCCGATGGTATTAGCCTGAACGATATGCCAGGCTTCATAACGCCTGCCCTGTACCCGCTTCGGCGTATATAACTGAAAGGCATAGTACAGGATCAGATATCCCGGCACGATAATAAGCAGCGCCTTCATGTACTCCTGCAAAGATAAGAACCAGGGATCCAGTTCAAAGATGCCGCTCTTAAACCTGAGGTACCACGCCGCTGTATATGAGAATATAATTACCAGCGCATCTATCACTACATGAAGTCTATTTAACAATTTCTGATTGTCCTTAATCACTTTTCTCCACCCGATTTTCACTAGATATTGTGGCCGCGCAGATGTCAATTCCACATCCGCTACTGGTCATTACACTTTATAATACAATAATTTGCCAGAATCGACAACCCGTTGCAGTACACTTTTTCTTAACATTTCTTTAATATCTCTGAAACATTTACCGGTTTCCAGAAAGAATCTTCCATATTCCCGGCGTATATCTCGCCATAAAGCGACTTGTATAATAGCAGAATACGACGACCACGACAGGCAGGACCACAAAGAGAAGCATGCCGATATACATGCTGTCTCCTGCCATTTTATGGACGACTTTGTTGCCAAACTGGATGATCATGAAATGCACCGCATAGATGTAAAAGGTATTCCCCATCCATTCTCTTGCTTGCGGCAGTCGGATCAGGCATAGCAGATACCAGATTAGCATGGCTCCGCTCAAATAATACAGCAAGGTCCAGTAAAGGCTCGGATGCTGCTGGAGCATGATAAAAGAAAGGACAGAGCAGATGCAAAGAACTGCCGCGATCGCCTTTTGATGCAGCCCCTCTTCGATCGTCTGCCTCCAATGCCTTCCGATATAGGCTCCTGCCATATAGATAAACAGCCAGTTCGCCATGGCAGACGCCGTACCGCTGTAAGCATCCAGACATTGGCTGGACGCAACAAAGTATAAGATTATGATTCCCGCCAGTCCGGTCCATCTATTCCGAATGATCAGATAAATCAATGGACATATGTAGATAAATACGATCAGAAACTGTAGAAACCAGAATACTGGATTATACGTATAAAACAAGAGGGCCTCCAGAATCTCACGAAGATTCAAAGGAATCGCCTCATTTCCAAATATGCCGCTTAACACCGGAACCTTCGTCAGGACGTAATGTAAAAGGAAGTACAGCAGATTCCATACCCCAAAAGGAATCACGGTGCTGAAAAAACGGCTTTTCCACTTTGCCCCCAGTTTGTCCATCGTAAAATTCCGGTAGAACAGATATCCGGAGCAAAGGAAGAAGCCCGCGATAGCCAGTCTGGCAAATTTCTCCACCACAATGTATTCTATTGTATTTAGCATTTCCACGCGCTCCAGAAATATCCCTGAGTTCTCTGCATGAATCAAAATCACCAGGATACACAGTATGAAGTTATAATATTTGATACGATTGCTGAATTCCTGCTTCATATTTACTCCTATAAAAAGACATTCCTTTACAATACCGTAAGTTAATATAGCATATATCCCGAAATTTTGCTATAATAATGCAGTAATTGAAATTAAGGAATCGGAGTATGTATATGAAAGTAACGATCGTAATACCGAATTATAATGGCAAGCACTTTATGGAACCTTGCCCTGGCTTCTCTGGAAAGGCAGACATGCCATGATTTTTAAGATACTTGTGGTAGACAATGCCTCTACCGACGGGAGCCTGGAATATATGAAGGAGAATTATCCGGATATCGAAGTGATCGCCTTAGATAAGAACTATGGCTTCAGCAAAGCGGTCAATGTCGGCATCCGCCACTCCCGGACGCCCTACGTAATCTTGCTGAACAATGATACTACCGTAGATCCTCATTATGTTGAAGAAATGGTAGGCGCTATTGAACGCTCCCCCAGAATCTTCTCGGTCAGCAGCAAGATGATCCAGATGTATCACCCGGAACTCATCGACAGCGCCGGAGACCTGTATACAGTGATCGGCTGGGGTATCTGCCGTGGCACTGGAAGGCCTGTGGCCAATTATACCAAGGCAGATGAGATATTTACCGCCTGCGCCGGCGCGGCAATCTACCGCCGTTCGGCTTTTGTAAAAGATCGGATATTTTGACGAGAGCCATTTTGCCTATCTGGAAGATATCGATGTGGGCTACCGCGCCAAGATTTATGGCTATAAAAACATGTATTGCCCGACCGCGCTGGTCTACCATGTGGGAAGCGGAACAAGCGGCTCTAAGTATAATTCCTTCAAGGTAAAACTGTCCGCCCGCAACAGCGTGTATCTGAATTATAAGAACATGCCGCTGCTTCAGCTGATCCTGAATCTTATCCCTCTGGTATTGGGATATCTGGTAAAATATGCGTTCTTTCTGAAAAAAGGTTGGGGAAAGGATTATAAAGAAGGCGTAACGGAGGGCCTGAAGACGATGAAGGCCCAGAAAAAAGTTCCCTTCCGCCTGAAGCACCTGCCTAATTATCTGATGATTGAAATTGAATTAATCGTGCATACCTTCTCGTATGCAAAGGATTGGCTTACACGGAAACTTTTGAAACGATGACAAAAACACCACCAGACTTTAAATAGTCTGATGGTGTTCTTTCATTTTAGAAATGAAACGTATCTTTCACTCCTACCCAAAGCTGGTCCTTATCGCTTAAGTTCAAAGCCGTGCCATCCTCCAGATGGTATCCTTCTGCGGAAGCACTTCCCTGATATTCGCCCACTAACTGCGGCCACTTGATTCCTATCTCAGGATCGTTCCACGCAAGTCCGCCTTCATCTCCAGGATGGTAGAAATCCGTACACTTGTAGCAGAATTCTGCGATCTCGCTTAATACCAGGAATCCATGGGCAAAGCCCTCCGGTATATAGAACTGCTTTTTATTCTCTTCTGTCAGTTCAATGCCGAACCATTTTCCATAAGTCTCGCTATTGCTTCGCAGGTCAACCGCGACATCGAATACCGAACCTTTTATCGCCCTTACCAGTTTCCCCTGGGGAAACTCCTTCTGGAAGTGCAGCCCGCGAAGGACCCCTTTCGTGGAGCAGGACTGGTTATCCTGGACAAAATTCATGGTAAGTCCTGCCTCTTCCATGTCCCTCTGATTATAGGTCTCCATAAAATATCCTCTGGAATCCCCGTGAACAGCAGGCTCGATGACGCAAAGCCCTTCGATTCCGCCTACGTTCTTCTCAACTTTTATCTGTCCCATGTCAATCGATCTCCTTAAAATTCAATTTCTTTCAGATATCTGTTCAAGGCATCCTGCCATGTAGGAAGCGGGGTAAATCCGTTTTCCGGCAGCTTGCTCTTATCCAGCCTGCTGTTAAATGGCCTTGCCGCCTTAGAAGCGCCATATTCCTGCGTTGTCACTGGAATGACGTTCACCTTGTCTTCCGAATATTCCTCATGTCCAAGTTCTACTGCCTGACGGAAGATCTCTTTGGTAAAGTCATACCAACTGATATATCCGCCTTCATTGGTAGCATGATAATATCCATACTTGTCGGTCTCAATCATATCCACCAGAAGCCTCGCCAAGTCAAAAGTATATGTGGGCGTTCCGATCTGATCATTGACAACCGTGATCTTGTCATGCGTCTTTGCGATATTCAGCATCGTCTTGATGAAATTCTTACCGTTCTTTCCAAATACCCAGGCAATCCGCACGATAAAATATTTGGACAATGTCTCTGATACCGCCAGTTCCCCGGCAAGCTTCGTCTCGCCATATACATTCAGCGGCTTATAATCCTTGCAATCCGGCTGCCAGGCTTCGGTTCCCTGGCCGTCGAATACATAGTCGGTACTGAGATATACCATCTTGCAATCCAGTTCTTTGCAGATATCCGCGATATTCTTTGTTCCAGTCGCGTTCACCGCATATACGATCTCTTTCTTATCCTCGTCTTCCGCCAGGTCTACGGCTGTCCATGCCGCACAATGTACAACCACATCCGGCGCTGCGTCTGCAAGCACTTTCCTGACTGAGTCTTCATCCGTGATGTCCATCTGGACATACGGCATGCTTACCACTGCCGTCCCGTCCTGGATCCCGCTGTAGGTTTCCCTTGATATCGGAACCTACTCCTTCATATCCACGCTTTGCCAGTTTCGTTCATTACGTCGTGGCCCAGCTGTCCTGCTACGCCTGTCACTAAAACCTTCATTATTTCATCCCCTCTCGGCTGCCATACATCTCGTCATAATAATTCTGATATTCTCCGGAG
>ENA-OQCO01001097-OQCO01001097.1-human-gut-metagenome-genome-assembly--contig:-NODE-1097-length-11456-cov-2.096390_pt1 | contig 11456 bp, 10 predicted proteins | sample MGYA00242500_ERZ504582 | MGnify/ENA primary metagenome ERZ504582 (study PRJEB26092, sample SAMD00036346) | human gut metagenome | host: Homo sapiens | study: EMG produced TPA metagenomics assembly of...
TTCGCCGGACAACGCGGCCGCGGAGGGATTCTTCGGCAGGATGAAGACCGAGGCGGTCTACCCCGAGAAGTGGGAGGAACACACCCGCAACGAGGTGCTCGCCTTGGTCGATGAGTACATACGCTGGCACGACCACGAGCGCATCAAACAGTCGCTTGGTTGGATGAGCCCGGTACAATACCGTCAAAGCCAAGGAATGGCTGCGTGATCATCTCCAAGAAAATGTCCGCAGCCCCTAGTTCCAGGTCTTGCCTTCAGCTTCCATGCCCTTGCGCTTGCTGGACAGCTGCGCGGTATACGTGGAATAGACCCGAAAAATCGAACACGGCATCGGCCACGACATTATCGTCGCTGTCCTGCAACGTGAGTCGGGTGGCCGAATCATTGAATTTCGTGGATGCGTTCTTATCATCACAATTCGAAGTGGCCAGAATCGTGACTATCAGATTGTCGCTCTCGCTCTTGATCGAGGAGACTTTCATATCGGCAGCGGCATCGCAGGTTTTGGCAGGCTTTGCCTTGTCGGGGTCGATGTATGCCACCAGATATCCGCCGGCTTTGATGACGGTGTCCGTATTCGTTACTTCGCTGGTGCCGATGGTGTAGTGCTTCTTGGCTTTCTTGTCACTGCCGTAGATGCCCAGACCTTCACGTCAACGTCTGTGGAGCCGGTGTTCTTGAGCTCGACCCAATCGCAACGCTTGCTATCCGGGTCTCCGGCAGCTTTCGTATTGCCGGCATAGACCTCGTTGATGATTACGGATGGTTTGGCAGCCGTGTTCTGTTCGGCAGTGGTCTGCTGCTCGTCCGCAGTCGCAGCGGGCACGCCGATCAGGGCGATGCTGCTCAGTGTCACCGCAGCGGTGAGCAGCGCGACTGAACTTTGGCTGAATTACTGCTGAAGCTGGTTCTTGGATTTGCGTCGAACCGTCCGTATTCCGCCGACAATCGCGATTACAGCGGTACCGATAGCTACGCTGATCAACGCCGGTCGTTGCGCGGCATGGAGGGTGGCGAGATCCGGTCCGGCCGCAATGGCACTGTTTTCACCCGCCGAGCTATCCGACGCCGGGTGATTGCCCGCGTCGGTGTACTGGGCATTGACCACACTCGGGCCGGTAAGCGCCACTTGGTCGGCGGTCTCGACCTTGGCCACATCGCCGTGCTTATCCAAGGTGACGCGGGCGCACAGGGCTTTGGCCCAGTTGATACGCTGCCAGCCGTCGCTCGATTGCCATAGGGGGTATCCGGAATCCAAGGCAGTGGCTTTCAAAATCGCGTTGCGCTGATCGGCGTGCAGTTCGGGATAGGCCAGTCGCAGCACGTCCGCTGCCCGCGCGGGCCACGAAATCAGCGCCGGACTGGGCGGTGTCTTTCGGGAAGGTGTAGGTCAGGCGTGCGGTGTAGACGCGCACGGCCGAGGCTTGGTCCACGACCGGCTCGGTGGCCACCGGGTCCAGAAAATCGTTGGTGTAGCCGCCCGAACCGGAGGCCTTGGTGTTGGCGATGCAGGCGGCGAGGGTAGTGCCGTGGCCGTCCGCGGCGCAGCGGGACACCAGATAGTCCCGCAGCTGCCGGGACGCGGGCACGATGGACGAAGCGAATTCGTTATGCCAGTACTGCCCGTTCTGGGCGGATGCGCCAATGCGCCCGCCCATGATGTCAAGCGGATAATGCACGCCGAGCACGATGCGGTTGTTGCCGGCCTCCGAAGTGCGGGCCATGATTTGCGGCGCGAGTTCGGGAATCATGCCGGCCAGCGCGATACCCCACGAATAGGCGCCGGTAGTGTGGCCGGAGGGGTAGGAACTGTTTTTCTGCAAGTTCGAGTAGCCGGGCACGTGTTCGAGCCATGAGGGTGATTGCTTGATGTCAAGCGTGGCGGGCAGTCCGGCGAGATCGTTAGTGCCGCCGTAGCTGCTTTCCGCACGGTTCAGATAGGGGCGCGGATGCATGGCCGCACGTTTTGAGGCGTAGGTGGAGGCCACGTTAAAGGAGAAGATATCGGCGACGGCGTTGAGTTTCCCGGATTTGAGCCCTTCGCTCATATATTTGCCAAGCACCGGACCGAGCGCGTCCGGCATGGCTTCCTCGGCTTGCAGATCGGAGTCGACGAGCGCACGCTTGCGTTGGGCGTTCAGGCCATCCTTATCGAGATTTTCGGCGGCTTTGTGGTTAATGGCCACGGCCAAATCTTCGTCGAGTTTCATTGTATCGGCGTCGAGCACCTTGCCACCGTGTTCGGCATCGGTGGGGGCCTGCCAATAGTTCTTTTCGTAGTCGGAGAGCAATGCCACCCAATCCGGGTTGGGCAGCTGGTCGGCCTGTGCGATTGCAGGCGTCACGGCTAGCGTGGCCGCCAACGCCAGCGGCGCAATGGTCGCAATAGCAAAAACGGAGGATAGGTGCCGGAACATCTTCATATGTTCCAACCTATCCTCCGTGAAGGCTACGTAGCCGGAGCCCAGTCAAACACTCAGTAAATTCTTCGTGCCGGCTTAGCGGCGATTGAGCTGACTGTCAGGCCTCTGGCTTGTCCTCAGGCTTTTGAGACTCCTGGAATTCGCCGGTTTCCGGGTCAACCTGTGACTCGGGCTGGGTGGCGTCATATCCCTGTTCGTAGCGGGTGCGCCGCCAGTTGCGAATCGAGGCGTTGGTGCCACGGTGATGCACATGGTATTTGCGCGGCGTACCGCCCAGCGGCAGCTCTTCGACCTCCTTGGCCACAGCGATCTGGTTGACATTGGACGGGTCGCCGGCGGCGATCGGCGCCAGCGGCTCGGGTTCGGCGGGTGCGGCCGTACGCTGCTGCATGCGCGAGGGCAGCCATTCGGCGAGCCTCGACAACAGCCAGCAGGCGATGAAGTAAATCACCGCGGCCATGACCAGCGTCTGCAGGATGTTGAAGTACATCGAGCCGAGTCGGCGCGATTCCTGCAGCAGGTCGGTATACATGATGATCGAGCCTAGGGCGGTATCCTTCAACACCACGACCAGCTGGGTGACGGCGGCCGGCAGCATGGCGTAGACGGCCTGCGGCACCTCGATCTCCATCAGCGACTGCGTTTCGGTCAGGCCCAAAGCGAGCGAGGCCTCACGCTGGCCGCCCGGCAGATTGCCGACGCCGGAGCGCACCAGTTCGGCGACCACCGAACCGTTGTACAGCACCAAGGCCAGCACCACGGCCCAATAGGACGGGCTGGGCAGGCCCGCGAACGCGAACCATCGCCAGAAGAAGATCATGAGCAGCAGCACGGGAACCGCACGGCAGAACTCGACGATCACGGCGGAGACGCCACGTACCAACGGGTTCGGCAGCAGTCGGCCCACGCCGAACACCAGGCCGAACACCACGGCACCCACCACGGCCACGATGGTGGCCTTGATGGTCATCCACAGTCCGGGCAGGTAGAAGTCGGTCCACGCCTCTCGTTCGACGGCGGGCTTCCACAGCTCCCAGCTGAGCTGGTTCTCGCCGTCCGGCGGGTTGTGCAGGCGCATGAGGATAAGCACGAGCACCACCGCGAACAGAATGCCCGCGATCCAGTTGACGATGCGAATGGTGCGCCGGCCCTTGGGACCGGGCGCGTCGAACAGCACGGAATTCGAAGTATCGGCCATATCCGTCACCTCCTTACGGCGAGTTTGTTGGACAGGTACGTGGTGAGCATGCCGATGGGGATGATCAGGATCACGTAGCCGAGCGCGAAGATCAGGAAGATTTGGATGATCACGTCGGGACGGAATTCGATCATCTCGCTCATCAGCGAGGATGTTTCGGTGGCCACGGATGCGGCGGCGGCCACGGTGGAGTTCTTGAGCAGGGCGATCAGCGTGTTGCCGAGCGGTGCCACGGAGCCTCGGAAGGCCTGCGGCAGAATGATCTCGGTGGCGGACTGCATGAAGCCCAAGCCCAGCGCTCGTGCGGCCTCGGCCTGGCCAATCGGCACGGTGTTGATGCCCGAACGCAGAGATTCGCACACGAACGCCGCCGTGTACAGGCTCAGGCCGGTGACCGCGAGCCAGAAGAAGTTCGTGGTGAAGGTGTCGGAGAAGCTGAGCTTCAGCTGCGCATAGGCACCCAGCACCATGAACACCATGATGATGGTCAGCGGCAGGTTCTTGAACAGTTCCACATACGCACCGGCCACGGCCCTGAGTGAGGAAATCGGCGAGATGCGCATCACCACAAGGATCACGCCGAGGATCAGGGAGAACAGGGCGGACCACAAGGTCAGTTCGATATTGACCAGAAACGCGCCGAGCACGTCATACTGGCTGAAGAGTTCCAGGAATCCGCTCATCAGGCCTCCTCTCCTTCGTCCGGGATGGGCGGGTTGTAGCGTACGTCGGGCGTGTAGTTGGTGCCCTTGGTGTTATCGCTGATGGCGTTCTCCCACGAGCCGTCCTGAATCATGTCCACGATGGCGTTGTTGATTTTGGTGGCCAGCTGCGTATCGCCCTTCTTGATGCCCACGCCGTAGTATTCCTGCGTGAACGGTTTGCCAACCACCTTGAGCTTGCCGCGCGAGGCGGAGGCCAGGCCGGCCAGGATGATGTCATCGGTGGTTACCGCGTCCACGATGCCGGAGAACAGGGCGGTGGCGCATTCGGCGTAACCGGGCTGTTCCATGAGCTGGACTTCGGAGGCGAACTTCTCCTTGACGGTGGCGGCCGAGGTCGAACCGGTGACGGAGCATAGGCGCTTGCCGTTCAGGTCTTCGGGGCCGTTGATGGAGTTGTCGTCCTTGCGCACGAGCAGATCCTGTCCGGCCACGAAGTACGGGCCAGCGAAGGAGACGGCCTTCTTGCGCTCGTCGGTGATGGAGTAGGTGGCGAGGATCATGTCCACGTCGCCGTTCTGAATCATGGCCTCACGCTGCTTGGAGGGGGCTTCCTTCCATATGATCTGGTCTTCGGAATAGCCGAGTTTCTTGGCGACGTATTTGGCCACGTCCACGTCGAAGCCCACGTAGGTGCCGGACTTCTTGAAGCCCAGGCCAGGCTGGTCGAATTTGATGCCGATGCGGATCTTGCCGGTTTCGTCCGCGCCGCAGGCGGCCAGCGACATTGTGCAGGCCACGGCGGCGAGCGCGGCGATTACGCGGCAAGCCTTCCGTTTGAACGTATTGGTGAATGTCATTGGATTGCGTACCCGTCTTTCAGTGGGTTCGTCAGTGGGTGAGGATCTTCGAGAGGAAGTCCTTGGCACGGTCGGTCTGCGGATGCTCGAAGAACTCGTCGGGCGTGTTCTCTTCGAGAATCTGGCCGTCCGCCATGAAGACGATGCGGTCGGCGGCCTTGCGCGCGAAACCCATCTCGTGGGTCACGCAGATCATCGTCATGCCTTCATGCGCGAGTTCGACCATCACGTCGAGCACTTCGTTGACCATTTCCGGGTCGAGTGCGGAGGTGGGCTCGTCGAACAGCATGACCTTGGGGCGCATGGCGAGCGCGCGGGCGATGGCCACACGCTGCTGCTGGCCACCGGAGAGCTGGGAGGGCATCTTGCTGGCCTGGGAGTCGACGCCCACGCGGGCGAGCAGGTCCATGGCCAGTTGCTCGGCTTCCTTCTTGTCCATGTGACGCACCTTGATGAGGGCCAGCGTCACGTTTTCAAGAATGGTTTTGTTGGCGAACAGGTTGAACGACTGGAATACCATGCCAACTTCGGCCCTGAGGTTCGCGAGCTCCTTGCCTTCCTGTGGCAGGGGCTTGCCGTCGATGCGGATGTCGCCGGAATCGATGGTCTCGAGGCGATTGATGGTGCGGCACATCGTGGACTTGCCTGAGCCGGACGGGCCCACGACCACCAGCACCTCACCCTTGGCGACGGTCAGGTTGATGTCCTTGAGGACGTGCAAAGCACCGAAGTGCTTTTCGACGTGGGTCAGTTCGACTAGCGGACGGTTCGGGTCCTCTTTGCCGGGAACCAGCGGGGTCAATTTGGCCTTGCTCGGTGATGTTGTGCTTGTCGCGCGCGAACGCACTGCTGTTTCATTGTTCGTTTCAGACATGAGTGGGAGGATAGCACACCGACGTTTCCAACGTGTTCACAGTATGTCCACACAGTTGCTCAGTCGATGTCTCATTTCCGCATCAGACATCGTGATGGCGGCATTGGGCATCGGCATACATTCTCGCTGAGTCGCGCATCGCTCGGCGTCTGCTGTGCGCTGATTGCCTGCTGCGTGGTGGCTGAGACGTTGCTGCGACGGCAAAGCGGGCACGTGTTGTCCTATCTGCTGATTCCATGTTTGGCCTTGGTGTCGTTGGCGTTGCTGCCGTGTATGCCGCAGTCGGGCGCATGGCTGGCGGTCACTTTGTATTGTGTGGGGCTGGTCTCGCCGTTTCCCATGTCGTATTCGTATAAATGCGCTAGGCATTTTGAGCGTGGCTAGCTGTTCGCACACGATGAGTGCTGTTATACGGTGGACGACACTCCCGAAGCGCGGTGGATAACCGGGCGCGGCACACGATATGCCGGTGGATAACCGGTTCGCGCCGCTTAAGTTATCCCCATTTTCCAGTTTTGCCCCTATGCCACCGTGGAATGCGCTACGCTCGGCGCATGAACGGATACAGCGAAGTGCCGCACAATGGCGAAATCAACAACTATCTGCGCAAAGATCTTGACGCCAAAGCCACGGCCAAGAACACGGCCTGTTGGAATCTGCTGGGCAAAGTGCGCACGAAACGCACGTTGTGTTTCTCGCTGTATACCGCATTGGAATTATGCGGCGTGGAGTTGCCGAGGCACAGCACGTTGCCACAGAAGGACTTTTATGTGACGGTGAGGAGCAAAGGGACCCGCTCTTCATTGGACAATGTCGACTATCGCATATGGAATGCAAAGTTCAGCAGTATCGCTTTTTCAAACGGCGTAACCTGCATGCATCCCATGGATGCGTGGATACAGTTTGCCCAATATCTCAACCTCACCGAATTAGTGGTGCTGGCTGAAGCGCTCATCAGACGTTATGGATATGCCATTGAACAATTCACTCAACGACTAACGGCCTTTCACCGCGTTATTGGCCGTGCGCGTTGTGAGGCGGCGCTGAAGCTCGTAAAACCATCGGATTCCGTTCAGGAAACTCGTACACGCTTGGCGCTTATGCTTTTCGGCCTGCCCATACCGCAAACACAATACGGCATTACCGATTCAGAGAACGGATACACCTATACCGTTGACATGGCTTATCCACAATACAAAGTCGCTATTGAATATGATGGCGATCATCACCGTCGCTTCCGCAAACAATATGTGCGGGACCAGCAAAAACGTCGACGTCTGCGGCAATTGGGCTGGACCGTCATCGAGGTGTTCGCCGATGACCTGTGGAACACCGCCAAACAACGTGCCTTCGCACAAGAGGTTGCCACCGCGATGCAAATACCGCTTCCTGGCCGTCCTCAACCTTCATGCCGGGTATTAATAGACGGCAGCCTTACCATCAATGCGCGCAAAGGGGAATACAGGAGGCGGAAACAAGCAAAACACAACAAAGCCTCACAACATTGATCAAATACGGAGTTGCGATTGCTCCTCATGGGGCGGCAATTCCCCCATGAGGCGGCAATTTGCTCATGGGGCGGTTTGAAGAAATTGTGAAACCGCGGAATTAAGCCATTTTGACCTACCGCCCCATGGGGTTTTCACCGCCCCATGGGTTGTTTACCGCCCCATGAAGAAGTTACTGCCCCATGAGGGGATAATCGGCAAACGCCAAGGGGGACACCGCATGGTGCGAGGTTTGCCGCATGGCGGAGGTGCCATCGGGCGGAGTATTTGGCACCCCTTGGCAGGTATTTGGCACATTGGGCCCCACCCGCAAAAAGCAAATGGCCCTTGGAATTATTCCAAGGGCCATTTGCGGCTACTAGCACCGGAGCATTACTCCTCGAAAATGAATCTACGCATGCGGAGACCGCCGTTCGAAGCCGAAGGCGCACTAAGGTGCGTCGAGTGCTGAGGAAAGGCGGTATACGCTCCGTAGATTAGTTTTCGTCGGCGTCCGGGTCGTAGTCGACGCCAGTCTCGGCGCGCTGCTCGTCGGAAATCGGGGCCGGAGCACCGGTCAGCGGGTCGCGGCCGCCGCCGGCCTTCGGGAAGGCGATGACGTCGCGGATGGAGTCGGCACCGGCCAGGATGGACACGGTGCGGTCCCAACCGAGGGCCAAACCCGCGTGAGGCGGAGCGCCGTACTTGAATGCCTCAAGCAGGAAGCCGAACTTCTCGTCGGCCTCTTCCTTGGTGATGCCCAGCACATCGAGCACACGGGCTTGGATGTCGTCACGATGGATACGAACGGAACCGCCGCCCATCTCCTCGCCGTTGCAGACGATGTCGTAGGAGTCGGACATGGCGTGCTCGGGATCCTTGTCGAACTTGTCGATCCAATCCTTGGAGGGCATGGTGAACGGGTGGTGCATGGAGGTCCACTTGGAGTGGCCGACAGCCACATCGTCATCATCCGGATCGTCGGTGGGCTTGAACAGCGGGAAGTCCACGACCCAAGTGAAAGCGAACTTCTTCGGATCCAGCAGGCCTTCGCGGGAGGCGAGCTCCACACGCACGGCACCCAGCAGCAGCTGGGCGGACTCGCGAGAACCGGCGGCGAAGAAGACGGCGTCACCCTCCTCGGCGCCGACGGCCTCGCGCAGACCGGCACGTTCCTCATCGGACAGGTTCTTGGCGACGGGGCCCTTGAGCTCGCCGTTCTCACCGAAGACCACGTAGGCAAGGCCCTTGGCTCCACGCTGACGAGCCCAATCCTGCCAAGCGTCGAACTGACGACGCGGCGTGGCGGCACCGCCCTTGAAGACCACGGCACCCACGTACGGGGCCTGGAACACGCGGAACGGCGTGTTCTTGAAGTACTCGGTCAGTTCCACCAGCGGGTTGCCGAAGCGCAGGTCCGGCTTGTCGGAGCCGTACTTGTCCATCGCATCCTTCCAGGTGATGCGCGGCAGCGGCAGCTGGACCTCATAGCCGGCGGACTTCCAGATGGCGGCGATGACCTTCTCAGTCATGGCCATCACATCTTCCTGGTCCACGTAGGCCATCTCCATATCGAGCTGAGTGAACTCGGGCTGACGGTCGGCGCGGAAGTCCTCGTCACGGTAGCAGCGGGCGAGCTGGTAGTAGCGTTCGACGCCGGAGACCATGAGCAGCTGCTTGAGGAGCTGCGGGGACTGCGGCAGGGCGTACCAGGAACCGGGCACCAGACGGGCCGGCACCACGAAGTCGCGGGCGCCTTCCGGGGTGGACTTAATGAGGTCGGGGTCTCGACCTCGGTGAAGTCCATGTCTTCCAGCGCGTGGCGGGCGGCCTTAGCCATGTCGGAACGCAGCTTCAGATTGTACTGCATGGACGGGCGGCGCAGGTCGAGGTAACGGTACTTCAGACGCACGTCCTCGCCAGGCAGCTTGTTCTCGGACTCATTCTCAAGAGCGGTGGAAACCTGGAACGGCAGGGCGTCGGACTTGGCGAGGATCTCGATGGTCTCGGCCACAACCTCGATCTTGCCGGTGGCCAGATGGGTGTTCTCGTTGCCATCCGGGCGCAGGCGCACTTCGCCGGTAATCTGAATCACGAATTCGCTGCGCAGCGGGCGGGCCATATCCTCGTCGTAAATGACGACCTGCACGAGGCCGGTCGAATCACGAAGGTCGATGAAGGCCACGCCACCGTGATCACGGCGTCGGTCAACCCAACCGGCGAGGGTGACCTTCTGGCCGACCAGGGCCTCGGTCACTTCAGTGGCATGATGTGTTCTGTAAGCCGTCTGGCTCATTGTCTTGTTTCTCCTCGATTTTTCGCGCGAATACGTCAGATTTCGACGGTTTGCTGGGCAACCACAGTATCCGGCTCCCACGACGTGCAATCGGCGGCAACCTGCTCGCCCGTGACGATGTTCTTGACCTCGTCGCCAGCGGGCTCTGCGCCTTCCGCACCTTCGGCAGCGGTGGCCGGGAACCACACGTACGGAATGCCGAGTTTGTCCGCGTACTTGATCTGCTTGCCGAGCTTGGCCGCGGTGGGTGCCACGTCAGTAGCGATGCCGCGCGCACGCAGTTGGTTCGCAATACGATTGGCGGCCGGGCGGTCCTCTTCATTCCACACAGCGACCAGCACGGCGGCCGGGCTGACACGGTTGGCGTGAGCGCCGGCGGTGTGCAGCATGTAGCTGACCAGTCGGCTCAGGCCGATGGACAGGCCCACGCCCGGATACTTGCGGTTGCCCTGGGAGGCGAGATTGTCGTAACGGCCACCGGAGCAGATGGAGCCGAGTGATGCGGCACCGTCGAGGAAGGTCTCGTAGACGGAACCGGTGTAGTAGTCGAGACCGCGGGCGATCTTCAGGTCGGCGATGACGGAACCGGGGCGGATGGCGGCGGCTTCGTCGACGATCATGGCCAGGGTATCGAGTCCCTGACGAGCCAGCGTGTAGGCCTCGGAATCCTTGACGATGCCGTGAGCCTCGCACAGCGCATCGAACTTAGCGGCAAGCTCGGCACCGTCGGAGGCGGTGAGCTCGGCCAATTCGAGGCAGGCGCGCGCCTGTGCCTCGGTGGCGCCGCAGGTCTCGGTGAGCAGTCGGGCCACCTCATCGGCACCGATCTTGTCGAGCTTGTCGATCTCGCGCAGCACGCCTTCGACGTCCGTCAGGCCAAGGCCACGGTAGAACCCCTCAGACAACTTGCGATTATTGGCGTGCACGGTGGCCTTGGGGAGGCCATACGCGCGCAGCTCTTCCAGTGCGGAGACCATGACCAGCGGCAGTTCCACTTCATAGTGGTCGGGCAGGTCGCCGGCGCCGATCACGTCGATGTCGGCCTGCACGAACTCGCGGAAGCGGCCTTCCTGCGGACGCTCGCCACGCCACACCTTCTGAATCTGCCAGCGCTTGAACGGGAACGCCAACGCACCCGAGTGCTCGACCACATACCGGCTCAGCGGCACGGTCAGATCGAAATGCAGGCCCAAACGCTCTTCAATCGGAGTGTCGGATTCATGACCGACCTCCTGCAAACGGCTCAGCAGGTAAATCTCCTTGCTGGTCTCGCCTTTTTTCAGCAAAGAAGCGCCGGTTTCCACCGCTCGCGTCTCAATGCCGATGAAGCCGTTGAGCTCAAAAACCTTACGAAGCGTATCGATAACACGCTGCTCCACAACACGTTCGGAGGGGAGCCACTCCGGGAATCCTGATATTGATGCACCTTTAGCCACGAAATCAATATAATAGGTGAGGGTTGCGTCAAAACTTCCTGGTTCGCCCGGGATGGGAGACGCTCCCGCTTATGCATTCTACGCTTTAAGGAGCTGGCCATGGCCGACGAAACTGTCACCGAACCCGTAAACACCGCTGCGCCCGAAGAGCAGGCAACGACACCCGCACCCGAGCCAGCGCGGCCACGCCGGCGCCGACTCCGTCCCCGCTCCATGCCGA